>ENA-UOOK01002901-UOOK01002901.1-fermentation-metagenome-genome-assembly--contig:-NODE-2901-length-20266-cov-3.785909_pt1 | contig 20266 bp, 23 predicted proteins | sample MGYA00245777_ERZ724023 | MGnify/ENA primary metagenome ERZ724023 (study PRJEB28704, sample SAMN03018312) | fermentation metagenome | biome: anthropogenic terrestrial biome; feature: soil; material...
CTGCAAATTTCAACATGTTGACGCTAAATGAGTTTTTGAAGCAGAATCATATATGGATGGAGGAGTAGAATGGCTTACAAATTGGTTATTGTTGAGTCTCCGGGAAAAGTGAAGAGTATTGGAAAATTTCTAGGTAAAAATTATCATGTTCAGGCATCTGCTGGGCATATTAGAGATTTGCCTAAAAGTCACATGGGGATAGACATAGAAAATAATTTTGAACCCAAATATATTACCATCCGGGGTAAAGGTGACTTGATTTCAAAGTTAAAAAAAGAAGCCAAGGGAGCTGAAAAGGTTTTTCTTGCAACCGACCCTGACAGGGAGGGTGAAGCTATATCATGGCACTTGGCAAATTTACTTGATATTAATCAAGCATCTAAGTGTAGAATATCTTTTAATGAAATTACTAAAAATGCAGTTGCCAATGCATTAAAGACTCCAAGAGAAATAGATCTTAAGTTAGTTAACGCACAGCAAGCCAGAAGGATATTGGATAGAATAGTAGGCTATAAAATAAGCCCCATATTGTGGAAAAAGGTAAGAAAAGGTTTAAGTGCAGGAAGAGTACAATCAGTCACTGTAAGACTTATATGTGATAGAGAAGAAGAAATTGATAATTTTATACCTGAGGAATATTGGACAATTACTGCAAATTTAACTAAAAAGAAATCAAAAACATTGTTCAAAGCTAAATTTCATGGTATTGGAAATAAAAAGGTCGAGTTGCATAATAAAGAGCAAGTAGACGAAATTTTATCAAAAATAGATAAGCAGGATTTTATTGTAAGCAAGGTAAAAAAGGGAGAAAGAAAAAAATCTCCTTCTCCTCCATTTATAACAAGTACTCTGCAACAAGATGCCTCAAGGAAGTTGGGTTTTACAACAAAAAAGACTATGATGTTAGCTCAGCAATTATATGAAGGTGTAGAAATAAAGGGACAAGGTTCTGTCGGCTTGATTACCTATATGCGTACCGATTCAACAAGAATTTCTAATGAAGCTTTACAGGATGTTAGAGATTATGTATCTAATAAGTATGGTAGTGAATATATTCCTGAGAAACCACGTGTTTTTAAAAACAAGTCTTCTTCTCAGGATGCACATGAAGCTATACGTCCTTCAAATATATTATTATTGCCTGAAGATTTAAAGGAATCTCTAAGCAGAGACCAGTTAAGACTTTATAAATTAATCTGGGAAAGGTTTACTGCATGTCAGATGTCATCTGCTCTTTTTGATACCTTGAATGTAGATATTTCTGTTAATGAGTATGTTTTCAAAGCATCAGGTTCAATAATAAAATTTCCTGGTTATAATGTTGTCTATAAAGAATATAATGAGGAAAAAGATAAAAAAAATGATGAGGACGAAGAAGATAATGTAAATTTGCCTGAATTAGTAGAAGGAGAAATACTTTCTGTCAAAAAAATTGAAAACCAACAAAATTTTACACAGCCACCATCAAGATATACTGAAGCTTCTTTGGTAAAAGTTCTTGAGGAAAAGGGCATCGGACGTCCAAGTACCTATGCACCTACAATAAGCACAATATTATCCAGAGATTATGTTGTTAGAGATGCAAAATTCTTAGTTCCAACGGATTTGGGAAAAATAGTTACTGATATAATGAAAAATCATTTTAAAAATATAGTTAATGTTACATTTACTGCACAAATAGAAGATAAGTTGGACAGTGTTGAAGATGGTTTAAAGGATTGGGTTGAAATACTTAAAGATTTTTACGGAGACTTTGATTTGACTGTGAAAAAAGCAGAAGAATTAATCGGTAATATTGAAGTCCCTGATGAAGTCACTGAAATTATTTGCGAAAAGTGTGGAAAAAATATGGTGGTGAAAACAGGGCGCTACGGTAAATTCCTAGCATGTCCTGGTTTTCCTGAATGCAAGAATACTAAACCAATAGTTGAAGATGCAGGGGTACCTTGTCCAAAATGTCAAGAGAAGGTATTGGTTAAAAAGACAAAAAAAGGAAGAAAATATTATGCTTGTGAAAACAATCCTAAATGTGATTTTATGTCATGGGATAAGCCTACTGGAGAGAACTGCCCGGAATGTGGAAGTTTTCTAATATCAAAGTATAGTAGTTCTAAGTCTCGAATAAAATGCAGTAACGAAAAATGCAAGTATGTTAACGATGAGAAAGGTGATTGAGTTTTACGATATCCCTTGAGAGAAGATTATCCTCTGAACTTAATCCTATAATTAATCTTGAGTGTATTATAACAAATACACTCATTTTTTTGTCTTTTTTTCGATATTTTTTTCATATATTTTAGCATATTGTTGTATTTTTGATCGAACTATGTTAGAATACTTAAATGATATGAATAATTTTACATAAATGTAATATAGAAACAATGCGTTGCTTTCAAACTGTGAGGAGGATGTTAACATGTTAATAAAACTTTTTAACGATTCAAATATTACAGAAAAGGCTTTAGATGCTGCTTGGTTACGAAACAAGATAATATCAGATAATATAACTAATGTAGATACACCAGGTTATAAAAAGAAAGAAGTTAAATTTGAAGAGTTGCTCGGCGATATATCAAATAGTGATTTTACAGGCTTTAAGACAGATGTAAGACATATTGACATAGGTAAATCCAATAACTATGTTACGCAAATTAAGATATCTACGGATAACTCTACCAGTGTACGTCTTGATGGTAACAATGTAGATATTGATAATGAAATGGCTTCTATGGCAAAAAACACAATAAAATATAATGTGCTTGTCCAAAGTATGAACTCTAGGTTTGGAATGTTAAAATCTGTGATTAATGGAGGTAGATAAAAAATATGGGTTTTTTAAATTCGTTAGATGCAGCAGCATCTGGGTTATCGGCTCAAAGATTAAGAATGGATGTAATATCACAAAATATTTCTAATATAAATACTACTCGTACAGAGAATGGTCAGCCTTACAGAAGAAAGTTGGTTATGTTTGAAGACCGAGATAAGAATATACCATTCTTAAAGTACCTTTCTGAAAGCAGCAAGAACAAAATGCCTGGGGCAAATAGTGGGGTTAGGGTCACTCGGATAATTGAAGATACATCACCTTATAAAAGAATATATGAGCCTGGTCATCCGGATGCTGATGAGCAAGGCTATGTAAATATGCCCAATGTTGATGTTATTACTGAAATGATAAATATGATATCTGCATCCAGAGCATATGAAGCAAATGTCACATCAATAAATACAACAAAAAGTATGGCTCTTAAAGCACTTGAAATTGGGAAGTAACTAATTATTATTGAAATACGTTTTTGCCTAAAATCAATTACGCAACTTAAAGAATAGATATAGGAGGTATATATTTGAATACCAATATAGTTAATAATAGCATATTTACTACAACTATCCCAAATAAGTCCAGCTTAAATGCGGCTGAGGTTAAAGGCAAGGGTTTTGGTGATTATCTTAAGGAAGCTGTAAATAGTACCAACGATGCCATTGTTAAAGCTGAGAATATTTCAAACCAATTTGCAGCAGGAAATATTGATGATATTCATCAGGTATTGGTGGAAGTTGAAAAAGCTGATATAGCACTTCAATTTACATTGCAGGTTAGAAATAAAATGATGGATGCGTATAATGAAATAATGAGAATGCAGGTGTAAATCATTAAAATAACTTAGAGTCATGTATAATATTTTTAACCAAGGGCGGTGTAGTGTATAAAAATGCCGGATGTGTTATCAAGCTTAATAAAACAAATTAAAGATTTTTGGTCAAAATTAGAAAAATCACAAAAAAACCGTATATATATAACATCGTCTATTGTCGTCCTTACAGTAACAATAGCATTTATTTCATTAACAAAGCCTACTTACACTACTGTTGTTAGTGATGCTAGTAAAAAGGAAATTGGCGAAATGAGTGCAATACTTAATGAAAATGAAATATGGAATGATGTCAGAGAAGATGGTACTAGTATCATTGTAAGCACAAAAGATAATAGTAAAGCTCAAATCACTTTAGCTGAGAAAGGTTATCCAAAAGGTGGAATGACTTTTGAAGATGCAATAAATATGATAGGGATTACCACTACAGAAAGTGATAAGAAACATATATGGAAACAGCAACAAGCCAACGAAATAGCTAAAAAACTAAATGCACATGATAATATTGAATATGCTGAGGTAAGTCTTGCGATGCCTGAGGAATCGGTATTCCTAACTTCTGATAAAACAGAATATAGACCTACAGCATACGTAATGGTTAAGCCAAATAGTACATTAACCAAAGCTCAAGTTCAAGGAATAGTTATGCTTGTTTCGAAAAGTGTGGAAAAGCTTGACCCAAAAGATATAGTGATTGTTGACAATAATTTGAATATATTGAACAGCTTAACTACTGATGATGAAATTACTGTTTTAACCAGTCAAGAGGAGATGCGCGCAAAAAAGGCTAAAGAATTGGAGGGAAAGGTATATAATTTCTTTAATGTAGGACAATTCGAAAATTTTGATACTCTGAGAGTTGTTGCCAATCCAGTTCTGGATTTTGATAAGGTTAAAACTCAATCGAAAATTATTTCTAATCCTATTGATATGGATGGTGGAGCAATTATTAGTAGCGAAGAAAGAACAGAAAAAGCAGATAATCTTTCAAAGGATGGAGCTCCAGGAGTTGATACAAATCCAGGTGAAGCTGATTCTCCCTCATATAAGTTAGATAATAGTGCCAATTCATCTTATAATTCAAAGGAACTAAAGCAGAATTTTGGATATGATGAGACATTAAAAGAAGAGGAGAAGGCAGTGGGTAATTTAATACCTGATAACTCTACCATGGCTATATCACTTTGGTATGGAAAAAGAGTTATTGATGAAAGTGGAATTTCTGATGAGTTTATTGGGCAAATACAAACTGCAGCCAGTAGAGCAACAGGTATTCCAGTTGCGAATATATCTGTAAGTAAATACAAGTTAGCACCACAAGACTTGATAGAAAGAAGTGCAAGTGATGCTATAGAAGATGTAGTAAAAAACTATGGATTATTCATAATCTTAGCTATGTTAATACTTGGACTTATTATATCAATACTATCAGCTGGAAAGCGCAAAACAGGAGTTGAAGCAATGATAACTGAGCCATTAACAGATTCAACTGAATCAATGGTTTCTGAAGTAGGCAAAGAAGACATAATTAAGTTAAAGCTAGATGAAAAATCAGAGATTCAGAAACAGATTGATAACTTTACAAAAGAAAAACCAGAAGCTGTGGCCCAATTATTAAAGAGTTGGCTTTCGGACAAATGGAATTCTTAGAAAAGGAATGAATAAAGCATGACACGTAGTATTATGAAGGAACGTTCGGGTAAGGAAAAAGCGGCTATGCTTTTAATATCTTTAGGTCCAGAAAGATCTGCAGAGATATTTAAGTATTTGAGTGAAGATGAAATTGAGCAGTTAACACTTGAAATTGCAAATATTCGTTTTGTTTCCTCAGAGGAAAGAGAGAAAACTTTAAACGAGTTTTACCAAATTTGTCTTGCTCAGGAATATATATCAGAGGGTGGAATTGAGTACGCTAAGAAGTTATTGGAAAAAGCAATGGGTAATCAGAAAACTCTTGAAATTATAAATAGGCTTACAGCTTCTTTACAAGTTCGTCCTTTTGACTTTGTAAGAAAAGCTGATCCCACACAGCTACTAAACTTTATACAAAAAGAGCATCCACAAACTGTTGCGTTAATATTATCTTATCTTAAGCCACAACAAGCAGCTGCAGTTTTATCTGCACTTCCACAAGATAAGCAATCTGATGTTGCCCGAAGAATAGCAATTATGGACAGGACATCACCGGAAGTTATTAAGGAAATTGAAAGAATACTTGAAAAGAATTTATCATCTATCGTCCTTGAAGATTATACATTAGCAGGAGGAATTCAATCTATTGTTGACATACTCAACAATGTAGATAGAAGCACTGAAAAATATATTATGGAGACTTTAGAGATTGGTGATATTGAACTTGCTGAAGAAATCAAAAAACGTATGTTTGTATTTGAAGATATACTTACACTAGACAGCAGAGCAATACAAAGATTTTTAAAAGAAATTGATACTAACCAGCTTGCAATTGCGCTTAAAGGTGCAGGAGAAGATGTACAGAAAATTATTTATGCAAATATGTCTAAACGTATGTCGGAAATCATTAAAGAAGATATGGATTTTATGGGACCTGTCAGATTAAGGGATGTTGAGGAAGCTCAACAAAAAATTGTTAATGCAATAAGACGACTAGAAGAAGTTGGGGAGATTGTTATATCAAGAGGAGGAGGAGATGAAATTGTTGTCTAGTAGAGTGATTAAAAACTGTAAGATTTCTCTAGGAGCTCCTTTTGTTGTTGAAGCACCTGATAATGAGCTAATAATTGATGAAAGTACATATCAAGCTGAATATAGTACAGTCAGTATTTACACTAAAGATGTGATAGAAGATGCTCAAAAACAAGCTCAAATTATATTAATGAAAGCTAAAAATGAAGTTTTACGCATTCTCAAAGAGGCTGAAAAAGAAAGAAATGAAGGAAAAAAAGCTGTTGAGTTAGCTACAAAGCAAGGTTATGATGATGGTTTCAGTGAAGGTTACAATAAAGGTTATAGCGAAGGATATAAGGAAATTGCAGCTAAATTTGAGCAAGGTATAACCAATATTGAATTAATAAAAGAGCAAGCTTTGGATGATTATCGTCAGCTTTTAGCCAATGCTGAATCGGATGCGGTTGATGTTATACTTGAGATTACAAGAGAAGTTTTGAAAAAGGAATTAAGTAATAGGGAAAACATGTTTGGAATTATTAAAGAAGCTTTTGATAGATGCTCAGATGATAAAGGGTTGGTTTTACGTGTATCACCTGAAGATTATAATTATCTATCTGAAAACAGACATAAACTTGAACTTATATCAGAGAAGGTTCTAAGTATGAATTTAAAAAAAGATACTTCCTTGAAAGCAGGAGGGTGCATAATAGATACTCCTCATGGCAGTATTGATACGAGTATGGAAACTAAGATGAATATAATTGGAAAAGCTTTTAAAGAAGCGACCGAAAACTTGTAGCTGTTTGCAGTATAATACTAAGGATATACAGGAGGATATATAGTTTGACGGTTTTAGATTTGAAAAAATATAAAACATTACTACAACAAACCCCATTAGTAGAGTATTCAGGAAGTGTAACAAGGGTTATTGGGTTGACCATAGAATCAAATGGTCCTGAAGCCAACATTGGGGAATTATGTAAAATTAGTACTACAAAACAAAATAAAGTAATATATGCCGAAGTTGTTGGGTTTAAAGATAACAAGGTACTCCTTATGCCTCTTGGAAACATGAGTGGAATTGGTCCTGGAAGCTCTGTAATATCTGAAGGAAGAGTTTTGAGTGTTAAAGTTGGAGACGGTCTTATTGGTAGAATATTTGACGGTCTTGGAAGACCTATGGATGAAAAAGGTATGCTTGATTACGAAGACATATATCCTGTTGAAAATAGCCCTCCTAATCCTTTGTTAAGAAATAGAATAAAAGAACCTATGTCACTTGGTATAAAAGCAATTGATGGCTTATTAACGGTTGGAAAAGGACAACGAATAGGCATATTTGCAGGCAGTGGAGTAGGTAAAAGCACACTTATTGGTATGATAGCGAGAAACACTAAAGCAGACATAAATGTTATAGCTTTAATTGGTGAAAGAGGCAGAGAAGTAAGGGAGTTTATTGAAAAAGACCTTGGAGAAGAGGGATTAGAAAGGTCTGTAGTGGTTGTTGCAACTTCTGATCAACCTGCATTAATAAGACTAAAAGGTGCTCAGGTGGCTACTTCGATAGCTGAGTATTTTAGAGATAAAGGAAAACACGTTTTACTTATGATGGATTCTTTGACAAGATTCGCTATGGCACAGAGAGAAATTGGACTTGCCATAGGAGAGCCTCCTGTTTCAAAAGGCTACACTCCTTCAGTATTTGGTATATTGCCAAAGCTTTTAGAACGAGCGGGTACGTCTGATAAAGGGTCAATAACAGGTCTTTATTCGGTGCTTGTGGATGGAGATGATTTAACTGAGCCTGTTACAGATACAGCTAGAGGTATATTAGATGGTCATATAGTATTATCAAGAGAACTAGCTAATAAAAATCAATATCCTGCAATTGATGTATTAGCTAGTGTAAGCAGGGTAATGCCTGATATTGTTTCTAAAGAGCATATGGAAATATCAAGGAAGATAAAAAAAGTGATGGCGGTATATAAAGATGCAGAAGATTTAATAAATATAGGCGCATATGTAAAGGGAAGTAATGCTAATATTGATTTTGCTATTGACCATAATGAAGCAATACTTAGTTTTATACAGCAGGAAACAACCCAAAACTACTCTTTAAATAAAATTACTAATATGCTAAAAAAGGTGTTTGATTAATTATGAAATTTGATTTTAGACTTAAGTCTGTGTTAAATATAAAAATTCAAATGGAAGATATTTTGAAAACTGAACTTGGAGAAGCTCTTGCGTTATTAGAAATGGAAAATAAAGAACTGGGTTTACTAGTGTCTCAATTTGAGAATTACACTAGTGAATACAGAGGGCTACTGAAGGAATGGTCGCTAGTTACAGAAATCAACAGTTATAATACTTATTTTGGCAAACAGAAAGAAAAGATAGAGGTACAAGAAGAAAACATAAATAAAGCAAGAAAAAATGTCGATAAGATACGAGAAGAGTTAATAAAAGTTGCAAAGGAAAAAGACATGTTAGAAAAATTGCATAAGAAAAAAATGTTTATTTTTAATGAGGTGCAGCTTAATGAAGAACAAAAACTTATTGATGAAATAATAAGCTACAATTACAATGCAAAGCCTGTGGAGGTTAAATAATGAAAAGAAGTACCGAGAATGAAAAAGAAAAAAGTAAAACCAATAATATTACCTTCACTATTCTTGCGTTTTTGACAGCATTAATAATAATGGGAGGAATTCTTGCAGGGTCTTTCTATTTCATTATTCATAACAATATATATGGGCTCAGAGAAAAATATGAGACTCAGCTAATTACAATGCCCTTGTTAAAATGGGCATTACCGAAACCGACAGACCCCGATGACCCAAAATACTTAAATGATAATGAAATGAGAGAAAAATATACACAAATTAAAACAGAAAGAGATGAGTTGATTAAACAGTTAGAGCAAGCTAATACAGAAATTGGGAGCTTGAAAATATATAAAGATGAATATGAAAAATCGATAAAAGAAAGAGAAAAAGAAAAAGAAATTATAGAAAAGCAATTAATAGAAATTGACGAGAGCCAGGAAGAGATTCAGAAACTTGCAGCAGAAAACAATAAGGATGGTTTTAAAAAGTATTTTGAATCAATGGATAAAGAAACAGCAGAGAAGATTTATAGAGAAATTATGATAGATGAGAAAATAACAAAAGAAGAAAAAAATATTATACAAATATATGAAAGCATGGATGAATCAGCTGCAGCTAAGATATTTGATGAAATGGGAGAAACAAAAATGCAACTTGTGGTTGGATTATTATCAGGCATTAAAAAAGAAAAAGCATCTGGTATTTTAGCGGAGATGGAGCCCTCATTTGCTTCAAAGGTAACTGAGGAAATAGCAAAAAAAATAGGTTTATAAAAAGTGGACATTCCTCAAAGTAAAAGGAATATCTCTTGCTCAAGAGAGGTGCGTCCCCTTACATTACCATATTGAAAGGAGGTGAGAAAATGGCAAAGCTGAATTTAACAGAAATGATAATTCCTGGCAAGCAAATCGTTAATACTAAATCAAAAGTGGACATTCCTCAATGTAAAAGGAATACCGCTTACTCGAGAGAGATGTGTCTCCTTACCTTTAATGCTAAAGATAAAATTTCTCTGCCATGTTTTGCTGCTACTTTAAATCAGATAACTGTGAAAAGTAAAAGTAAAAGTCAAAGTCAAAGCAAAAACCGAAGCAGCTATTTACAGGTATACAATAACAAAAATATAAAAAGTATAGAAAAGAGCAAGGATAGTAAAAAATCTAGTAATGAAGATATAAAAAAGAAACAAAGAGAGGAAAAAATTAGCTCTAATGAATATGCTTTGTTTAGAACTGATATTTTGAATAATAAGAATATTAATGAGAAGGATGAAAATACCTGTACAATAAAAGAAATTGAAGAGAAACTGGGTAAAATTTTAAAACTCCAAGGTAAATTAAATGACAATACAACAGATTTATCTGATGAGCATTTTGATACTATAAACGTAAAAGAAGAGGTTCTAGATCTTTTGACTTCTTCACAAGGACAAAATGGAATTTTAAATGACATTTTGATTGAAGAAGGAAGTGTGGAATCAATTAGCTCTGAAGATTTAAAATTACTTCTAGAAAAAGTAAAATTAGAACTTGAGTACCTTGTAGAAAAAAATACTATTGCATCTTTAGATAATTCTGAATTAAAACTTCCAGGAATTCAAAGTGCTGTCGAAAAATTTGAAACAATTCATAGCACTCAAGATGAAATATGGCTGGATATGAGCATGAAAACTGGTATGGAGACTAATGAATCTAATAGACTTAGTGCACTAAATGAACCGAATGGACTAAATGAATTTAACGAATTTAATGAATTTAATGAATTTAAACATTTGGGAGAGGAACTGGAGGTTAATTCCAGTGAATTAAGTACAGATTTAGCTTCAGAAAATGAGAAAAGTTTTAATTCTGAAATGTATTTTACCGAAAATAAGATTCCTCTTAATCAACAGGATAATGCACAGAAAGAATTAGACGCAGTATTTGATAATTCTAAAAATGTCTTTTTAAATACTTTGACTGGTAATAGCATTTTTAATGAAAACCATGATGTTTCATCAGATGTAAGTATTGTGAATGATAAGATATCAAGGGATGATATTGTTTCACAAATTGTTGACAAAGCAAAAGCCTTTATAACAGAAGAAAAGTCTGAAATGATGATTGAAATGAAACCGGATATTTTAGGCAAGGTCACATTAAAAGTATTAACTGAAAAAGACATGGTTATAGCTAAGTTTTTTACTGATAATTATCAGGTTAAAGAAATAATTGAAGCTAATTTTCAAACTCTAAAAGATTCACTAGAAGAGAATGGACTTGTAGTGCAGGGATTTAGTGTATCCGTTCAGGATCAAAGGTCAAATAATAATTATTCTAAGGAGCAAAGGACCTGGGAATTAAAGGCTAAAAGTAAAATTAGTAACAATCTGGCCGGGATAAAAATGGTTAATGATTTTGGATTTACTCAAGATGACACTGTATTGGACAAATGGAATTGGACAGGAAGTAACATTAATTTAAGGGCTTAACGCTAATATTTATAGAAAGAAGGTGTAATATGCCGATTAATTCAAATACAATTATTGATGAATCTTCAAGTGATATACAAAAGTCTACCTATGACAATGTGAAAAGAAATACTGGTGAATTGGGTAAAGATCAATTCCTAAATCTTCTTGTTACTCAATTAAAATATCAGGATCCTTTAAATCCTGTAGATGACAAGGAGTTTATTTCTCAGATGGCTCAGTTTAGTTCACTTGAACAGATGTATAACTTAAATAACTCATTTTCCTCTATCAAAGCATTTGCTCTTATTGGAAAAAATGTTACTGCGGAAATCATTGATGATAATACAAGTGAGTTAAAGATAGTGAAAGGCATTGTAGATAGTGTTAAAGTAAGTGGAAGTGAAATATTTGTAGTTGTAAATGATGTTGATGTTCCCATAGATAAAATAACAAAGGTAGAAGCTGTGAAAGACATTATAACAGATGAGAAACAGGGAGTGTAGGTATGGTTTATGGAAAAAGTTTTGTAAACAATAATATTGCCAGAATTCCTGAACAAAATGTGAATGCTAGAAAAATACCAAGAGATAAGTCTTTTGAAGCTAATAATACTGTTAATAATCAAAGTTCAGTATTTGGTAAAATTCTTAATGACCAGATAAATAAAGAACAAGGAATTAAGTTTTCCAAGCATGCTGAGTTCAGGCTTAAAGCAAGAAATATCAACCTCTCTAACCAACAGGTGGATAAAATAAATCAAGCTGTTGCAAAAGCTGAAGAAAAGGGTGTTAGTGATTCCCTTATACTAATGGATGAAATAGCCTTGGTAGTAAGCGTAAAAAACAAAACTGTAGTAACAGTTGCAAGCAAAAATGAGTTAAAAGACAATATCTTTACAAATATTGATGGAACAGTGATTATTTGAATTAATTCAGCCGGACCCTAATGGGAGGCTGCCTATTCCTGAATGATAGAAGGAATAGAATATCAAAGGAGGTAATTAAGACATGATGAGTTCTATGTATGCTGGTGTATCGGGCTTAAGAGCCCACCAGACTAAAATGGATGTAATTGGAAACAATATTGCAAATGTAAATACCTTAGGTTATAGGTCTAGTAGGGTTACATTTCAAGAGATATTTAGCCAAACTATAAAGGGTGCAAGTTCACCTGATCCTAATACTGGGAGAGGTGGTAGTAATCCCATGCAGGTAGGACTAGGAATAAATGTAGGTTCAATTGACATGGTAACAAATAAAGGAAGTTTACAAAGAACTGACAATGTAACTGATCTTTCAATAGATGGGGAAGGGTTTTTTATAGTTAAAGGTTCGGATGCTGATTCTTATATGTTTACAAGAGCAGGTAACTTTACTTTTGATAGACTAGGTAACCTTGTTACATCGAGTGGAATGAGTGTTTATGGCTGGATGGATTATGGAGGAAAAATGGAAGATGATGGAACTTACAATTATGATGTTAATAAACCCGTAGAATCTATAAATATTTATTCTGATGATTATAATAAAAACAAAAAAGTTATTGCAGCAAAAGCGACAGAAAATATTGCTTTAACTGGTAATCTTGATGCGGCAAATAGTATTATTGCTAATACTGACGAAGCACAGTTTTTAGTGCCTATGATAGTATATGATACATTAGGAAATGAATACGAAATTACAATGGAATATAGAAAAACCGCAGTTAATGCAGGAACAGGCACTACCTGGACATGGAAAATAGGAAATGGGGAACTAGCAACTACAGCTACTGGCACCATAGATTTCGACACAAATGGAGAAATAATTAATGGAGCCAATGTCACTCCCACAATAGTTTTTCAACCGAAGGATGATGTAGGTTCCAGTAGTTTTGAAGTAAAAATGAACTTTAATAAGCTTACAATGTATTCGGGTATCGAGAGTTCTGTGAAACCATTAAATACTGATGGATATTCTTCTGGAATGCTTACATCATATAATATTGGTTCAGATGGAATAATCATGGGTGTTTATTCAAATGGTAAGCAAAAGCCTCTAGGTATGATAGGTTTGGCGGAATTTGATAATCCGGCAGGTCTTCAAAAAACAGGCGAAAACATGTTTCTCACAACTTCGAACTCCGGGGAGTTTAGGAAAGCTATTAAAGCTGGCTCAGGGAGAGCAGGAACATTAAATCCAGGAACTCTTGAAATGTCAAATGTTGATCTTGCAAACCAATTTACTGATATGATAATTACACAGAGAGGCTTTCAAGCAAACAGCAGAATAATGACAACAGTAGATGAGATGCTGCAAGAAATGGCAAACATGAAAAGGTGATTAAGATTATGATTAAATTAACGAGGTTTGATAATACAAGTTTTATTATAAACTGTGAATTGATTGAAACCATAGACGAGACACCAGATACAGTCATTTCTACAACGAGTGGGAAAAAGTATTTGGTAAAAGAGACTATTGAAGAAATTATGGAGAAGGTGGTACAATATAAAAGTAAAATTTTGAGCTTATTAATTAAAAATTAATTAATATATAAAAAAATACAAAATATGTAATGTTTTTAATAGTCTGTAATATTATGATGAAAAATTAGGGGGCGTTTAATTTGGCTAATAAAAGTGGTTTCGTTACATTACTAATAATTATTGCAGTTCTTACTATGTCGGTTGCCATGTTGGCTGGGTATATATTTGTATTTGGAGGTATGCCACAGCAAGATCAGATAATCTCTGGGAATATCGATGCAATTAGACGCCCTTCTGATAAGGAATTAGGAACAAAAAAGCTTTATGAAGAAAATCAATATTTTGTTTTGAAGAATGACAATAGTTCAAAACAGTCCTTTATTAGAGTTGGTGTTGATGTTAGGTATTTCAAAAGTGTTAAAGGTATTAAAAACTGTGAAGAAAAAATCAATAATTTTGATGGCGAAATTAAAGAATTAATAGGAACATACTTCCAGGAGCTATCAATAGAGCAGGTAAAAAACCTGGAATTTAAAATAAAAGCAAAAGCTGAACTAAAAACACAGATAAATGATTTATTGAATTCGAGTGAAAATATTTATAACGAAATTGTTTATGATGTTGTGTTTTATGATTGGTTTTATCAATAAGCCGAGGGGTGAGGGTGTTTGGGAGATATTCTTTCACAAAATGAAATTGACGAGTTACTAAAAGCTCTTGATACTGGTGAGCTTGATGTAAAAGATATAAAAGAAACTTCTGATGAGAAGAAAATAGTAAATTATAATTTCAAAAGACCTAGCAAATTTTCAAAAGACCACCTGAAGGCCTTGAAAAATATATATGAGAATTATGCAAGATTGGCAACTAATTTTTTAACAGGTTATCTGAGAACATTAGCGCAAATAAATGTTGTAGAAGTCGAATCTTTAACTTATAATGACTTTGTTGGATCAATATCAAATCCTGTAATACTATCAATCATTAAGTTTGCTCCTTTAGAAGGAAATGTTATATTCGAAATGACGCCTCAAATAGCATTTACATTTATTGACAGGGTCCTAGGAGGACGTTGCATTTCTGTAGAAGGTAAAAGAGATTTTACGGAAATTGAGCTTGCTATTATTGAACGAATAATTGTTCAAATGCTAAATGTGATGAGAGAACCATGGCAGAATATTATTGGATTAAAACCAATACTCGAAAAAATAGAGACTAATACCCAATTTGCACAAATAATTTCTCCTAATGAAGTTGTTGCATTAGTAACTTTTGATGTTAAACTATCTGATGTAGAAGGAATGATAAATGTATGTATACCTTACATTACTGTTGAACCTATAATATCAAAATTGAGTACAAGATATTGGTTCAGTAATTTTGAAAAACAAATAGATAATTCATCAAAGGAGTTGATTGAGTCAAAAATATCTTTGACGAAAATGCCTGTGAAAACAATATTAGGTAGAACAAATATTACAGTTTCAGATTTTATAGAATTACAGAAAGGTGATGTTTTACCATTAGAGAAGGATATTAATGGAGAACTTGATATATTTGTAGGAGAATTATATAAGTTTAAAGGAAAACCTGGAATTAAGAAAAATAAGATTGCAATAAAAATTACATCTTTAGTTGGAAAGGAGGATGAATAGAAATGAATAATTCTTTGTCACAAGAAGAAATAGATGCTTTATTAAAAGGGATTCCTACATCTGATATTGATGATATTTCTAAATTAGATGGTGAGGAAAAATTATCGTTAGATGAAATTGATGCATTAGGTGAGATTGGTAATATATCAATTGGAACTTCCGCAACAACTCTTTTTACTCTATTAGGTCAAAAAGTTATTATTACCACTCCTACGGTTACATCAACAACATGGGAACAGCTTTCTAAAGAACATACTCTTCCGTATGTAGCTGTAAGGGTGAAATATACCAAAGGTTTAGAAGGTGCTAACCTTCTTATACTAAAAGAAAGTGATGTTAAAGTTATAACTGATTTAATGATGGGCGGAACTGGAGTTGTTTCTAATGGTGAGCTTACAGAACTGCATCTAAGTGCGATAAGTGAAGCTATGAACCAAATGATAGGTTCTTCAGCCACTTCCATGTCATCACTATTTAATAAAAGGATAGATATATCACCACCTACATCATTTATTATACAATTTGATTCTTTAAATCCTTATGATGATTTTAATAGAAATGAAGCTATAGTTAAAATTGCCTTTAGGATGGTAGTAGGAGATTTAATTGATAGTGAAATAATGCAACTATTACCTTTATCTTTTGCAAAAAGTCTTATAGGTAATCTTTTTGACAATCATCAAGGCATGACAAAAGAAACAAAAGAAACAAAACAAACAAAAGAAACGAGTCATAGTGTTCATTCAGAAATAGATAATAAAGTGATGAAAAACGAAGTCCAGAGTGAATTAAAATATTCAGAGGGAAAAAGTTTGCCTGAAGCATTTGATGAAGGACGCAATTCTTTAAAAAAGGAAGGAGAAACCATAAATGTTCAACCAGCTCATTTTAAATCTTTTGAAGAGGAATCTGTATCAGGTAAAAATAATAATATTGATATAGTCATGGATATTCCTCTTCAAGTTACTGTTGAGCTTGGTAGGACACAGAAATTAATAAAAGATATTTTGGAGTTTAATTATGGAACCATAATTGAGCTAGACAAACTTGCAGGAGATCCTGTTGATATTCATGTAAATGGAAAGAAAGTTGCAAGGGGTGAAGTTGTTGTTATAGATGATAGTTTTGGCGTAAGAATCACAGACATTGTGCATCCTTCAAAAAGACTTTAGAAAAAAATATATAAATTTATAATTCAAGAGGGGGATTAGATATGGGCAAAAGAATTTTAGTAGTTGATGATGCAGCATTTATGAGAATGATGATTAAAGATATCTTGATAAAAGGTGGTTTTGAGATAGCAGGTGAAGCGGAAAATGGTTACCGTGCTCTAGAAAAATATAAGGAGCTATTACCTGAGTTGGTTATAATGGACATTACTATGCCAGAGATGGATGGAATACAAGCTGTGAAGGAAATAAAAAAAATAGATGAAAATGCTACAATTATTATGTGCTCTGCAATGGGACAACAAGCAATGGTTATTGAGTCTATTCAAGCAGGAGCAAAGGATTTTATTGTAAAGCCATTTCAAGCTGATAGAGTTATGGAAGCAGTCAAAAGGGCTATAGGTTAGAGGTTAGGATAGGGTGATCAAATGTGTTTGAAAACTTAATTTATGTATTAGGTTTAATGCTGATATTTGTTTCAATACTTTTTCTTACATATATTACTACTAAATATATAGGTAGAAATGCTGGAAAAGTTGCCAAAGGGAAACATCTTCATATTATTGAAACAATTTGCTTAGGTAAGGATAAATATTTATATCTAATTAAAGCAGGTAATGATCATATCTTGGTTTCTTCCTCTAATAAAGGGATTGATATGCTAGGTAACATTGATATGGATATTGATGTTAGTGTTGAAACTGCAGTTGAAAGAACAGAGCAAGAATTTCCACTAGGAAGCTTCAAAGGTGTCTTTGGTAAATATTTAAATCAAAATTTTAGTCGGTACAATAAACAGAAAGTAGATAAGGAATACTCAAACAATGCAAAAGATAATTAGAAAAATAAATAAGGTTAAAAAAATTAAGGAAATCGAGAAAATTATAAGAATAAGGAAAATATATTTTATATTTATAGCTATAATTATAATGGCTATCCTGCCTGCCCGCAATGCTTTTGCTGAACCATTGTTTCCTTTTAAATTTACTTTTGGCATTGAACCTAATGATAATCAGCAGCAATTATCATCAAGCATACAAATATTGATTCTAATAACAATACTTACTTTAGCTCCTTCAATAATAATGATGATGACATCTTTTACCAGAGTCGTAATTGTACTTTCTTTTATGAGAAATGCATTAGGAACACAACAAATGCCGCCAAATCAAATATTGATTGGGCTCGCTTTGTTTTTGACGCTTTTTATCATGAATCCCGTGATAAAGGATATCGATAAAGAGGCGTATACGCCGTTCAACAAGGGCGAAATTACTCAGCAGCAGGCGATCGACAGCGCGGAGAAAACCATTAAGGGCTTTATGCTCAAACAATTCGGAGACGATGAAAAGGAACTGGCCTTTTTTGCCTCCCTGGCAAAGATAGAAACGCCGGTCGATCCCATGGATCTGCCCATGACGGTCATAATACCGGCATTTATCATAAATGAGCTTACAATAGCTTTTAAGATCGGATTCCTTATTTTCATACCGTTCCTGATCATCGACATGGTGGTATCCAGCACGTTGATGTCAATGGGTATGATGATGCTTCCGCCGGCGATGATATCTCTTCCTTTTAAGATATTGCTTTTTGTCATGGTAGACGGCTGGAATCTGATTACGAAGACTCTTGTAACTTCGTTTATCCCATAAAATCTGTTTATTTAACGCTGATGTTCATCGAGTGTTCATTTTAAGACTGTTATTTACGGTGCATGGAAAGGGGGAGCGGGCATGGATCAGACGACCGTAATCAATCTGGCGCAGAACGCGCTGATGGTGATATTGTATCTGTCGGCTCCGCTGTTGGGAATAAGCCTTATTGTAGGACTTGCGGTAAGTATATTTCAGGCCGCTACGCAGATACAGGAGCAGACGTTGTCCTTCATTCCGAAAATACTGGCCGTCATTGCGGCGATCGCAGTTTTTGGCTCCTGGATGCTGAAACTGCTTACGGAATATACGAATAACCTTTACGGAAGTATCAATCAATTGATCAGATAGCGCTGATAATCAGCCTGTCGGACCAGGGAGGTCTCGGATTGGCAATGCCGGCTGAATTATTTTTAGAAGGCTTCGACATATTTTTACTGGTGTTTGTGCGCATGACCGGGTTGTTTGTCGTGGCGCCGATATTCGGAAGAAGGAATATACCCGCTTATTTTAAAATCGGATTTTCCTTTTTTGTCTCGCTGATATTGATAAATACCGTGGCAATAGGGAAAGTCAGCTATGATGAAAGCATATTGGGATATGTCCTGCTGATTATAAAGGAATTCATGGTGGGCGTTGCCACCGGGTTTATCGCGTATCTGGCTTTTACCGCCGTATATATCGCCGGGGAGATCATCGATATGCAGATAGGCTTTGGGATCGTGAGCGTAATGGACCCGGTTTCAAGTATACAGATTCCCGTAACTTCGAATCTGTATTTTATCATCAGCATGCTCCTTTTCCTTTCCGTAAACGGCCATCACTATCTGATCAAGGCGCTGACCGACAGCTTCAGCTCGCTGCCGCCCGGAACCGCGGAGTTCGACGCCGGTCTCGCCGACGGGTTGATGGAAGTATTCAGCACAGTGTTTGAAACCGGATTTAAAATAGCGGCGCCCGTCGTAGCGGCCATCCTTATTACCGATATCGCTTTGGGCGCGATATCGAGGATGGTTCCTCAGCTGAACGTTTTCGTGATCGGCATGCCGCTGAAGATCATCGTGGGTATATTGATTTTGGTGATTACGCTGCCCATGTTTGTCGATGTAATGGAGACGGTATTCAAAACGATGAGCGGCAGCGTTCAGGAGTTTATAAAGGAACTGGGGCCGGGATGATTTATAAAATTGACCTTCAGTTGTTTGCGCAGGGGCCCGGCGGCGGGGACAAAACTGAAAAGGCGACGCCCAAAAAGAGGCGTGACGTCCGCAGGAAGGGGCAGGTATTCCAAAGCAGGGAAATCTCGACGGCAATGGTGCTGATGTTTGTTTTTATCGCGCTGAGAATATTCGGCAAGGGCATTTACAGCCAGATCGCCGGGTTTGCAAGGAAGGTGCTGACGGAATACCCGAAAATACATGATTTGTACATGCCGGATATCCTGCTGAGGGTTTTTGTAGACGCGGTGATCGTTTTTTTGAAGGCTGTGGGGCCCATATTGCTGATTGCTTTGCTGACGGGGCTGATTGTGAGTTACGCGCAGGTGGGGTTTATTTTTACGGTTGAAACGCTGAAGCCGAAGTTTGAAAGGCTCAACCCGCTGAGCGGGCTCAAGAGGATGTTTTCAATGCGCGGCCTGGTGGAGCTGCTGAAGGCGTTATTGAAGGTCGCCGTTATAGGATTTGTGTCGTACAGTTACCTGAACGGCCAGGCGCAGGGGCTCCTGGGCCTTATGGATATGGCGCTGCCGAATATAGCGATTTATATAGGGCTTACCTCGATTAATCTGGCGATAAGGATATGCGTAGCTCTGGTTGTGCTTGGAGCGTTTGATTTTATATATCAGTGGTGGGAATATGAGAAAAATATCCGGATGACCAAACAGGAGATTAAGGAAGAATACAAACAGCTGGAGGGCGACCCACAGATTAAAGGGCAGATTAAAGAAAGACAG
>ENA-UOOK01002902-UOOK01002902.1-fermentation-metagenome-genome-assembly--contig:-NODE-2902-length-20265-cov-10.309104_pt1 | contig 20265 bp, 23 predicted proteins | sample MGYA00245777_ERZ724023 | MGnify/ENA primary metagenome ERZ724023 (study PRJEB28704, sample SAMN03018312) | fermentation metagenome | biome: anthropogenic terrestrial biome; feature: soil...
AGTAAAGTCGACAAAAATAGGCATTTAAGTCGCTGCAAAAAGTAAATTCAACATATCCTGAGAACAACACTATAATAAAACATAACCATAGTTATGTTAAAAACAGGACAGATTATATTGCTTACTTTGAAGCAATATAATCTGTCCTGTTTTTATTGGACTTTTTTATGGTAGAATGAACATATGGATTTATAAATGGAGGAGGTAGATTATGGAAGATATAAGCTTTCTAAGGAATGTAACTATGTTTAGCGACCTTGATGATGAGAGTCTTAAAGAAGTATATTCTATACTCCATAAAAGAAATTATAAAAGAGGAAAGATAATTTTTATGGAGGGTGAACCAGGGGAAGCCTTCTTTTTTGTAATATCTGGTATGATTAAGATATATAAGTCATCTAGTGATGGAAGGGAACATATAATTCATATATTCGGATCAGGCCACGTTTTTGCAGAGACAACACTTTTTGATAATATAAATTACCCGGCTACGGCAGAAGTAATAGAGGATGGAACAATAGGTATGATAAAAAGCAAGGATCTAGAAGAGCTTATAATGAGTAATTCTAGTTTAGCGCTTCAGCTTATAAAAGTACTAAGCAAAAGACTTGTTATGGCAAGCTATGAAATAATGAACATGGCATTTAATGATACGGTTCAAAGAACTGCAGTGGCTTTAATTAAACTATCTAAAAGTCACGGAGTTAAAACTGAAGATGGAATTGAACTAAACCTTGATATAACAAGGCAAGAGCTAGCAGATGTTGTAGGAAGTGCAAGAGAAACGGTAACTAGGGCTCTTACAAGGCTTAAAAATGATGGCGCAATAGAGATAGGCAGCAGCATAATAATTAAGGATATTGATAAGCTATCAAGCTGGATAGTATGAAATAACAATATAGATAAAGTTTAAATTGGCTTTATTTTTTACTGGGGGAATACTTATGGGGTATAGATTTGAGAAGTTTGAGAGAAAGTACAATTTTTATCTTCCCGATGCTTATAAATTGTTGGTGGCAGAGCTTGGAGATGGGTATATTCTGGGAAACTGTGAGTTTTTCCCGGCGGCAGATTTTATTGAAAACAATTTAAGACTCGGCGGAGCTATGGAAATAAACTTATTCCCTTTCGGATGCCTTGAAAACGGAGACTGTTTTTGTTTTCTTAAATATGGAGAAACTAGTGGTGAGTATTATGTGGTTTTATGGCTTAGTGAAACATATAATTACATAATATTGAATTCAACTTTTGATAATTTTATATATAATTGTTTGGTACAGGAGTATAAGGCGTTATTATTTCCCGAGGAATACCTATATGAAGGCACAAGTGAAGAGTACCAAGAGTGTACGGATAAGGTGGATGAAATATGTTCTTTGTTTGATTATGATAAAAATGAGATATTAAATGCAAAATGCGAGAAGGATTTAAATGAACTAATATTAAATAGGGATCCATTTGCAGTACAATCTCTCTGTATAAAGGCAAATAGCATAATAGACGAAAATGAAGCCTTAGGGGTTAAATATTTAGCAAGGGCCAATGCTTTTTCTCCTAAATATACTGCACCATATTATATACTTGGAAAGCATCTGTTCTACAAAAATAAGGGGGAAGCCCTTGCTATACTATTTAAAGGGGCCAAAACCCCAATTGCAGCATCAGGATACAGCTATTGGCAAGAGGATGATATAGGGGTACCATATTATGTTATAGGTGAAATATTTGATATAATAAATGATAATGCGGATTTTTATAATGCAGAATGTGTGGACAAAACTTTTATGAATTTTGTAAAGCAAAATGAGCCCTATGACCCTGAGTTTAGACTAGCCCTATCACAAGAATATCTAAATGACAAAAAATATGAAGAAGCTATTAGAGAACTTAATAATGCAATGATCCTTACAGATGATTGTAACCTTAAAATGAGAATACTAGAGGAGTTAATACCTATATATAATAAGATTGGCCTTGTTTGGGCAGAGGGCATATGCAGAAAAGATATAAAGTATATAAAGGTTTTAAATAGAGGAAGAATGTTTTATCAATAATATGTTATATAATAAATTTAAATTAGGGGTTGAACTAAAATGGAAAGTATAGATATTACATTTAGTGATGGCCATGTTGAAGAATATGAAAAAGGAATTAAGCTTATAGATATTGCAGAAAAGCAAAAGTATGAATATAAGTACGATATATTAATTGCTAAGGTGGATAATAATCTTACAGAGCTTACTGAAAGATTATACAAAGATTGCAGAGTGGTGTTTTTGACCTTGGAATCTTACGAAGCAAGAAGGATATATACAAGAGGACTTTCATTTGTGCTCATAAGAGCTGCTACAGAGGTTTTGCCAGGGTGCAAAGTGTCTATAGAACATTCAATAAATAAAGGAATATATGGAGAAGTTCATAATGTTGATAAGTTTGACGAAAATACTGTACAGATTATAAAGAAAAGAATGAAAGAGCTCATTAAGGAAGATATACCATTTGAAAGAGAAGAGGTACCAATAGATGAAGTTGTAGAGGCTTTTGAGAAGACTAAACAAAGGGATAGACTAAGGCTGCTTAAGTATTGGAAAAAGGATAGCGTATATGTATATAAATGCGGTACAATATATGATTATTTCTATGGGAATATGGTTCCTTCTACTGGATATCTAAAAAAGTTTGACCTTATTTATTATAAACCAGGGTTTTTATTAAAGTTTCCAAGCATATATGATCCAAATTCAATGCCACCATTTGAGGATCAGAAAAAACTATTTTCAGTATTTAGAGAAGCAGAAAAGTGGGCTAAGATACTTGACGTAGCAGACGTGGGAGCATTAAACGAAAAGATTCACAAGGAAGAGATAGGGGATATTATAAGGGTATCTGAAGCACTTCATGAAAAGAAAATAGCCCATATAGCTGATATGATTACAGATAAAAGAGATTATGTTAAAATCGTACTTATATCAGGGCCTTCATCCTCTGGTAAAACCACGTTTTCAAAAAGACTTTCCGTTCAACTTAGGGTAAATGGCCTTAAGCCTCATACTATTTCTCTTGATAATTATTTTGTTGAGAGAGAAAAGACACCAAGAGATGAAAATGGTGATTATGATTTTGAATCAATATATGCTCTTGATCTTGAGCTTTTAAATGAACATTTGAATAAGCTTTTAAACGGAGAGGAAGTACACATACCTAAATACAACTTTGTTACGGGAAAAAGAGAATACAATGGGGATATATTAAAAATGAGCGATGATTTTGTTTTAATATTGGAGGGCATCCATGGATTAAATGAAACACTTACAAGCGGAATACCATCAGAGAATAAATTCAAAATATATGTAAGTGCTCTAACTCAACTTAATATAGATAATCACAATAGGATTCCAACTACTGATGTTAGACTCCTTAGAAGAATTGTAAGGGATAATAGAACAAGGGGAAAAAGCGCAGAAGATACGCTTTTAGGTTGGTTATCTGTAAGAAGGGGAGAGGATAAGAATATATTTCCTTACCAAGAAGACGCAGACATTATGTTTAATTCAACCCTTGTATATGAACTAGGTGTTTTAAAAAGCCATGCTGAGCCTCTTTTAAGAGAGATAGGCAAAACTAGCAGCGCATATTCAGAAGCAAAAAGATTATTGCAGTTTTTGGAGTATTTTATGCCTAGTAAAGAAGATGAAATACCTCAAAATTCTATAATAAGGGAGTTTATAGGCGGCAGCTGCTTTGATGTTGATTAAATATATATTGTAGATTTTAAAATCAGATTATGTTTTAACATAATCTGATTTTATATAAATAATTATTGAATTAATGTAGAAAATAGACTTATGGGATTAAGATTTTTAATATATGGACTTGTAGGATGGTGTACAGAAATATTCTGGACGGGACTTGGTTCACTTTTTAAAGGTGACGTAAAACTTATGGGATGGACCTATATATGGATGTTTCCCATATATGGCCTTGCCATACTTCTCGAGCCTGTTCACAACCGCATAAGAAGATGGCCTGCTGTATTAAGAGGAGGTGTTTACGTTTTACTTATATTTACAATCGAATTCACAACAGGCTACCTATTAAAGACATTTACTAGAACATGCCCCTGGGATTATAGCGGAACTCCCTATTCAGTACTTGGGTTTATAAGATTAGATTATGCTTTTCCATGGTTTATAGCGGGGCTACTTTTTGAAAGACTACATGATGCTTTAATATCACTAGGGATTTTAAGGAAGGCCTAATATATTTAGGCCTTTAGTATTTATAATGGACTATATAATGCTTTAATATTATAATTAATTATTAAAGATTAACATTGATGGAGGAATAGCGATGACAAATGATAATAGGAAGGTGGTTAGGGCGCCGTATCATCCTATAGTAATTCCTGTATTTAGCATATTATTTACATTTGCTGCAGGGGGAATAGTTGCAGGGATTAATTGGACAAGGCTTCTAAAACCTCAAAGAAAATATCCAACTATTTTTATATCTATAGCAGGATTTATTGCTTTTATTATATTTTATAATAATTTGCCAGCTTCATTAGGAATGAAGGCTATTTATATAAAGTATGCTATATTTGCTTTAGTAGGGTTTATATTGTATTTTTTGCAAAGAAATGACTACTATGAGTGGAAAGAAAAGAGCGATATGAGAAGGTAAGCATTATTAACTTTGCTTACCTTTTTTAGTTTGCTTTATTTATTTAACAAATATGTAGACTGACAATTTCTTTATAATGCTATATAATATACCATATTGGGGGTAGAAAAATGTTAAAAAAGTTTATTAAATATTATAAACCTCATAGGAAACTTCTTATACTTGATATTACTTGCGCACTTCTAATTGCAGTGGCGGATTTAGTATATCCTATGGCAACAAGAAATATAGTAAATAATGTTATACCAAATAAAGATATACCTCTTATATTCAAATATGGAATTATTTTAACGCTGCTTTATGTAGTAAGAATGTTTTTTGAATATTTAGTTGGATATTATGGACATGTACTTGGAGTTAGAATGGAATATGATATGAGAGTTGAACTGTTTTCTCATCTGCAGAAACTATCATTTAGCTTTTATGATAATACAAAAACTGGTCATATAATGTCTAGAGTGGTAAACGATTTATTTGACATTGCAGAGATAGCCCATCATGGCCCTGAGAATTTATTTTTGTCTACAATAAAAATAATAGGCTCATTTATACTTTTGTGGAGTATAAATTATAAGCTTACTCTTATAGTATTTATACTAATACCTTTCATGTTTATATTTATGGTCAAATACAATAAAAAGATACGTGAGATTTTTAAAAGTCTTAGGGAAAGCATTGCAGATATAAATGGGAGGGTTGAAGATAGCATTTCAGGCATAAAGGTTGTAAAATCCTTTACAAATGAGGATTATGAAACAGAAAAGTTTAATGAAGGAAGTTTAACATACAAAAACTTAAGATCTAAAGCTGTAAGACACATAGGAATATTTGACTCAGGTATAAACTTTTTGTCAAATATGGCGATAGTAATTACAGTGACTGCTGGAGGATATTTTGTAGCTATAGGAGATATTAGCTATGGAGACCTTTTCGCATTTATAATGTACATAAGCCAATTTATGCAGCCTCTGACAATGCTGTTTAGATTTGTTGAGCAGTATCAACAGGGAATGGCAGGGTTTAGGAGGTTTGTTGAAGCTCTTGAAATTGAGCCTGACATAGTTGATAAAGAGGGAGCTATTGAACTTGAAAATGCTAGGGGAGAGATAGAGTATAAAAATGTAGCATTTAGTTACGATAATAAGGAAACAATTTTATCTAACATAAATTTAAAGGTCGAAGAGGGAGAAACCGTTGCAATAGTTGGACCATCAGGAGCAGGAAAGACTACGCTTCTTAGCCTTCTTCCAAGGTTTTATGAGATTGACCAAGGGGAAATAACAATAGATGGAATAGATATAAAGGATATTACTTTAAAATCATTAAGAAAAAACATAGGAATAGTTCAGCAGGATGTATTTTTGTTTTCTGGTACTATAAGAGAAAATATTGCTTACGGTAAACTTGATGCTACCAAGGATGAGATAATAGCGGCTGCTAAGGCTGCAAATGCTCATGATTTTATTTCATCTCTTCCAGATAAGTATGAAACTTATATAGGTGAAAGAGGAGCCAAGCTATCAGGGGGCCAGAAACAGAGAATATCTATTGCAAGAATGTTTCTGAAGAATCCTCCTGTGCTTATACTAGATGAAGCTACTTCATCCCTTGATAATAACAGCGAGGCAATAATACAAAAATCTATAGAAGAGCTTTCAAAAAATAGGACAACCTTTATTATAGCCCATAGACTAGCTACCATTAAAAAGGCAAAAAGGATTATTGTATTAACTGAAAACGGGATTGAAGAGGAAGGAAGCCACAAAAAGCTTATAGAAAAAAAAGGACTGTATTACGATCTTTATAGTTCTCAATTTGGGATGGGTTTTACTGCTTAAAACTTAGTGGACTGCTATATATAGAGAGAGCTATAATTTAAACGTTATACAAAAAGGTGGGATGATAGTGAGACTTGTACCGATTAATTGTGTGAAGGAAGAAAGCTATTTAGCCAAAACCATATATGATGCATCGGGAACAGTACTACTTGCACAAGGAAGCAGACTAAATGCAGAAAGATTAAAAGCAATTGAACGAAATGGCATATTATCTATATATATAAATGATGAATATAGCGACAATGATATTGAAGATATAATTAAGCCAGAAATAAGACAAAAGGCAATAAAGGCTGTAAAAGATAGCTTTGAGAGTATTGCAAAGTTTTCAGCAAAAGAGAATTCACAGCGCGTTTCAAATAACAAAAGAAAAAATAGAAAGGTTATATACAATGGTATAGAAGATCTATTTAGAATAATAGACGAAATTGTAGAAGAGATATTGCTAAAAAATGATATACTAATAAACCTTGTGGATATAAAGAGTATGGATAACTATACTTATGAACACTCTGTAAATGTAACAGTGCTTTCGTTAATACTTGGAATTGAACTTGGATTTCCCAAGCATAGGCTCTACGATCTTGCCATAGGTGCAATGCTCCATGATGTTGGCAAGGTATATGTTCCAAAGGAGATACTACAGAAAAAAGGGAAGCTCACTCCTCAAGAATATGAAATAATGAAGGGTCACCCAAAGAATGGATATGAATACTTAAAAAATAATATATTTGTAAGTTCAACAGCGAGGATTATAGCCCTGCAGCATCACGAAAGAATTGATGGATTAGGATATCCAAATCACATAAAGGGAGATAGAATAAATGAACTTTCAAAGGTAGTATCTGTAGCAGATGTATATGATGCATTGACATCAGATAGAGCATATAGGTCAGCCCTTCCATCTAATGAAGCTGTAGAATACATAATGGGCGGTGCGTCAAGATATTTCGATTTTGATGTTGTAAAGGCGTTTATGAGAAGAGTGGTTCCTTACCCAGAAGGAACAGCCGTTAAACTAAGCAATGGGGACATTGCAATTGTGGATAAACTTTGTTATGGGTTTCCTCTGCATCCTGTAGTTAAAGTTATAAGAAGAAACAATAAAGATGTTGAACCAATATTTATAGATTTGTTAAAAGAAAATGATATAGTAATAACTAGTATACAGTATGAATTATAAGTAGCGAATCCCAAATTATAAAAAACCTTCCTCCAAGGTATACAAATGTCCATGAGATAACTACAAAATATGTAAATTCGAGATAATGGAAATGATAATAATGTATAATTAAGCTATGGACATTGGACATAATAAAAGTAATATATTTTGGAGGGCTTAATTATGAGAAAAATTTTAGTCACAGGAGCTTTAGGACAGATAGGATCTGAGCTTACTACATACCTAAGAAGTATATATGGAGAAGAAAATGTTATTGCTAGCGATAAGCAAGATATGGCTCCAGATAATGTTATTGGATCAGGTCCTTTTGAAAAACTTGATGTTACGGATGCTACTCGCATAGGGGAAATTGTTCAAAAGTATAAAGTAAATACTATTATTCACTTAGCTGCCATATTATCAGCTGTAGGTGAAAAGAAACCTAATCTTGCATGGAATGTAAATATGGGAGGACTTTTTAACGTACTTGAGGTTGCAAGAGAATGCAATACATCTGTTTTTACTCCAAGTTCTATTGCAGCATTTGGGCCAACAACACCTAGATGCAAAACCCCACAAGATACTATTCAAAGACCAACCACAATGTATGGTGTAACAAAGGTATCAGGAGAAATACTATGCGATTATTATTTTAATAAATATGGAGTTGATACAAGAGGAGTTCGCTTTCCAGGGCTTATATCCTATGAAACACTTCCAGGAGGCGGAACAACCGATTATGCAGTTCATATATATTATGAAGCAGTAAAAAATAAAAAATATACATCATATATAAAAGAAGGAACATATATGGACATGATGTATATGCCTGATGCATTAAATGCCATAGTAAACCTAATTGAGGCTGACGGATCAAAACTTATTCACAGAAACGCATTTAATATTACAGCCATGAGTTTTGCACCAGGGGATATTGCAAAGGAAATAAAAAAGCATATACCAGAATTTACCATGGGGTATGACGTTGACCCTGTAAGACAAGCCATTGCAGATTCTTGGCCAGATTCTCTTGATGATACCGCTGCAAGAGCTGAGTGGGGCTTTAAGCCAAAATATGATTTGGGATCTATGACGGTGGATATGATAGATAAGTTAAAATGTAAATTAAAATAAAAAAATGAAAACAAAAATGGTTTAGCCTATGGCTAAACCATTTTTAAATAGGTTATGTTGGTTTGACTTACATAGCGGAAGTCAACCAACATAGCCTTTAATTTATATAACTATTTCTTTTGGGATTTTAAAACTTCTGCAATTGCAGCTATGCTTCCTAAGGATGATACAGCCTCTGTTGGAAGTATGAGCTTGTTTGCAGGGTTCTTTGCCATTTCAGTCATGGCTTCAACCTGCTTTAAAGCAATAACTACTTCATTTGTGCCAGAATCTATTATAGACCTATTAACTTTTTCAATAGCCTCAGCTTGAGCGATGGAAATAGCTTCAATAGCTTTTGCCTTACCTTCAGCCTCAAGGAGCTGAGATTCTTTTAAACCTTCAGCTCTTCTAATATTAGCTTCTTTTTCAGCTTCAGCTTGAAGTATCTTAGACTGTTTCTGACCTTCAGCTACTGCTATTGCACTAGCTTTTTCACCTTCGGCTTGAAGTATTGTAGCTCTTTTATCTCTTTCAGCTCTCATCTGTTTTTCCATTGCTTGTTGTATTTCTGCAGGTGGGATTATGTTTTTGATTTCAACTGATAAAATCTTAATCCCATAAGCATCAGTAATTTCATCTATAACCTTTAAAAGTTCAGAGTTAATAATATCTCTACCTGATAATACCTCATCAAGAGACATATTACCTACAATATTTCTCATGTTAGTAATGGTTGAATATATTATACCTGATTTAAAACTTTCGATGTTGTATACAGCATCTTTAGCATTCATTATCTTATAAAATATAACATTATCTATGGATATCTTAACATTATCTTTTGTAATAACACTTTGAGGGTCAATATCTAATATTTGCTGTTTTGTAGACACCCTTTTCCTTGTAAAGTCTACAAATGGAATTAGAAAATGCCACCCTGGCTCTAACACTTTGTAGAATTGGCCAAACCTCTCAACAACATACTGATAACCAGTGTTTACAACCTTTATTGATGTTAGTATAATCAATAAAACAAAAACTAAAATTACAAGACCTATTATTTTTCCCATAATTGCGCCTCCCTTATATTTTTATATTATTTTTTTATTACCATTTTATTACCACTTATCTTTACTATTTCTGCTTTTTCACCCTTTTTAATAGGGTCTCCTACATTTTGTACTGTCCAGTATATGCCCTTTATTTTTGCTCTTCCAGTGGTATCAACATCCTCGTCTAACGTTATTTTAGAACCTATATACTTATCTTCCATCTTGAGCGTTTTAGGTATTGTGCCTGTTAACTTAGTTCTTAACCAAAGGAATTCAAATGCAACAGCTGCTACGCTTACAAGGCTAAATATCATCCATTGATTCAAAATAGGATACCCTAAGATTTGTGCAATAAGTGCTGCTATACCGCCTATTGTAAAGCCTGCGAAGAAAAAGCTACTTGTTATAATATCGATTAATAATGCTACTATACATATGATTACCCAAAATATTATATAGTTCATAAAACTCCTCCTTTCCCAGAATATTTAGTTGGACATATATTGCTTAGTATATATTAGGAAGCCAAGAAGCCAAATAAATTAAAATGGTTAATATGGTTTCCTTTATGTAGTTATATATACTACATGATGTTTACATATACATATTAACACATAGTTAATGATATAACAATATCTATTTATACTGGTTTTAATAATATTTTAAACTATGGTAAGTAACTATATCATAAGTTATTTAGATTACACTATAAATCATTAACAATCTCATAATACCGTATATGGATATTGATATATAGTATTAAATACCGTATAATATATATGAGGTGATATAATGCGACTAGATACAGATGAATTAGTACAACTAATTAGTGATATGTCTTTACTTGATGATATAGAGCTTTCACAGATTCCTGATATAGAGTTGTACATGGATCAGGTAACAACTTTTATCAATGATAATCTGAGCCATCTTAAAAGAAACGATGATGACAGAATACTTACTAAGACCATGATCAATAACTATACAAAATCAGGAGTTTTAATGCCTCCTAAAAATAAAAAATATAGTAAAAGGCATATAATACTTTTAATACTAATATACAACCTAAAGCAAATATTATCAATAAATGATATTCGTACAATATTAACTCCTATATTAAATAATTTAAGCACTGAAGAGGATGATATAATCCCTCTAGAAGATATATATTCAACTATAATAGAAATAAAACATAAAGAGTTTGAAAGCTATAGGGATATGCTTGGTGAGAAGTTAGACATGCTTGATGAGAAGACATCTAAGCTTGAAGGAGAAAACAAGGATCTTGCAGAGCTTTTTCTTATAGTATTAACCCTTGTAGCTCAAGCTGATGCCCAAAAAAGAATTGCTGAAAAGATAATAGATACTTATTTTAAAAAAGAGTAGCAAATTATTGTTGCTCTTTTTTAATTCCTAATATTTTGTAACTATTTAAAGCAATTATAAATATAATGGTAGGGAAATAATAAATTGTAGAGCTTTGCCAAGGAGTGCAAAATGGATATTAATTTATATATGCAAAGATATAGAAGCCTAATATATGGAGTCGATACACTAGTACCCATCAAAAATGGTATGCTTGTTAAGGCAATAAACTTTGATAATGCAGCTACAACTCCACCGCTTGTTCCCGTTATAAAGGAAATTGTTGATTTTGCACCATGGTATTCCTCTGTCCATAGGGGCACTGGATATAAGTCAAAACTTTCATCATATTTATTTGAAGAGTCTAGGAAGGATGTATTAAACTTTGTTAATGGAGACCCTGAAAAGTCCGTAGTAATATATGTAAAAAATTCAACAGAGGCAATAAATATGCTATCCTATACACTTTGTGATGGAGTAAAAAAATGTGTTGTACTTTCCACGTCAATGGAACATCATTCTAATGACCTGCCTTGGAGAGAAAGGTTCAACATTGATTACATTGAGCTAGATTGTAATGGAAAGGTCTCAATAGATGATTTAGAATATAAGCTTAAGAAATATAATGGGTCAGTAAAACTTGTTACAGTAGCAGGGGCATCTAATGTTACAGGCCACAAAAACCCAATCCATAAAATAGCTGAAATAGCACATAAATATAATGCTCAAATATGCGTAGATGGGGCACAACTTGTTCCCCATTCCCCTATTAATATGAGACCTGAAAACCCAGATGAGCACATAGATTATATTGTATTTTCTGCTCATAAGATGTATGCTCCCTTTGGTGCAGGGGTTCTTATTGGTCCTAAAAAAACATTTGAAAAGGGGAGTCCCGCATTTTCGGGAGGCGGAACAGTAAAGATAGTAACTCACAAAAAAGTATTATGGGATGACCCGCCAAGTAAAGAAGAAGCAGGTACACCTAATCTTATGGGAGTTTTTGCATTAACAAGGGCGATAAAGACTATAAATATGATTGGCATAGAAAACATAGAAAGGTATGAGCAGAATCTAACAGAATATGCACTTGAAAAGTTAAAAAGTATTCCTGAAATTAAGCTATATGGTAATACACAAAATGCTAATGAAAAGGTTGGAATAATACCATTTAATATAGAGGGAATTTACAATAGGGTTGTAGCAGAAATATTATCAGATGAAGCAGGTATTGCAGTAAGAAACGGCTGCTTTTGTGCAGAACCATATGTTCAAAAACTTCTAAATATAGGGCAGAAGGAAATAGATAAGCATATTAAAAACCCTACCATGCCAAGACCTGGAATGGTAAGAATAAGCTTTGGATTTTACAATAACTTCGAAGAAATAGATACCCTAATACAAACCCTAACATGGATTTGCCAAAATAAAGATTTATATACATGAAAAGAAATAATATAAAAATCATCTTAATTGAAATTTAAATTTGTTGTAGTTTGTTTAATTGATAAGTGTGATAAAACAGCGTATAATCCATATTAAGCAAATCAGACCTTATTATGTATTCAGAAAGACTTGTTTATGGTAGAAGGGGGGGCTGAAATGAAAAATAAAAAGATGTTGATATCATTAGTAGTGGCGTTAATTATATTGCTGGTATTAGCTTATCAATATTTGTCGTTGAGACAAAGTTATAATAATCTTAAGGATCAGGTAAAGTATGAAATAACTAGCCATTTGAGTTCTAGTATGGACTTTGCTAATAGAATTGATTTAGACAAGCTCGCTGTAGGTGATAAGAATTCTATTATAAATATGATGTATATGTATGGAGAAATTAGTAATTTGGATGCAATTCTGACCACAACTTATTTCTACGGTAAAATTGATGTAATTGATCCCCTTGTGATGAGGGATTATAAGTTTATGTTAATGGAAATTGTTAATAAATTAACGCAAAATCAATTTAATTCAGAGGATATAGATAATATTAATATGATAACCGATGATATTAAAGAAATATACAAATATGTAAGCGAAAATAGTGAATTAAGTAGTGAAAAGTACATAAAAGAACTTGCCCCAGAACTGAAACTTTATCAAAAAAAGCAAGGAAAATAACGTGGCGAACGAAAATAGATGAGTTTAAAATAGTTATTTTAAACTCATCTATTTTTTACTGCTTGATTATAATAGTTGCCAGCCACTTCCGCCCTTGATATGAATCGCTGTTATATCCCATGAATTACGTTCAACAGCTTGCACAAAACGTATAGATTCGTTAGCAGTAGCATCGATATACTCTAAAAATGGGTAATTAATTTCTATCATATCATATTGTGGGTTAGCAAAGAGCCAATTTTCTGCGTCGGCTATAGCCAAACTACCTTTGTCAACAAGATACTTTAATTCAGATAAACCAGAACCTAAGTTAGCTATAAGCCCAGAGATAGCGCCAGCAACAGCATAACCTGTAGGAAGTAAGAAGAGAAATGATAATATAGTAGAGACTCCATTTAAAGCAGAAACCAATGCTGCCATATCATTCTTACTAAGGCCTTCCCAGTATGCTGCCCTCTGTGCAGTATACATTTTGCTTAAATCATTTAAATTTACTCTTATCTTTCGATAATATTCTTTACTTGAAGTAGGTCTAAACATATACAGATTCACCTCCTTTCAGATTGATTAGGTTATTAACATCTTATTATATAAAGAGGACATTTAATGTAAAGTAGCAACTGCAGTTTGCCCTCCAGCATGGGCACCACTAGTAACGAGACTACTGTATACAGGAATATTTATATTAGATCTATTTACCCAGGCACAACGTACTGACCTATCAAAACTCATAAAAACATCTCCTTTAAAGCTTTGTTTACAAAAACTTTCAAGGTCTGCAGCCCTCTCAAGTTACTTTGTAGTTATGATAACAACTAAACATTTTATAGTTGTGAATTATTATTTGTTTGATTTTAAATTTTACTTACAATTACTATAAAGGGGTTTAGGTTATAAATGTAAACCTTAAATTTTTATATAGGAAGTACCATTTATATAATTACACCATAAAGTCTTAATTCTGCAGAGTTGCTGCTATATTTTTTAATTAACGGAGTAAATTTTTCTATTATATCCATGGCAGCTTTCTTATCTCCGCTTTGGGCGGACTGTACTAAAATATATAAAGGCATATTCATATACTTTCCTCCTTACAATGCTTATAACATATAAAGAGGTAGTAACCTACAAATGGTAAACCTGTATAATTAACCAAGTTACGGTTTTATCATTTTAAATATGGCATATGATATTTGTTTACATATTGACTGGATAAGAATAGCTTAATTTTATAGTTTACAAATGAAATAATGGAGGAGTAAAACTTTTACCCCTCCATTTGATAGTATATTTCACCTACAGAAATATTTGTATCATCTAACTCGTGAATATCTGTAGCCTTTTCTATATTAATATAGACATATTCTAAGCTTCCCCACTCCCAGAGCATAGCAATTCTCCTTTAGTTCCCTTGGTTTACATATTATTTTATTATCAGGAGCATTTATTGATAATTGATTTTAATTTCTCCAAATCGCCCAATTTCTCAACCTGTGTATAGTCAAATAACGATAATTATGTTACTATATTCACATGTAAAACCTCCTTTTAATTATTGGGCTTTCACCTATAATTATACGCCAATTTTGTTGGCCGAAGATGAGATTTTACCTATTTTTATACAGTAGATCTTATTTAGTCGTATTTTTCATATAATAAAAGAAATCACAACCCAAAACCTTGATCTTGCGCTATTTTGGGTGGCAATTTTATTTTTTGTAGTTTCTAAGGCTCTCACCGTTATTGTATTATCTTACATCGAAGTTAATCTATAGTTTTACTTGTAAATATAGCATCAATTAATTGCATGGAAAATAAGGAACTTCACGAAAAGTGTTTGAAAGCAGCATAAAGATATTGCTGCCCGAAACTCGGACAGCAATCAAAAATTTTAATGCTATATTGTCTACTTGACGGGGTGCACACTAAAAATAGATGGGTGTTTATTTTGTTTTATATAAATATACTGAACTGTATATCTTAAAAGAAAATCAGTTTATTTATAATGCTTTGCATTTATCATTTCTTTGTATAAACATAAAGGGCTTTCAAATCTCCATTATAATGAGCTATTACATCAGCTAAAGTGTAATGGTCGCTAAAACCAGGATCTACAATTTTAAACATATTTGTTGTAGCTCCTAATACAGATGGGAGCTCAGTACCATCATCATTTAGATAGAATGGTAAAGTGCCTTGGAATCCATTAACAACTACATAATGTTGACCTGATGAACCTTGTACCCTAACAATAACTGGAATTCTACTATAATAAAGCTTACTAAATAAGTTTATTTTTAATGTATCAAAATTAGAATCTCCACTAAGTGGGTCGCGGTTGTAATTTAAATTACATTTTGATGCTATATATGCCCAGTCCATGGTTGTACTGTTTCTGTTTAAATTTTTCATTGCCTCGTAAGAATAGGAAGTACCATTCAAATAATTAACCTCCATTGCTGTAGATGCTACAGCGCAGCCATCGTTATCTTTTTGTATTATTCTTTTTACAGGGAAATCGAGATTAACGGTTTTGTATCCCATACTAATATTCCTCCTTTATAATTATTTTTGAGCTGTTCAAACGGCCGTTTGTTTACTCATTCTATTATATAAAAAGGATGTTATAAGGATAAAAGCAACCCTTAATATAACTGAACCATGATAATATTTTTTTTGCATAAGTGTACATCATTAGGAAAGTTCATATCAAGGAAAAGTAGTTTTTGAAAACTGATAGTTTTGCTAATGTCAAGATTAATTGATAAATGTGATAAAATAATGTATAATCCATATTAAGTAAACCAAACCTTATTATGTATTGGGAGGGGAGACTTCTTTATGAAAAAAATTATATTATTTATTTGTTTAATAGGCATGACTGTATTTTTGACTGGATGTTATACATCTGATACTTCGTCAAATAAAAAGGGACAAAAGGTGGAATCAGAATTATTATATGGAAAATATCCAGAGCCTTTGGTTAAAGGCGTAGCGATGAATCCTGATGTAAATAAAAACTATAAAGAAGTTACTATGGATGACTTAAAAAAAGTACGCAATTTTCATTTTGTTAGACAGCTAGATGAAAATTATCCTGATAAAGAATATGGATTTAAGGATAATGAAGAATATGATTTTTCTATTATTTTAGAGATGCCTAATTTGACAGATTTAGAAATAGACCTTGGCCCTAATATTAGATTAAAGGATTATTCAATACTAAAAAGGATAAAAGGTCTACAGACTTTAATAATTGGAAATATTGGTGATAGCGATATTGACAATATAATAGGCTTAGATTCGTTGAACTGGCTAATTATATCGAATAGCAGTATTACTAATATAGAATTTTTGAAAAGCCTTAGTCAGCTAACCTTATTTGGGCTGGATAAAACTCCAAATGTTCGTAACTTTAAACCTTTAGAATACTTAACAAAAGTAGACCAGGTAAATTTAACAAATTCTAATTTCACGGAAAATGAAATAGGAACAATCCCTGATATTGAAACTCTTACGTGTCTTTCGTTATATAATAACAATATAAAAAAGATTGAACAACTCCCTCAAATGGAAAACTTAGAAGTACTAGAAATAAGCAGAAACCCTTTAACAGGTATTAACATTCCAGCAACAAAACTCCCTGATCTTAAATATTTGGGCTTAGACGATACAGATATATCTGACCTTAAAGAGTTAAAAGGTGTTGAAAATATAGATACAATTTGTTTAAGGAGAACAAAAGTAAAGCTATTATCTCCTATTAGAGATTATAAAAACTTAAAATATATTTATGTTAATGTTGATAATATAAAAGACAAAGATATATTTAAAGGCGCTAATATAGATATTAGCGAGATAGAATAACATATTAAAACTACAATGAGATTTTTTAAAAAATAAAACTATAATAAATAAATATAAAAATTCTACCCGATGTAGTAGACACAAAAAGTCTAATAACTTTAAATGAAAAAAGGAAGGAGCGCTTTAAAGGTAGCAGTAGGAGAAATATTAGAAGCTTAACTTATATATTCAATAGTTCTTTACGAGGGAGGGACTATTATGAAGTTTAAACTTGCTATTCTTTGTTTGATGTTTTTTCTAATATTATCAGGCTGCTCAAGTGGATTAATAAATGATAATAAATCAAAAGCTCTTAAAAACGATAGTACTGTATGGACGTAGGGTGAGAGTGGAAATGGTCAAGTTGGCAACGGGTAGCCTGGAGGGACTACTCGCATGAATATAGATTTTAATGAGTCACTTTGCCAAGCAAGCATGTTCAGGTTATGTCAGAATGTGTTGCTATCTCTACTGGAAGCTACAATACAGCATCAATAACTATAGATGGAAGCCTATATATTTGGGGTGATAACTCATGTCGACAAATCGGAAAGGGGGAGATTGGAAACGGTTATCCCATTATCTCCGATTTAATTGTGCTAAAGCCTTGTAAAGTGCTTGAAAATGTGGTGCTTGTACGTTTAGTTGGTATTGGTCCTTTTGCAATATTATCTGATGGCAGTTTATGGGCATGGGGGGAGGTGCAAAAATGTAAGATTCTCCTATAATATTTTGGAAGTGTTATTTTTTACCCTAGCATTATATATCATAAAGAACAAAATCAAATTTAAGCTTGTGCTTTTTAACATCAGAATCATAAAATCTATTCAACCACTTCAATTCACAGGTAAACAAGCTATATATTCTAACTAGTTTGTTTTTTATTTTTTGAGCAATCTGTCCCTAATATTATCATCCATGTATAGTGCAAAAGTCAAGATAAGAATGTAGGTTTTGTACAAAATAAGAATGTATTTAAACCTACATTTTTATTTTGTATTTTATGATGCATCTTCAATCATATGCTGCATCTGATCTTTAAGCCTGTATGATGGGCCATTGATATTTATTACTGAGCAATGATGCAACAAGCGGTCTAGTAAAGCATTGGTGAGTACTGGCTCTTGAAAGATATCTGCCCATTTTGAGAACGGGCTGTTCGTGGTTATTACTGTTGATGACTTTTCATATCTTTTAGATATGAGATTAAAAAATAGATTTGCTGAGTCAACATCCATTCTTTGGTATCCAAGTTCATCAATAATCAGTAACTTATATCTGCAGAACCACTTTATTCTAGCATCAAGTCTGTTTTCTGATGCAGCCTTTTTTAATTGTGCTATTAGATTCTGAAATGTAATAAAATATACACAATAACGTTGTTTTGCTGCCGCTATCCCTATCGATACTGAAAGGTTTGTTTTGCCAACCCCAGGGGTCCCACAAAATATAATATTTTCACTGTTTTCTATAAATCTAAGCGTCATTAAATCCATTATTTTTGCTTTATCTATAGATGGTTGGAATCCAAAATCAAACTCATTGATTTCTTTTATAAACGGGAAGTTTGCAACTTTTACACAACCAATTATTGCCTGTTCTTTTCTAAGTTTTATTTCCATTTCACTTAATTCATAGAGTGCATCAACAGCGGTCTTAGTTCCATCTGCTATTAAATCTAAGTAACTGTCTAGTTTTCTCTTATTTTATTTAATCCGAGTTCCTCTAGGTTGTTTATTAGAGTATTATAATTATTCATCTTCCTTTAACTCCTTCCTAAGTGGTATTTCAACATCTAAGCTGAAATCTAATTCATGGTTTTCGTCTTCTTTGTCAGCTAGATATTGTTCTTCCATATCTTTAAAAAACTGATTTATTTCATCTTCGTACTTTTGATGTATTATCTCATAGCCTTCGCCTGAAAGAACACATTCGCCATCAGATGTTGCCATGAAATCATTAACATAGCAGTCAAAGTCTATGGTTTTACAAAGGTTGTCCTTCATAGAATATTTGATTCTTTTAATAAATGCATCTCTGTTTTTTATGTGAGGTAATACACTATTCATTCCTTTTATGAATATAAGTTTATCTGCGGCGGTAAGGTGAGCATAATTATTAATAACCCATTTGCCACAGGAATTCTGATTTATATATGTTATAAGTGCATCTGCTGACTTGGTTGCCTCAATAGAAGATATTTCAACCTTTCGAGATTCCAACAATGTATCCATTATTCTTAAGTTTTGTGTTATTCTTTCATCCATATCCGTATCTTTAACTTTCCCTTTCATAAGACTTTTATAGTGTTCTGGCCTATAATTAATAGGTTTTTCATTTAGTGGATGATAAGTAACAAGTTTTCCATTATAATAGATGTAGAGCTTATTTTCGAGAGTATCCACAGTTACTTCTTCGTTAATAAGATTTGGATCTACGGAGTACTTGCTATTACCATACCGTATAAGTGCTTCATTAGATACACGGTATCTGTTTGGTCGCAGGTAGTGTTCTATGATTGCATAAGATGGTAATGATTGAAGGTACTCCTTTTCTTTGTAGAACAATGCTGTCGGGGACATTCCTGTTTCCTGATTAATGGTTATGTTCATATCTGCATTTATGGCTTTTATGTTTTCAATAAGGTCATCTAAATCTTCAAACTCACCATCATAAGGTCTTATCCAATCAATCACTTTATTCTTGGCTTCTACTGTACCTTTTGTTTCAGGGGCTCTTGTAGCACATAGTCTAACCCTAAATCCAAAATCCTTAGCTAACTTTGTGATTGCATTTGTTGGTGTTTTGTGCTTTCCATGAGTATTTGCAACTGTCGGCATGTTGTCAAAAAGTATTTCTTCCGGAACACCACCAAAAGTTTCAAAGCTATTGATAAGGCATCTGTAAACATCATCTGTCCTTTTCTGAATTGATAATTCAAGATAGCTAAATCTTGAATAACTTAATGATATGTGAAATACATTTATTACAAATATCTCACCATATCGAGAAACTAGCGTTATATCCTCCTTGTACAATTAATATTGTATTAAACAGTGAATTAAATCACTGTTTAACCTGC
>ENA-UOOK01002903-UOOK01002903.1-fermentation-metagenome-genome-assembly--contig:-NODE-2903-length-20265-cov-4.922563_pt1 | contig 20265 bp, 16 predicted proteins | sample MGYA00245777_ERZ724023 | MGnify/ENA primary metagenome ERZ724023 (study PRJEB28704, sample SAMN03018312) | fermentation metagenome | biome: anthropogenic terrestrial biome; feature: soil; material...
GGCGACAGTTATCGTTTAAAACATCGTCAAACCATTTTTGGTAACAATTAGGTGTCCAAAGTTATTTATCATTTTTGGAGGTGCGGACAAAATCTTGGATCCTGATAGAGACAGGAGGGTGTCCGTATGTATTCAAGAGAAGAGCGCATGAAGGCAATTGAGCTATACATCAAGTATGATAAAAGTATAGCTGCTGTAATTCATGAACTTGGCTATCCTAGCCGTGGATTATTGCCGAGATGGTATAAAGCATATCTAAAAGAACAAGAGACTGGGATCTTGTGGGATCGATATTCACGATGCTCGAAATATTCACTAGAGCAGAAGATAGCTGCTGTAGAACACTATCTTGAGCATGGTCGCAATTTATCAAGGACGGTAAGATTACTGGGGTACCCCTCTAAGGAGGCACTCAGATTATGGTGTGATGAGTTGGCACCAGGAAGTCGCAAAAAGCGTGTTGGAGGTGTACAATGCACTCAAGAGCAGAAGAAAGAAGCTGTAATTGCACTATGCACCAGAACCGGCAATGCTAAAGAAATAGCCAGGGAATATGGCGTCACCCGAGAAGCGCTATACAACTGGAAAAACGATCTGCTCAGCAAGGAGAATAGCATAACGATGCCTGAAGCAGAGGACAAACCGCTACCCGATAACAAGGATGCCCTTTTATCCGAAATCGAATCGCTGAAACGTCAAATTAAAGGACTGAAGCTTGAAAAGGCCATTCTGGAAGGAACAGCAGAAATCATAAAAAAAGATCCGGGCGTCGACCCGAAGCACCTAACAAACAAAGAAAAGGTGATTCTGGCCAACGCCCTGAGAAATGAGTATCCGTTGAAGGAAGTGCTTGCCTGCCTAGGAATGGCGCGCAGCAGTTACTTCTACCATCGAAAGCTCTCGTCAATTCCAGGCAAATACGAAGAACTGCGGCGCCGCATCATAGAGTTGTTTGAAGAGAACAGTGGACGATATGGCTACCGACGAATCCATGCTTTGCTTGCGCGAGAAGAAATACGAATTTCCGAAAAGGTTGTGCGACGCATAATGGGGGAATCCGAGCTTGTCGTTTTCCAAAAAAGGAGGCGCAAATACAGTTCGTATCAAGGCGAGGAGACTCCAGGCGCAGACAATCTAATCAAACGCAATTTCCATGCGGATGCGCCAAACATCAAATGGCTCACGGACATAACAGAGTTCGCTATCCCTGCTGGAAAAGTATATCTTTCCCCAATTATGGATTGTTTTGATGGGTTGCTGCTAAGCTGGTCTATAGGGACAAGCCCTGATGCCGATTTGGTAAACAGTATGCTTGACCGCGCGACGAAAACCCTGAAAGAAGGCGAACGTCCGCTGGTGCATTCAGATCGGGGCGGCCATTATCGTTGCCTGGGTGGATATCGCGAATGGAAAAAGCGGGTCTTCAACGCTCGATGTCAAAGAAGGGCTGCTCGCCCGACAACGCGGCTTGCGAGGGATTCTTCGGTAGACTCAAGAACGAGATGTTCTACAATAAATCTTGGGTCGGGGTGAGCTTAGAGGAATTCATAGATATCCTTGATGGATATATGGTCTGGTACAATGAGAAGCGGATCAAACTTTCGTTAGGTGCGATGAGTCCGTTAGAGTATAGGCAGAGTCTCTGTTTGACTGCCTAATCTGTCCAAGAAAACGTCCGCACCCCCACTGGTTCACTTTTTAGTTGACAATCGCAATTGTTTAAGGAATCCCATGTAATTGGGGTATGAATGATACTATAAAAGTGTACCAGTTAGGGTGGATTTGATCACGAAATAGTTTACCACCAATCATCAAACTTCTTGTAAAATACAAAGAAAATTTGCAAGAGGAAATGAAAGGTGTGATTATCGAATTGGACATGTACTCGGAAATTCGAACCCGCTATGCAAACGGCGAATCAATCCGGTACATTGCCGTCAGCTTAGGAATTGCGCGGCAGACCGTTAAAAAATATTGTGGGGGTGCAACCCACCCCGAAGTACGCAAAGAATATCAACGAGAAGCTGTTGTTGTAACTGATCAGGTAACACGTTTCATCCTGAGTTGCTTCCAAAAAGATGAGGATGAGAAATTGAGCAAGCAGACCCATACGGCCAAGCGTATATATGATCGCCTAGTTAAAGAATTAGGATTTCATGGTTCCTATCCAACCATTCGACGGGCGGTTCGTAATCTTAAAGCAGAGCGGACAGTTCCACCCCAGAGCAGTGTTCCTCTGTCATATGCTCCCGGTGAAGCAATGCAGATTGACTGGGGGGAAGCGACCATCTACCTGGATGGTCAAAAAACCAAAGTGTACACATTCTGTGGCCGACTTTGCTACAGCTGCGACATCTTTGTGCAAGTATACCGGGCCGCCAATTCCGAGACATTTTTAGAAGCCCGTAAAAGGATATGCTGGGTCTGTTCGCATTTTACATGAGGGAAAGGTCATTGCCACCTATCCCAGAAGTTACGGTTCTGGAAAAACCCAGTATTGCTTGGAGCACTACATTGATCTTTTGGAACGCAAACCGAGATCGGTGTTTCAGGCTAAACCGGTCCAAGAAAATGTTACCCGGGAACTGTTGGAATGGGGCAAACAACTCCCTGGAGGCAACAAGGAGATGGTCAAACTCCTGCGGTTATGTGTAGATTATGGCGAAGAACATATTCTTGCCTTAAAACAGTCCCTTCCCGGCAGCATCGTCCCTACGGTGGATATGATCCGGAGTTGCCTGCATGAACCCCTCCCGGCTCCAAACATTTATCTGCAACAAGAGATAGCCGTAACCCCAATCGACTTGACCAAATATGATGAAAGGTATGGGGTGGCATAATCATGAATGTACATACACAGACTATAGAGTTATATGCGAAGCAGTTGCGCACCCCGACCTTTAACCACTATGAGGATATCATACGGCAACTAGGGCCTGACCGGGGGTATGAAGATTTCCTGGTCGCGCTTATGAAAATGGAACTGGACTCTCGTATGGAGAGCAGCCAGCGGCGCAGAATCAGAGCAGCAGGCTTCCCCTATATCAAAACCATGGACGAATTGGATTTTAGCCGTTTCGAACACATAAATGAGGCCTTTATCGGGGAGCTGGCCAGCTGTGATTTTGTCAGCAAACGCCAGAATATTGTCATGATAGGAAATCCGGGGACGGGTAAATCCCATTTATCCATTGCTCTGGGCATCAAAGCCTGCATGCAGGGGATAAACGTGAAATTCTACACGGCCGCCAATCTTTCCAACGAACTAATTGAGGCCCAGGAATACAAAAAACTGCTGAGGCTAGAAAGACAAATTGCCAAGGCGGAACTGCTGATTATTGATGAACTGAGTTATTTGACCTTTAACGTAAGCGTCAAACAGGCTAGCACCTACTAAACGTCAATATCATCAGAAGACATCATCGGCAACACTTTTTACCTTTTTGTACTGTCTTCGGATCAGCTGTTTAAATTGTGCATCCGATAGACCATCGCCCGCATCCACGCCATATTCCGAAAGCATATCATAAAAATATTCGGCATAGTCCCTATCTTCCCGCACCATTTTCTTGTAACGGGCTAAGATCTCGGTCTGAAAGTCTAGTTCGAATATATACCGGGGAGTTTTGCCTGACAGATATTCATTTACCAGTTCCATCATATAATCAATATTCTTTCCCATATCAGTCTTCCTCCCATGCGAACTTTTTCAGATTTGTATCACCCGGCTGCGGGGTAAATACCTTTTCTGGTATATCTGCACTACCGGGCAGGAAGTCTTTAACTGAGGTTGTGTAACCTGCTTTTCCCAAATTAGGGGCATTTGTAAAAATCCATGTTAAATATTCAAATGGCTTTAGGCCATTTTCTCTTGCGCTCACAATCAGGCTATAATAAACGGCACTGGCCCTGGCGCCGTTTGGCGTGTTAGCAAAAAGCCAGTTCTTGCGGCCGATTACAAATGGTTTAATACTGCGTTCCGCACGGTTATTTGAAATTTCAAGACGCCCATCAAACAAATACCTCTCAAGATATTTCCTCTGGGACTTTGCATAATGCACCGCTTTACCAAGAAGAGTATTAGGCAAGGCAGCAAGGCCCTCAATCCAATTGTAAAATTCATCAAACAAAGGCCTTGATAGGCGTTTGCGATCCTTAAGGCGGTTATCTGGGGTAAGCGGAGCAAACTGTTTTTCAAAATGGAACAGTTTGTCTAAGTAGGCAACTCCCTTTGCCGCATTGGATTCCGGTTGTTTCTCCTTGGGCAGGGTTTTAAAGGCATCGAAAAACTTCCGACGCAGATGTGCCAGGCAGCCCACAACAATTATGTTTTCAGGAAGCTTGTGATAGCCTTCGTATCCGTCTGCGTGAAGGTATCCTTTAAAATCCTTTAGAAATTTTTCAGGATGTATATGTTTCCTGTCAGGTTGATAGTCATAAATTACAATCTGGTGTTTTGCCTCTCCGCTGGTGCGGTACAGCCACATGTAACTCTTTGACTGTGCCGCTTTCCCCGGTTCTTTCAACACCTGCAGGGTAGTTTCATCCCCGTGAAGCACTTCATGCTCACATAATCGATGCTTCATCTCTTCATATATCGGCATAAGCCAGTCCTCACTGGCCTTGATCAGCCAGTTTGACATAGTCTGCCGGGAAAGCAGGATGCCATTTTGCTTCCACTCCTGCTCCTGTCGGTACAGTGGCGATGCCATCATGAATTTTTGTACGGCTATATGGGCAATTGTCTCGGGCGAGGCAAATCCACCTTTTATGACGGGTTCTGGCATATCTGCCTTTACGATAGGAACATGATCGGAAGTCTCTTCACAATTCCGGCAGGCATAAACATGCTGCACATGACGAGTAATTATTGCTTTGGCAGGAATTATCTTTAGTTCTTCGCGGATTTCTTTTCCCATTGAATGCATATCGCTGCCGCATTCCGGGCAGATACAATCTTCAGCCGGTAACTCGTATTCAATTATCTCAATAGGTAATTCCTTCGGCAATTTGTCAGTTGTAAGACGTGTCCGTTTGCGGTAATGGGTCTTTACCTCGCTAATTTTGGGTTCCGGTATGGTCATATCCGCGTGTGATTCGGCTTCGTTGAATAAAGACAATTGGGAGCCATCAGTTTTTTCGCTTGATGTCCCAAATTGCTTATGCTTTGCAAGACGAATTTGTGACATTAACCACTGTAACTGTTTCTCTAATTCAGCGATCTTACGATCCTTTTCTTCAATTATACCAAGCAGTTTTTCTGCTGAAATTTCCTGTGTTTCCATAAGAAGATTATACCAGAAAAACCGCTTAAAAGCTAGATTTAAAGCGGCTCTGGGCGCTTTTGTGAGATAAATATTTTAGGAGATTTGCCGCTCGAAAACTTCTTCTCTCTTCAGCTTTTTATCCAATTTCGCACCTTCAATTAAATAAGACAATTCTTTGGTTTCAAGAACCATGATAGCAGTGTCTCCCTTTGCCGGCCAGCGAAAATGTCCGCGCTCCAGGCGCTTGAAATACAGCCAGAATCCATCGCCGTCCCATTCCAGGATTTTTATCCTATCCCGATTCCGGTTGCAAAAGACAAACAGCGCTTCTGAAAATGGATTGAGGGAAAAGCTGTCTTTAACCAGTGCCATGAGCCCGTTGATAGATTTTCTCATATCTGTATGTCCGCAGCATATGTACACTGGTTTATCACTCCATCTCATTACAGCACCCTTAATATGCGGCAGACTTTTTTTAGTAGTTCGGGATTCGTCTTTTCGTCCACAGTTACGCGACAACCACCGACTTCAATATCCAGCGTTGATTTGATTTCTTGATCTTGGGCAAGTTGCATCCATCCTTCTGGAACATAATTAACGGGCTCTCCTAACTTTGAAAGCTCTGCACATGCAGCCTTTCGTAACTTCCGTTGCCAGTAATAGTATGCGTGTCTGCTTATTCCTGTTGCCTGACAGAAGTCCTTAATGTTTTGCCCGCTATTTTGCCGTTCTTGTATCACTTTCATCCATTCAAACTCCACCTTTTATTCTTCGTCCTCAAGCATATTAATTTCAAATTCATCTATTTCAATGGTGGGCCCACTATAATCAAACACATCATAAACATTTACCTCAAATGAACATGAATATGAATCAACAAATTTCATTTTCCCCTCAATCTCATCATCAAACTGTAGTACTACATTAAGACTAGCTACGCCCATCACAAAAATCTCTGAGTCTCTTACGTCTAAAACATCAATATCAATATCTGTCACGCTTTCAATTAATGTATTGTGGGAGAGCTCCCTTAATTTATCCAAACATTCTAAAATATTCTCATTCTCACTGACTTCCTTGCCAACAAAGACATCAATAATATAATCAACAAATGCCGATTCAAATTCTGTGAATCCGATTTCCTTTTTTCGTGGTGGGGTAGCTATAACCAATTCAAATTCAGCTTCAATTGTTTTTTCAACATAATCTCTCATAGCGCTTATTAGAACAATCTGTTTTGGTGAATAACGGCCCGTTTTAACCATAATGTATTTTGCTTCATTATTTTCTTTTCTATTTCTGTGGGCAAGTATATCAAATGTATACGCCCCAGATTGAACATCGGTTTCAACATCATAGCCACATAAAGATAACTTATTCTCCAGTTCTTTGATTTTGGCCAGCCTTAGATACTCATTCATCGCTTGACTGGAGTCCATTATTGTTCCCTCCCAAAACGCAGATCTATTTCCGAATAATCGCCTACTTCGATAAATACGATGTCCTCTATGTTTTCATCATCAATTGATAGCAATAATTGCCGAAACCATTCAGCAGGCAGGTTCCTTGAAATTGAAAAATGTTCATTCAGATCGATTTTGGCAGCTACTCTCCATATCACCTGCTTATCATCCCTAAATACAGCACCAATCAGGGCATCTAAAACTGGTTTACTTAGATTATCCGCATCGGTATCGCTTCGCCGGCGATGAAAATAATATGTTCGACTATATAGCTGTTTGTTTGCATCGTCTATCCAGGATTTTGAAGAGTTCTTCATAAGTTCTTGAGCCTTGTTCCTTAAACGTTCCTGGTATAAAGCCCGTCTCTTATTATTCGATTGCACAGAAAGAGCCCTCTCGTGAGCCAACATGAAGAATTGCAAAACTGTCCCTCCACTTAGCAACTTAGCCTATTCTATTTCCAGTTACTCAAGATCAATGCTATCCAGAAGCTCTTTTAACTTCTTCAATTCCTCTTTACTCAAGGTAACACCCTTACCCATTTTTTCATGCTCCGGTGCCCAGTCTCTCAGATCATACTTCGGGTCTTTATCATTCCAGCTAACCAGGTTTAGTTCCTTAGTCCAGCCCTTTGAGCCTTCGGATACAATGCCGATTGTTTCCTTGATTTCAAACTTGATTTCCGCCATGGTTTAGCCCTCCTCTACAATTTTAATCTCCTCATCTGTTAAACCGTAAAGCTCATAGACCATTTGGTCAATTTGTTTTTCGAGTTTAGTGGTGTCGGCATTCTGTTGGGTTCCTTTTATAACTAAAATCCTATCAACAATTTCTACAAATCTATTATTAATGTCATTAGTCGGAACGACTACTGGGCAATTTTGAAAGAAGGTATGCTTCATCCTAATTCCGGTATTTCCTAAACCACCTCCCCCATAATAATATTTCATTGAATAAAAGAATAAAGCGCTATTTAAAAAAGCTATTAAGTATTTGACTTTTTCTGTTGTTATTATTCGTCCAGTATCAACACAGAAATAATGATCCGACTCATCATAGCAAAACATTGGTTCCTGAACTATCTCTTGAAAAATTATTTTTTCTTTTTTGAAATCGTTTACATAAGCACAATTTCTTAAATTATATGGTGTGACACCTTGGTCTGCCCTTTTTTTCAGTTGTTCATAGTATTGGTCAAGATGCCGCTTGATAGCTGGGTATTTATTAACATTGATAGGCCCAATAGTTCCTGTTGCTGTTTTAAAACCATTGTGGGTATTTATCAACCACAAATCCGCCCAATTTGCAGTGTATCTTTTTATGTCTTTTCCTCTTAAAATTGGCCATATAAGTTCAGCGCTTTTGGAATCTCGTGAAATTAATTCATCTTTTGTTGCAGTATCAATAATAAATGCTTTATTAAATCCCGTCTTGATTCCATAATTAATACTTATATCCCATTCCTTAAGTGGGATTCCTATATTCTCCATTTTATCTCTTATAGATTGACTTTTATTATTCAATATAATAAACGCTTCCCCATTTATAGGAACTGAAATATTTACGCTGTTATTACTTACAGCTTGACTGATAGGCATACCTTTATCGGAATAATTACATCCTTTCATTTCCTTAAGCATTTCGTCTTTCTTAAATAACAAAATGTTAGTATCTACCGTTGCAGTTTCAAATATACCTGCACCTAAGTCAATAATCAGCTTTGGTTGTGTTGCCTTAGCTAAATATTTTCGCAAGCTATTCCCATAACCTGCACGCATCCATTTGTTTGAGGTAATAAAACATAAATGCCCATTTTTACGGAGTATTCTATTGCCCTTCTCGTAAAATAAGCAATAAATATCACCCGTTCGTTCAAACACTTCAAAACCAATACCTTGAAGTTGATCAGCCAAAAAGCCGCCATCTTTTTGGAGTTGCACATACGGCGGATTACCAATAACAATATCGAAGCCACCTTTTTCCCTAAAAATCTTTGCAAATTCCATTTCCCAAATAAAATATGGTTTGGTTTTATTCTTTAACGATTCCTTATATCTTTTTAAAGCTTCCGTATTGTTATCTATCTGAAGTTTATACCTAATAAGTTCATCCCTGATCTGATCGATTTTGCATTTAATACCTTTTTTGCTTTCTTCATTATCTTCATCAAAATATCTATCCTGATAAGCAAACATTTCTTTTAGAATCTCATCGGTATGATCTATGAGGAAACTCATTTGTATAGCTTCAGATGCCGTGCGAATCCCATTTCCTTTGCCCTCATCACTTCTCTTGCCAAGAATTGATTTATCAAAAAGTTTTATTCCTTCATACTCATCAATTAAGCTATTCCCAACATGAATATTCATGTCCAGGTTAGGCAGGGGATGTGGTTCTGGGTTCTCTGCATTAATTTCCTGTTCTACCACCACCGAGAGCCATAGTCTTAGCTTGGCAATATCCACGGCACTGGGTTCTATATCCACGGCAAATATGCAGTTTTTAATGGTATCCCATTTCATTTTGTAAGGAGCTCTCCATTTTTTTATGAACTCCTCTCCAAACCTTTTATCAAAAAAGCCCTCTTTGTCTTTTCTAATGATATATTCAGTAATATTATTACGTGTTTTTACTATTTCATTTACCATACCTAAGGGGAAGGCCCCTGAGCCAACTGCCGGATCTGCCACTCTTACATTTTTTAAAGCGTCATCAATTTTGACAATGTTATCGTAAATAGTTTGTTTAATTGTTAGCTCCTTTCGAAAGCCGACGCCACTTCTACTATCCGCATCTCTGATTAACTCACCATAAAGGATAAATTGCTTCATGTCTTCATAGGGTACATTGGCTTCATTGACTAAATAATTAATCAAACTCTCCTGGCACATGTAGTGAACAATCTCGCGGGGGGTATAAAACGCTCCCTTAGATTTCCTATCGCTGGCATCAAGCAGGTTTTCAAATATTTTTCCCAGCATTTCCGGATCGACCGCGACTTCTTTTTCTAATGGTTCATCTTCATTAATGGTAAAGTTAAAGCGATCGAATATATCTAAAATACCGTCATCTTCTCTTCCTTTTTGTTTTCTATTGGAAAAGAGCTCATTGGGTATTTCAAAATCAATATCTTTCCAGTGATAGCCTTCTAATGGTTCAAATAAGCCACCATTTAAAAATGGTATTTTACAGTTAAAGGTTTTGAAATATTGATTTTTTCGTTTAGTGTTCAGTGCTTCATAGAAGAACGGTTCCAGGTAATCGTCAAAGAAATTCTTTTGGGTATGGTTAATACAAAAATCAAATATCTCTCTAATGAAGGTTCTATTCCCGCTGCCCCAGGGCATATCAAAATCTGTTCCAATAAAGCAATCAGATAACAGGGCTGCTTCATGGCCATTGGTATTGTTTAATTCTTTCGAAGATAACTTCTTGCTTTTGTCTTTGGTCATTTTGAATACTTTGTCCATGACATTTTTATGAGCTTGATCCTGGCCTGTGTATATTTTTCGAAACTCAGCTTCAGTTAAAGTATGATCTTCAGGCATAATACGGACGCCCAGCCAGCCCTTTTTCTGTAGGAAATACAAAAATGCTAATTGCCCCATTAATTTTTTAGCAAATTGCTCCGAAAATTTGCCAACTTCAAATCCCAGTTTCAGGGTCTCCGCTATAAAGGCAGAATCATTTTCAAGATATTCCTTCAAACTGAAGTATTTTTCTTCATACAAACTATAGAAATCCTTGGTTACTTTTTCAACGCTGAAAGCGTTTTCAATCTCGTCCAAGGTAGGATTATGCCGATCATCTTCAAATATAGGTAAAAGTTGGGCTTGCGCTGTATTATTAGGTTCATTCTCACCTAGCAGATACGAATATCTCCGGGCCGGCGTTAAATCCAGATATATCCCGGTTTCTTTGAAGGAATAGTCTAATCTTACCAAAGACAACCTCCAGCTAGGATCATTTTCTGTATAGAAGGCCACAATGGCGGCTTCCAGCTTATTTTCATCAAGTACTTTGGAAATAAAATTTCTCTGCATACTTCTGGCTCTGTCTATACTGCCATCTTTTTTTAGTTCTACGGCCAGCACGATTAAATTGTTATTTTCACTATCTGTATATTTGGCGATCGTATAGTATGAATTAATATGGTTGTCGTATTCTCTCCATATCCCGGTGCGTCTATTGTCTGGCAGCATTTCCGGTTCATTAAAGAATTCTCTGGTGAATTTTTTAAACCGATCTAAATTAAACTGATTTTCGAATGTATCTTTTAAAATCGTTAACTTGGCAGTATTCATCTATTGTATATCCTCCTTCTCCAGGTATAGCGATAGAATGACTTTCATATCGCCCGAAATGTTAATCTTTTTCTTACCCTTGCGTTCTTCGAAATACTTATCAGGAACTATCTCAAATATTTCGTAGAAGATTTTAACGGGATCAGTCATACCTTTGGTTTGCTTAATTACTTCTTTAGAAATGCCTGGAGGTACATTCCCTTCTTCCCAAATTTTCTTCATTCTCTCAATCATTTTATCCTGATCATCTGTGAATGACTTACACCTGGCAATTGCTTTTAATATCTTAATTACCGTACCATCGTTGCCTTTCTTATTGCCCCGCTCTGTTTTTAATTCTTCATTTTCGGTCAAAGCAATTTCAAAACCCAATTTATTTAATTCAAGATGTTCAAAGTACTCTTCTGGTGTCCTTATTTTATTCTCCTCTAGGGTGACCTCTAAATATTTCATTGCCTGCAAAAAGTATATCTCTTGAGAATCTTTACTATCAGCAATGAAGAATTTTTTCAAACCACCTTTTTTCAGGAACGAAACAGTCTGAGCTACATCAATATCATTACATATTCGACCGCTTTTTGATTTTTGCGGTAGACGCTTTATCTTTTCAAATAGATCTTCATAATTATCTCTTATGGCTCTGATCATCGTTAAATATTTTAATTCTGATACCTCATCGCCATCTTCATTTTCAAGGCTTTCCCGGCTGTTTAACTGAGTATATAAATTATGAGAGGATACTTCTTCGTCCTCCGATAAATATTTAAAATCTTCGCCTAAGGTATCATGAAAAGCCTGTATCTTCTGAATGATATTCTCTTCCAAGGATAAATGAGCATTAGCTTGAGATGACGGGAAAAAGTTGAAAACATAGATTCTATCATGTTCTGTTCCAACTCTATTCACCCTACCAACCCTTTGCATAACCTTGGTTGGGTTCCAAGGGAGGTCATAGTTTATAATTACATTGCTTCTGTGTAAGTTTATCCCCTCAGCCAGCACATCAGTTGTTACTAGAATTTTTATGTTATCCTTTTTTTCATAGGCATAGTTCGGATTGTAATTAGCTTCTATTTCCTGCTTGACTGATCGAGATCCCTGTGAACTATAGATCAATATTTCCTCAGGATAATAAAGCTCAAGATATTCCCCTACGTATTCAGCGGTTTCTCTTGATTCAGTAAAGATTATTATTTTCTTGTCTTTAAATCTTAAATTGGTTTTCAACTCCAATAAGAACTGGTCCTTTTTGGGATCTTCTATTACCTCATCCCATTCATTCTGTAATTCCTTGAGAAGTAATACATCATGTTTCATAGACGGAATAAACTCTTTTTTGAAAGCAGTGATAGGGAAATATTGAACAATATCTTCTTCCACTAACCCCATTAATTTCTCATCATCCCCGCTATCCAAGAGATCATATACGTCTACTTTTTTACTGATATAGACCTCCCCTTGCAGACACATGGCTAGAAATTTATCGTAGGATTTTATAAATCTATTCAATGTCTTCTTGAATGCTTCAAAACTGCTTTCAAGTCTCTTGACCAATATTGACTTCATAAATCCGGACATATTTATCTGGGATACTAACAGTGAAGCTACTTCTTTCGGAACATCCTCCAGGAAGGTCAACGGTTTATATCTGGCGTATGTAAGCTTTTGAATACTCTCTATGGTGTGATTGAAAACAGCTTCAATATAATCGTCATAGGTATAAACTATCTTTTCAGGATTACCTAGCTCTGGAAATGTAAGACCTTGCTGCTCTAAATCTTCTTTGTAGTACTCCATTATTTCATTACGGGTTCTTCTTATCATCACATTTCTAAGCACCTGGTCACGAATAATTGCTGAGTTAGCCTTCAACAACTCGGCGTATTGTGCTGAGCCCTTTTCAAAATTCTTTAATTTTGCCGCTAGTTTATTAAAAAAGGCTTCCAGGTTCTTATTGTTGGGAATAATCGTACTGTTGTTCTTGGGTTGAAATAAATATATCTGATTGGCGATATCACTGGAATAGTTGTTCTGGGGAGTTGCCGTTACGAGAATAACCTTTTTGTTATAGCAAATTTCATGTAGTTTTTGAAAACTATCCGTCTTTTGATTTCTAAAGCGATGGGCTTCGTCGATAAAAACATATTTGGTGTTTTTCATTAATTCATTATCTTCCAGAATGCTGTCTAGTTTCCCCAATGATTCAACTTTTGCTGCTACTTCAAATTGCTGTAATGTTCTTTCCCAGTAATCCTTAAGTACTGGTGGACATATCACCAATTTCTTTCCTTTTAATCGTTGCGCCAGCATTGCGCATATAAATGTTTTACCGAGACCAACTACATCCGATATAAATACACCGTTATATGCCTCTAAGATTTTCTTGGCTTGAACTACTGCATCAGTTTGATACTGAAGTTTGATAAAGCTATCGGGAAGCATTTCCTCCCAGGTTTCATTCTTATCTTCATTAATCTCTTCTTTAAAGTATTCGTATAGGGTTTTTAAGAACAGCTCGTAGGGGGTAATATCTTCTCTAATCCACGTCTTTTCATTGATGGTTTCTACATACTCATCTGTGATATCTATGGACATTTCCCAGAGATTCTCGAATTTTTCTAAAGCAAATTCAACATCCCTACTATTTTTAAGTTCAACATTAAACTCAAGATTGTTTACAAGGCCAGCTTGTGAAAAGTTGCTAGAGCCTGTAATAACCGCACCGAATTGATCAGGCACCTTTTCCATATCTTTTCTCATAATATATACCTTGGCATGAATAGGGGCATCAGGGTATATTCTCATTTCTAATTTTCCGCATTGAAGCCATTTAATAAAGGTTTTTACCCCTTGTTCCACACCATGACTATCTTCTGAATTTTGCATTTCATCTGCCACATCTTTAGAAAACTCAGCTTTGACTTCCTTATGTGACATTTCAAAGGACATTTGTGCAGATCCAGCTTTTTGAATAATTTGAACGGTTTTTCTATCAACATTCAAACCTACCAGGATTCTTATTTTCTCAACATCCTCCATTGCTGGATACATTAAATAAAAACCACTTGTCCTGAAATAACCAACCAGAATGTCATAAAACTTGGTGTTGGATTTCAATATCTTATTGAATCTATCATAGAGATTTCTTTCCGGTTCATTTGTGAAAAAGGTTAAATCGTTGTGCATTACCAATGTTGTGGCCTCCTGTCTGGATCTATTATATATTAATTTAAGTATTCTACTTAATGGCTCTAGTCTTCGCTTCTCACAAATCTTATTTAAGTTTTAGTATATTATCATTCCTAAATGATTACGCAGCTGATTTACACCCACCGCCACCATCTGATAATGGTGGATTATGTAGCCCTTCGGATGCGCTGCGCCTACACCTGCTATCCCACTTCAGGTCCGGAACTCCAGGCTTCCCGATCGGCACTCACCCGCGCGAGCTGCGCGATAACATGCACGGATGTGAGTGGCCCTCCGCCCTGCACCCCCCTGTTCGATGCTCAGATACCCTGCTAATCGCTAACGCCGATACGGTCCTGGCTCTAACGAGCCCAGTCTCTTGGAGTAGCGTATCCTCGCTGGTATCTCGCTGTCGCTCACTACTAATGTTGCCAGAAGAGATATAATGGTCCTCCAGACATGTAAGCAAGCTGGAATGGCAGGAATTTATGATTATACCGGCTCATTTATAAGCGTTCAAGGTTTCCCGATGGCGGGCCCCGCCCGACCTTGATTACTTATAATCGCCGGACCAGTCAAACTGCCCCTTCCCCGAATAACCATTCACGTTCAGTTATGATTTTTATCTTTTAGACAAACTTCTATTTTAAAAACAAAATTCCTGCAATTGGAAGGGAAATGAATCATTGGCAACTAACTACTTACACAAATTACGGCTTTTTATCCATAAAAAAGCCCGCGATGGGGCTTAAATTATACTTTTAAGGTTCAAACTTTTCCACACGCGCCGTTTTATCGGTCAAGTACTGCTGACCGACCCAACCATCAAAAAGCACCGGCGGATAAGTTTCTTCTTTATTGCCCAGAGCTTCCCAGGCATATTGATTCAGCTGCGCAATCAGTTTTAACAAGGATTAGATGTAAGGCATTTAAAATGTATTGAAAGTCAGGTTATAAAGCGGGTTAAAAATAAAACGGGCGACCGGAGGGAAACTGATTTGCTTTTTCCCTTTAGAATTCTCAATTGATTTTTAGAATTCGGCTTAGTTTCTCGTTCAACCTCAACTCCTCACCGCTTTCATTCGTTTTTATTCTTAAAATGGGGATTCCATACTTCTCTAAAATGGTATCTTTCATCTTATCTCTTTCTAATTGCTTTGGATTATTAGCATGAAATGCATACCCATCCACCTCTACCACTAGTACAGGCATTTTATCCAGCTTGTTAAAGATAACAAAATCGGTGTGTGTTAACACATTCATAGCAAAGCGGCACTCTGCCTCATCCAGCTTCTTTGGATCACGAATTAGCATCTTTAGTGGCTGATGCATCACATGGCCGAGATTTTGGAAATCCGATTGATTCAGTACTTTTTCGATCACAGCATTCATCAAGTTTTCCGAATCATACTTAGATACATGTTTCCTTTTTTTCATGCTTTCAAATAACTGCCTGGAATAACTATGGTATAGCAAATCAAAAACCGAATAGATGGCGCTATTGATTATCTCGAAATTATTGTATTCAATATATTTGATCAGATCACCAATATTGGAGCTATCATTCTTCTCATAATTGGAAACCACCACAATTAACTGATCCACTGCTCGTGAAACTGCCACATTGATTAAATTGGGGTCATCCACAAACTCATTCACTTCATTCACAACCGTCGTGAGAATAACGACGTCCCTTTCACGCCCCTGGTACTTATGAACTGTATCTACCTCTATATTCCGTTCCCCTAACGCATCTTTCATCTTATCTTTTTGGGATCGATAGGGAGAAATGATGCCAACCGATTGCTTTGAATCATCAATGCCATGTTCGGGAAGTATCTCCTGCATAATTACGTCGATTTGTCGCTGATTATAATGGCCCCTTGCGTGATTTCCCTTAGCCGTTTTATAGACAAGCAGCGGTTTATCCCGGCCATTTTCTTCCGTCAGCACAATCAACTCGTTATTATAGAATTTTTGATTGCAGAAACCGATGATCTTCGGATGGCAGCGATAATGTTCGATTAATAGAGTTCGAGGAACATTATTAAATAACTTAATAATGGAGGATAACATACTATTTTCCGCATAATGGTAGGCAGAATGGAGGGAAAACTTTTTAAAGATTCGGCTGGTTTCTTCTGCAGTGCTGCTAGACACAACATTTGGAAGCTGCTTGTCATCCCCAACTATTACTGCATTCTTTGCGCAAGATAACGCCAAGGCTCCCGTAACAATATCAACCTGTGAAGCCTCATCCATAATTACATAGTCAAACAGATAATTGGTGTTGGCGCAGCTTCTTAAAGAATGAGTTGTACTCAAAATGAGTGGATATTCTTTGAGGAAAGAGCCAGAATCCTTCCATAAGGAATCCTTTGTAAATGCCGAACGTATTGTACGATTTTTGAATCTTTCAGCCAATTTTGCTTTGAACAGCTTCATGGAAATTCCGATATAATCCTGCATCGCACGCTCAAACTGATAACTTTCAAGCCGATCTGTTAATGCTTGAATCTGTTTTTCTAATTCCTTTGTCCTGCGTTCATAGTAAAGCTTTTGAAAAAGAGCAATGATATTCTCATGAGGGTTTTTATAAAATGAAAAGCTAATAATGCCATACCGCAGTAGATTCTTCAGTTTTAATTTATATGTTGCAGGTGTGTCTTCTTTAGCCATATGCTGATAATCCAACCATAGTTTCATGATAATATCAGAATTGTGCGTATACAAGGAACGATATGATTCAATTTGATCATTGCTTTCATTGTAATAGGTTTCAAAATATTCTTTTTCTAATAATAATGCCGTTAGTTCCTGTTTTAATAGCGCAGCCTTATTTTTAATGCCGAGCATTTTTTCTAATTCTTTGCCTTTTTTCTCTATGGTTCTCTTTCTCTCCTGATATTCAAAAGCGTCCATCACATATGCTGTCATATCAGGGTACGTCTGCGTTTGTTGAGCAAAAAAAGCATCTTTGTTTTGATTGTTTCCTAAGTAGGCAGCTATAAAATCCACACCATATTTCTGCAGTTTCTCCAGAACATTTGCTGTTGCCGTATTGTTGTTTGACACAACGGCTACTGTCTTTCCATTAATAATTGCATTGGCAATAATGTTAAGAATGGTTTGGGTTTTACCCGTTCCGGGAGGCCCTTCAATGACACTGAGCTGCTCGGTTAAGGCTTTCTCTGTAGCCTCTTTTTGACTCAAATTGAAGCCAAATGGAAATATGGGCATCTGTCTTAGTTGTTTAAAGCTCAGTTCCGTGGGAGACACATATTTCGCTAGAACGCTGCCTGGGCTAACAAAGTTTATTTTCTCATACTGCTTGCCTAAGAAGCTGCGGTCATCCTCGTCTGTTACACCAACCTTATCTGCCAATTGCTTTAAATATTCAAAGCAATTGTTAGCGTCTGACTTTATAAGACAGCTTTGCTCCAACGTGATTTCCTGCCTGGAATACACTTTTTTATAGCCGGTTACAAAACAAATTCGTATGTAGTCGCCAAAGTCGAAAATCTTGGCTATCCCGGACACAGGCTGGCTGTGCATATACACGATTGTTGTTGCCGAATCGAGCAAAACCGGATTCTTTAGCCACTGAACATTAAGATAATTATAGGAATATGTTTTGCCTCTTTCAAAGGTAATCTGCCATTTACCATCTTCATATAAACAAGAGCTTATCGATTCAGTCTTTTCCTCACCTTTTACTAGAATGAGATGCATATCAGTATTCACTTTTGCAACTAATTCCTTTCTTTAGGGCTATGGACAAACATTAATTGCAGATCCATAAAATCATCTCCCCTATTTACTATCTACTTCACCGGGAATTGTAATAGATCTCATTTAAATTTCTTAACTATGTTAATAATGGCATCTCCATATTTATTGCATTTAATTTCCGCAAAACCTTTGACTTGCATTAATTCTCCATGCGTTGCGGGCATGAGAGCAATAATCTGTTCCAGCTGATCATTGTTACATATGTAGTATGGCTTAATGCCTTCCTCTCGGCTTTTTAAAAGCCGATACTCGCGTAATTCTTTATAAATTGGCGTTTCCTCAATTGATGCAGATGCTGTTGGGGCCGGTTGTGGTTGCTCCTTAACTGCTTGGGGCTGTTTCATCTGCGATGTAAGATTATACTTTTGCGTGTAATCCACTACATTTTCTTTATGATGTGCCATCAATATTTCAGCAACCCTATACATAGAGTCCTCAGGAAACCAATAGCCTTCCTTATTGGAATCATGCAAGCTTTTCATATGGGTAATTAATTGGTCGCAGCGGATAATTGATTTTTTTATGTCTGTTTTTGCATACTTCATATTTACGATTGTTTTCGGGTTGGCAAAAACAATGATGGATTGCAGAAGATCTTTACACTTTTTTTCGGTCATGCTTGCCATTTCATCACATAATATATGTTTTATTAATTCCAAATGGCGTTCATTCTGTACAATCGGGCTGTAAATACCTTCCTTTTTGTAGACTTTACCCGAGGAATTTTTAAAAATACGGATAAAGTCACCGGTATTAGTTACCTCAATATCCCCGGTCATTTTTTTGCATTCAATAATAAGTATGAATCTGTTATCAATAACAACGTAATCAATCTGAGCAGCCAAGCCTCTATACTCCAGATACAAGTCACGCAAAATCAGAATGGGCATATAGCTGTGCTTGAGTTCATACGCAACCATATTTTCACCGCTAATACCAGCAGAAAGCATTCTTATATCCTGCTCAATTTGCTTTGCTATTTCAGGCGTAGCATTCTTTTTAAGTTGCTCCATTTTTTCAATCTGCGCCTGTGCGTCACATTTATCCCTAATGAAAGTAGGTTCTGTTATGTTAATTGGCCTGCCTGAAATGGTTTGCTTGAGCTTATCTAAAAACGCCATTATTTCACCCTCAAATACAAATTATTTTTCAATATCAACAGTTTGTTGTTACGAAAATAAGAAAATTATAGTATCATTTGGTCTCATATGGAAAATTATATCATATTTTACATGACGCATTTACGCATGATGAAAATCCTTATTTCATGGCTTACGATTAAAGGAATATTTTAAGCGAGGCCAAGCTGCCCGAAGGTCCTGAGTTCCGCAGGAGCCAGGACAGTATTATACCGGTGGGCAGGGTGTCCCGTCCACCGAACGGAAGGCGCAGGGGGGAGGGCCGCGCTCATCTGCGACTCATAATCGCGCAGCGTTCAGGTACTTGTAAGCCAGGAGCAGACAAAGCAAACCGATGATACAGTGGTATCTTTTGCGGAGTTTAAAGCAAGGCGAAAAGCTCATTAGTAAACCATTAGCAAAACAACAAAATAACTAATTAGCAAAAAATACCGGGGCGTTATAAACCCCGGTATTGCTATGTTCTACTGGAGCCGATGCGCGGATTCGAACCGCGGACCTGCTGATTACGAATCAGCTGCTCTGCCACTGAGCCACATCGGCTTATATAGTTTATGACACAGTAGATGATAGCAGGATTGCGGGCCAGCGTCAAGGGTGCTGGTCCTCCAAGGGCTGTCCTGGCGGTGTTTTGCGCTGTTGTGGGGAATAGGTCGGAGCTGGAAGCGGTGCTGCATATGGACGGGGTTGAATTGAGCAGGCAGAGTCTCCTTTCCTGTTGCCAGATCTGGCCTTGACGGTTCTCCTGGTGAAAAAAAGGATAACCTCTCTTCCGGCTTGCAGGCGCAGTTCCGTCATGGCCGTGGGGTCTTGCCGGTGGACAAACAAAAACCCGGGATTATCCCGGGATCTGCCGCTTACGGCTCAGGGCTTTAGCCCTGTTTTCTGATGCTCTCCTGCAGATAGTAATAGTTGGGGTTGTTGAGAACCACCGACTGGCAGGCGGGGCAAACATTCATAATGTAGGCCTTGCGGCCCATTATTTGAACCATTTTTTTCATGGCGGCTTCCGGGAACTGCTTGCTGCAGCTGCTACACTTTTCCATGGGCTTTTCCTCCTAATCCGCTTTGATTTTCACATCCAGGGCGGGGACGAGATCGGAAGAGCGTC
>ENA-UOOK01002904-UOOK01002904.1-fermentation-metagenome-genome-assembly--contig:-NODE-2904-length-20256-cov-2.995594_pt1 | contig 20256 bp, 20 predicted proteins | sample MGYA00245777_ERZ724023 | MGnify/ENA primary metagenome ERZ724023 (study PRJEB28704, sample SAMN03018312) | fermentation metagenome | biome: anthropogenic terrestrial biome; feature: soil; material...
GTGGCATAGATGAAGATTTCCTTGATGGGGTTTTCGTCCAGCAAATAGCCTTCTGGTGCTTTTTTCTCCTCAATGACATACAATCCTTCGATGAGATAATCCCGAAAAATAGTGCCGTTTTCATCGGTTGTTTCGCTTAGCAGAACCTCTCCGGAACCCCGCCGCAGTTCGAACACCGCACCGGCGATGGGCTTGCCGTCCGGGTCTACCTTTTTGATTACAAGACCGTCCTTACGGTAATTTCGGATTTCCTTGCGAATGGACTGGCCGGACTGTAGGGTCACGGTTTGTAGTTCATTGTTGAGGTTGTAGCCATGGGGGGGCTGCGTCTCCTGAATCACATAGGTGCCGGGCGGCAGGTTTCGAAAATAGGCGACGCCGTTTGCGCCGGTTACCTCGGTCATATCAATCAGGTGAGCCTCGCCCAGATCGTCGCCCCAGAGATGAATGGTGGCTCCGGCAAGAGGCTGCCCGGTATTGGCGTCCTTCTTGATGACCTGGATGTCGCCTGCAATACGACGGTTGACGAAGGTGACGGTAGTTTCGCGGTCACCCTCGACAAAGTCGGAATATTCCTGCACCTGCGGATCACTTGAAGTTTCAGCGCTGGAGGATGAGGTGGACTCTGCAACCACGTCCCCGCTTTCAATCTCGATGACCGTGGAGATTGTGTTTTCCGTCGTAATGGTAACCGTCCATGTCTCAACATGGGTTACCCGGGTATACGTCGGATGGATAACTGCCGTTTTCGGAGCGGGGTCTCCTTCATAATAACGGGGAGGCACCACCTCGGTTATGGTTACCATGGCGGGGTTGTGGTTGTCCCGGGGATGCGTCCATGTAAAGAGACGTGCGCCATTATCCACCTCCCAGCTGTTGACGCGGGTATGGCTGCCGTCAGAAAAGGCTACATAAATATTGAATAGCGCCCCATCCAGACTCAGGCCATTCTGGTCATGCTTGCGGATGGTGATTTGGCCGATGGCGTCCGAATATTCATAGGTGGTGCGCTGGCGTACCTCTGTTTCTGTTACCACATCGGTTGTAACCTCAATACGATACTGATCCTCGGGATACTCTCCAGGATCGGGGTCAGGATCGGGATCAGGGTCGGGCGCCTTTGTATTATAAGTAATGAGATCCTGTGTTCCGCCGCTCCACTCCAGATAGTTGTATTTGAGGTTGCTGTAGTCATTGTTGCCATTCAAAATCCTGTTGGCGGAAGATGCACCGGGGCAGTTTCCCCAGGAACTGACTCTGGTTCCCATGACGCATGCCCAGATACCGATTTGCGCCGCCGCATAATCGGCACTAGATTTGCCGGATTTATCGTAGTTGGCAAGAATCTGCTTGATTCTGGTATCACTGCCGTTCCCGATCTGCTCGTAGCTGCCTCCGGGAGTCAGCCCATTCCACTCACCGCAGAACGCAATCCCACCATTCAGGTAAATCTTCGGCAGAGGGCTGTTGATATATGCGCCGTTGGCAAAGTATACAGCGTCTGATGGCGCTCCACCGCCCCATGTAATCATGGAAATCTCAGGAGTGGAAGAGCTCCTCCTGCTGAACGTTATCACTTCCATCTGGCCCATTGCCCACTCCTGATACAGCTGCAGCCAGTGTTTTTCCTTATCCTCACCGGAAGCCCCTAGGGGTAAATTGCTGTCTCCTGCTTTATCGCCCGGCAAGGTATCCGCATCAGGAGTGTTGGTAGGCAAGGATGGCTGGAGGCTCAAATTACTGTCATTATTATGGCTATCTTCGTCTGGGTGGGGTGCCTCATTGTTTTCGCCATCATTCCCGCTGACGAGGTCGCTATTCTCCGCAAAATTGGTCCAACCTGAGCCGGTTTCATCGGTCAGGGGGCTATCGATTGCCTCCATTGCAGAAACTGGCAGAGCTCCCGTCAACATGATAACGCATAACACCATACTAAGGATTCGCTTCATAGTTGGTTTCACTGCGCATACGCTCCTTTTAAAAAAATAAACCGCCCTGCTTGCAAGCAGGACAGCAGATGAAAGAGCAAAAAAGAAGCCTCAAAAATGAGGCTTCTTTCGCTTTTTTACTTTGAAAATAACATGCACCAATATACCGTACCGTCTTCGCCCTTATAGCAGCCTATCCCTGCGTAGTTGTACTTGTCTTTTAGGATAATGTCCCTATGCCCGCTGGAGCCCATCCAAGATGAAACCGCTATCGATGCCGTATTGGCACGCCGATTATTGATTTCCGCAAATTTATATTCGGTACTCATTCTGGTTCCGTTAGGCCGCACATGATCATACTTCTCCTCAAGTTCCTCGGCACGCATTTGGGCAAGCTCCGCCATTTCAGAATCCATTTCCACTTCGTCCAATCCTGCATTTACACGCTCTTGATTGATAAGATCAAAAGCTTCGGAAGCGAAAAGAGAAGCGTCAAAATTGGTGTCTATTTTGGAAAAAGTGTGAACAGCACCATCCGTTCTGCCGTTTGTTCCTGCAGAACTATTGGCCTGAATTCCACGATACTCGTTGAACGCATCCGCAAACCATTTAACCCAGTCTTCACTTGAATCGGGGGGCACCCATTCGCCGGTAGAGCTTTTCACCCGATACTTTTCCATAATACTAACATACGCCTTGCCGGAGATACTGCCGGGCTTTGAACCATCTTCGGCAATGAAGTAGTAGATGGTGATGGGCCAGTCCATTCCGCCCGAGCGAGCAGCCGGCGTCTTGGTGTCTGTCACTGTAACAGCATATCCCTCAAATACGGTGCCTGCATTTTCCGCTTTCGGAGATGATACTGATTGTGCCTCCAAAGGGGCATCTGCAATCATAAGATTATAGGATGCTATGGCATTTCCGCTCTTGGCAGAAATAACAGTCTCCCCCACGGACAGGGAAGTGACGGTGCCATCCGTTGAAACAACTGCCACACCCGGATTGCTGGAGGTATAGATGACAGGCTGCCCTTCCGGTGTCGTAGTGGCAGAGCGCCTGTTGATGCTGCCGACATTCAGAGTCAGGTCGGTGGATTTATGGAAAGCAATAGAGGTCGCGACGACAGGCTCAGAAGCGGAGGTGGGTGCTGCGGTTGGTACCGCTAAAGTCTGAGCCTCAGGTGCTTGGCTTGAGACCTCTGCCGGTGTCTTTTCTGCTTCTTCCATCCGATCCTCTTGTGAAGGAAGCTGCTCGGAGGACTCCGGGACCTCTTGAAAATCGGACTCCGCTACTCGGCTTATAGCTGCATCAAAGTTGCTTTGCGCAGGCCTGCTGGAAAGAATATATCCATTGTTTACGGCATAAAACAATCCGGCTCCGGCAACAAGTAAGGTGGCCAAGAGTATGGGAAATTTACGTTTCAACCTGCATTCCTCCATCCCTGTTATTTGAAAGCAGCTGCTTTTCACTTTTATTGTAACAGGTAAAAAAAGGATTGCAAGCGCACCGCCTTTGTCGAAAATATTTATTTTTTACCGTCTTTGTCGCAAATTGAAGGTTATATGTAGACCTACCGGCCCTTTGTTACGTTTGGACCGCCTGCACCATGAGCCGCTGGGAAGCGCTGTTGTTGACGCACGTAATCAGAGTTAAGCGGTTATCTGCCGTGCGGGAGAGCCAGCTCCAATCCTCATCATCAACGATCGTGGTGGATATTACTTTATATTGCCGTTCCCCCAAGGCAGTTTTGTAGGTGATGGAATCACCGTCTACCAGTTGGTGCAGGTCTTTGAAATAAGCGCCATAGCCGCTGGTGGTGTTGTTGTGGCCCGACAACCCTACATTGCCGTCCCAAGCGGAGGTGGACTTGAAATGTGCGACGCCTTGCTCCATATCTTCCATCTGGTCGTCCGATTCGTACACCGGCACTGTAAGGTTGATTTTGGGTATGGCAAGGCTACCGATACTGCCATCGTCCAACGCAGCCTTTTCAGGCAAGGTGAAGGCGTTATAGGTAACAATGGCGTCATTCTCCCATACTGTATCAGGGGCCCCTGCCGCCGTGGATGGAGCCTCTGAATCTACAATATCCGCAGCGGGCTCTGCGGCATCCGGTACAATTACTTTAACACCCTGATCGGCGGAGTGGATTTCCCCATCGGGTGGTGGAGCAAAATCCGGCGGTTCCTCTGCGCTGTATTGCGGAGTCTGCAATTCATCCGGATTCGGTTCCCTTTGATCATCACAGGCGGTGGCAGATAGGCATAAGAGTACCGTAAAAAGAATCAGCCCCAGCTTTTTAATATACATCATTCGTAATCCTCCTCTTGGTGTTTGCCGATTTGAAAGTGACGAATCTTATAAATCCGTTGTTCCTTCATCATGCCGTCTTTGCCAATAATTTTGATATTGTGACCCCGCAGCCTCCTTAAAGCCAGCCGGTTTAGGATTATCATAAATTCTTCACTCTGGCCGCTAATATCCTGGGGGAAAAGGTCGATGATTGGAGCAAGAGAGGTCAACCGCTGCTTATGGACTAGCTGATATTCCTTGCCGATCATGGCGTAAACCTTTGTGTTGTTTCGCTTACTGATCCAAATGAGGGTGGCGGCCAAAACAATAAGGGCACAGCCGCCCATAATCAGATAAGGGGAGAAGTCAATGGGCGGCGGGGGAATGAGATTGCCCTCGTACACAACCGCGTAGGTCACGCTGTCCAATACTTCCTTCTTTACTTCGCCGATATAGGTGGCGGTGGAGAGATACCCGGTTACCGTGGAACCGGTAGCCATACCGCGGTAGGTTGTGACTGCTTTATAATTTCCTTCCCCCAATTTTGTCCAGTCCACATCTGTAAGCTGGAGCTGGGAACCGTCTTTTTCTAGGGTTTTCGGGATATTGTACGGATCGTTCCGCTCCAAACCGGTATACTCCCGGGTATCGGTCAGTTCATAGCTGTAGCTGCTTTTTCCCGCCGCTTCGGTGACAATGGCATCCGCTTGCAGGGTCAATTGCCCACGAAAGCCGTCCTTGTCGTAATCCATGATGGGCTGAAGCTTCGCTAGAGCATCATTCCTGTTTTCGTGGGCTATTGTAACGGTTTCGCTGGCAAGCTTGCTTTGATCCCTATGGTTTTCCGATACCTGAAGCAAATATGCCTTTTTATAGGAAATTCCCCCTTTTTCAAAATCACTTTCTATCAGCCAGTTGGCATCATAATCAGGCGGTGCATCCCATGTTTTGATGAGCAGGGTTTGGTTGCCTTGTTCGGCGGTGCGCACATCCTTGAGAATGGGTTGGGTGGAATCTATCACGCTGCCATCATCAATGGTCACATCGGGCATAGTGTTAATCTGATAGGCCCCGGGGCCTTCTGTCTGGACAGAAGATGCAGGATCGGAGACCGAGGTGGAGGCATCCTCAAGATTCGCTGATGCCTCCGCCCGCAATGTACTCATGAAAAACAGGAGAAAACAACATGTACATAAGCCCAAAGCCAATGATTTTTTCCTAATCATTTTCTTGTCCTCCATTTTTGATTATCCGCCGCAGCTCGCCAATCAGGCAAACGGTCAGAAGCAGTCCTCCGACCATGAGAATAATGAGTTTTTGCAGATTCATAAGGAGCCTCCTATTTTCTTTTTAGTCTGGGAAGTGATATTCCACCAGGGTTTCCGGGCTTTGCTTAATTTGCTCCAACATGCCAAGGCTGATTTCCAGCGCCTGATAGGTATTCCGTTGATGCCGTTTGATGAACGGATGTAGCAGGATGATGTTACCGGCCTCATCAATGGTAAAAATAATTCGCACAAGAACACGAATCCTCTCCCGCAGTTCATAAAACTTACGGTACCGCTCGATGGAAAAGTGTTTGACCTGCGGTTCCGATAGCTTGCCGGTGGAGATTACCATTTTCTTCAGAGCGAACAGAACCTTTTTCTGCGCCTTTCCATCCAATGAGTCCATGAAGTCCAGAAAGGGCGCTGTCTTTCCGGGCGGCTGAAATAGGTAGATTTTCCTCACACGCGTTACTGACCTCCTTGTAGCACCTCAAAAAAGGCACAAAAAATCCACCTTAGCTCCACGCTGGAGCTAAGGTGGTTCGTATATATAAAGGCAGGGGAAGTGTTCCCCAATACCGTACACCATACTATCAGATAAAACTCATCCCCGCTGCCGACAGTGTAGTGTCAGTAACGGGGATGATGCCGTAAAGTGATCAGTTTTCTATGATTCCTGCTCATGTATTTGCTGCTGATGACTAAAATAATAATCCAAAGCCTTTTCAATCACTGCTTCAATTTCTGATGATCTTTGGCCAGGAGCAAAATACTGCTTGTAGACCCTTTGCTTGAGCCTGATCGTTGGAGAGCGCTTCTTTTGGGGGGAGGACCCCAGTGTCCCGTTCAAAATTAGATAAATGTTGTCATCATCCAACTTGGCTTCCCCGGAGTATACCCGCAGAACACCGGCTTTCTTCATATCTACCTTGAACCCGTTCAGCCCGATGCACTTATCAATGGCCTTCTGTTCAGATTCTTTCAAAAAGGAAAGTTGAGAGGCAACTGATAATGGGAATTCATCATTATCCATTCGAATTTTGAGTGGATCAATAAGCTGATTGGCTCTTAAATAGAGTGCAATTTGATTGGATGTCAGGCCGTATTCTTTCGCAAGGGTGTCACGTGTATTGGAACTTTTGCGGAATTCCACAGAAGTCAGATTTTTGCTGATCTCATGCGGGCTTTCCAGTCTTTTTATTTCCGCTAAAATGTCATTGCGCTTACCCTGAGAAAACATCTTTGAATGTTGCAAGCTTAATACAGCTGCCTTTTCACTATGGCTCATATCCGAAAAAGATCGCTGGATCAGGTTCGTTTCAACAACATATATCCAGGCTTCCTCATCCGAGAGGTTCTTCTTGATGATGACGGGGCCAGAATCCCGACCGGCTTCAATTCCGCAGTACTTACGGTTATGGCCGGATAAAATATTGTATCGACCGTTTCCCTTGTCACGTAGGATAAGGGGCTGCAAAATCCCCCTTTGCCTGATGCTATCCACCATATCCGCTTTACGCTCACCCTCATACAGTCTAAACGGATGCCCGGGGTAATCATCCATCAGCGAAAAGGGCAATACCGTAAAAATCGTATCTTGAGAATGCTCGGTGGCATCAACGGTGGCGGCAGGTTGGGTTGCAGCTTGGCCGTTCGTTTCATCAAGCTTGAACAGCTCATCCAGACTGCTCAGCCGCGGTTTGGACCTTTCCACTATTTTTGTTGCCACGCTGCATGACCTCCTTCGCAAAAGCTGTATATGCAATGGCCGCCTTATTCTTTGGGTCCATTTCCATCACGCTGCGGCTGTAATAATTGGCCTCTCCCACCTTGACGGTAGTGGGGATATGCATGTTAAAAATGGTAACCTTGCCTTTGTAATATTCATCTATCAGTCCCTTCGCTTCCCGGAACAAGTTGGTGCGCTCATCACATATGGTGAGCAGGATCCCCTCAACCTCGATGCGAGGATTGATTTTCTTGCGCACTTTAAGGATAGTTTTCAAAAGATCAGTCAGGCCGGTTGCCGACCATAGCTGGGGGCTGACCGGAATAACGACACTATCACAGGCGGCAAGGGCATTGATCGTCAATAACCCCAAATACGGGTTTGTGTCGATGATGATATAATCGTAGTCCTCCCGGAGCGGTTCCAGTAAGGTTGATAGAGTACGCTCGCCGCCCATTTCATCTCGCAGGTTGATTTCTGTGATGGACAGGTTGATGTTGCTGGGAATGATATCAATTCTATCACCGCATTGGATATACTCGATTTTATTGGGTAGCTCTTGGTCCTCCATGATGTATGCCAGAATATTGTGCATGGATAGGGGAAGCTCGTCAGGGTATTCGATCCCGAAGCTCATGGTGAGATTCGCCTGCGGATCAAAATCCACCAGCAGCACCTTTTTCCCTTCATAGGTAAGAGCTCTGCCCAGATTGCTTGCTGTGGTGGTTTTTCCTACGCCGCCTTTTTGATTGGCTACGGCAATAATACGGCAAGATTCATTCATTATCTGCCCCTCCTATTTCGATTTAATGTTTTCATCAATTCAATATAATGATCGCTCAGCAGGTAGTCTATCACCCACCTTTTGGGAAATTGCCACCCCTTCACCACATGAAATATGGATTGAACATAGCCCTCTTTTGCAATTTTTCTGGCAAGCACCTTACCGACATCGGCCATTTTCGCAAACTGCTGAATGTTCACAATGTCGGGATAATGAGAAAAATATTTGTTATATGCCGTGCGGGCTCTCTTAGCCTGTGAAAGTCTGGTTCGATCAGGGGAATCCATCTCTTCTTCCTGAATAATTTGATGGTAGCTTTGCAAAAGATCCGAGATAATCCATGCTGTTTTTTCCCAGTTTCCGTTTTCCGAGAACACACCTTGTCTCATATCGTTCCTCTCTTCTACGCTGTATTGCCGGCAGCAAGAACAGAGGCTGTTCTACGGTATTCTACGGTCGTTCTACGAATTATGCTGGAATTTCGAAAAACTCACCAATTCAAGAAAACCCTTTAGTAATGGGAAAAACAATAAAAATGGCCCGGAAAACCTTTTGCTTAAAAGGTTTTCCGGGTTTCTAAATTCTTTTATTGGCTACTACTTGGCTTGAAAGGATTTTGTCCTTTCAACATTCAGGTTCTAGTCGGGGCAACTCGGTGGAGGTTCAAGTCCTCTTATCCGCACCAAATCAGAGAAAAATGGCTGTTTGTTTCATCAGTTTCTGGTGATAATAGACAGTCATTTTTCTTCTTTTCTGCCCAATTTCCTTTACACCGTAGAACAATTCGTAGAACGGAAACCACCGATAAAACCTATGACAGAGCCATTTTACCCGATAGTGACAGCCGAGGTTTTCCCGTTTCCTCCTTGATACCCTATGGAAAGGCTGTCGTTGAGTACGGCCGCCGACTCCTCCTTGTCCGCATAAGACATATGGATATAGAGCCTGGAGGTGGTCGTGATATCGCTGTGCCCCAGCCACTCCTGAATCCTGCGCAGGTCAACCTTCTTTGCCATCAGGAGACTTGCGCAGCTATGCCTAAGATCGTGATAGCGAATGGGCCGAAGACCTTTCTTCTCCAGAAAGTCGTGGAATGTCTGGGAGATATAATTGGGCTTGATCATGTTTCCAAGCTCATCTACAAAGATATATCCCAGATAATTTCGGTTATAGGAACGGCCACATAGCTTGCGGTATGCTTTCTGCTTCTCCTGTTCCGTTCGAAGCACCGCTTCGATCTCCGGCATCAGCGGCATGGTCCGGATGCTGGATTTGTTTTTTGCCCGATTTCTATGGAGCAATTTCTTTTTTCCACTTGGATCAGTGGTTTCTGTAACGGTATGCCGTACACAGATGGTCTTTTCCTCAAAGTTGACCGCGTTCCATTTGAGGCCCAGCACCTCTCCGCGCCGCATTCCGTAAAAAGCGGCGATAAGAACAGCCAGCTCAATGCGTTCCCCGCGGATCAGGCGAAAGAGCTCTTTCAGTTCCTCCTGAGAATAGGTTTCCGGGATAAATTTGTCCGCGTCCTGCGGGATCTCCACAAGGTCAGCGGGGTTTCCCGGTATGATCCCCTTAATAAATGCCTGCTTGAGCGCTTTGTGGATATTGGCATGATGGCGGCGGATGGTGTTCTCCTTATTCCCAAAGGTATCCTGAAGATAGGTGTAATAATCGCTAATGTGGTCGGCGGTCAAATCGTTCAGGTAAACGCCTGTCTGTTCAAAGTATGGAACCATGCGGCCCATGATGTTCAAATAGTAGGAATTGTAGGTGCTTTCCTGCAAGGCCGCTTTACGGCTTTTCAGCCAGCTTATCATATACTCGGACATGAGCGGTCCGTTATTCTGATCTGCCGCAGGCACCTCTATTTCCTGCGCTTCCATTTCGCAAAGAGCCTGCCGCAGCATTGCCTCCGCCTTCGTTTTATTCCCCTTTTCCGGAAGACCGGTCTTGATCCATTTTGGCTTGTACTTTCCGTCTAGCCCCTTGGTATTTAGGATGAGATAGTAGAAGCCGTTTTTCAATGTGACCCTGCCAGTCATTCCACGGCACCTCCTTGATTCCATACAGGATACCGAAATCCTGCAAACAAATCGGGGGCCGTTCCCGGGAAGATGTTGTTGTGCAGATCGCCTTTCATCGTTTCTTTTACCTCCTTGATGATGGCCTCTTTTCTGCTGCCGGTAAATCCAGTATAGCAAAATAAGAGGCAGCATCCAATAGGTGTCACCATCGCCTACGTCATTAATTCTAAATAACGGATCACATTTAGCTTGGGTATCCGGTAGGTGCGGCCGATCTTTACTCCGATAATTTTCTTTTCCCGCAGCAGTGCATAGGCGGATTTTCGTCCGATACCGCCCAGCATCCGGCACAGGTCATCTACTGTCACCACATCCGGATAGTCACAAAACAGGAGCTGATGGATGGCCTGTCCCTGTTCCGTGTTATTGGCACTGCTGGGTATGCACTCTTTTGTTTGTAACGGCATAATAATCCTCCTCGCATACAGAAAGCCCCCGGCTCAGAAAACTGAACCGGGAGCTTTCCCTTTTTCATGCCTCTATAATATCATGGATAAAATTGGATTGCAAGAGACAAATAAAGGACAAATGCAGGACATTTGCGCCCGAGTTAAACCATCGAACAATCATCCCCACTATGAATCGGAAGGGTTGTCTGCAATAGAGTAATAGTGTATCAGCGTATCTACACCTCGTTTTCTGCGGCGCTGCACAGTCTTTTGTGTCATAAGCGTTTGTTCTGCGATTGCATCCCAGCTCAGACCTTCAAAATAAAACCATCGAATAGCCTCTGCTTCCTCTTTTGGAAGCAAGGAAAGGTAATGCTCCAAACGGCGCAGTTCCTGCCGGATGTTATCAATCCGATTCTTGAGGGCATAGTATCTTTCGTCGCGTTGGCTGTCTACATGCTCGATGGCGATATTTGCCGTCTTGTCACTCCGGAATGAACCGGATACCCGCTCCTCACCTGTGTGTGAGAATACCAAATTTTCAATGATATTTGGATGAAGCGACTTGGTTATGAACTCCATTTCAAACTCCAGAACTTTGAGTTTTTTGGTCATGGTGGGATAATTCTTAAGCATGGATTCAACACGCTTTTTCATTTCAGACATAATATGTAATCCTCCAATCGCTATGTTTCGTGTGGATGGGCGATAGAGGTTTTTGGTGGGGAGCGACAACCGCCTTGTGAACGTTTGATCAAAAAATAATTGTGTCTGATATGTCTCTCAATGTCTTTGCTGACTTTACGGGGGTGGATTGGTATGCGTTATATGCCGTCGTTTAAAATGAGCGGCATCTCATATATTTATTAGCCAAAATAAACGCCTCCTCAAATAGCCGCAAAGACACCTTGAATGGAACGTTAAATGGAGATTTTTACATCTCGCTTTATAAAACTTCAGGATACTGGCTTTTACGACATTTATTTCAAAATACAATCAATTTTTTTGCACAATTCTATTATTTTATAAAAAAAGCGCCTCATCATGAGGCGCTTGAACGAGAAGTATAGCATATATAGCTTGTTTTAAGATCTGATTTTTATGCACATTTTTTCATGCTTTGCAGCCTGCGGGTTTTAATCTGCAATTCCTGAGAGAACATGCGCAGGGTGGAAAACTCTCCGTTCAGTTCATCCAATTCCTTGTGCAACAGCTCTTCATAGTGCCGTTTCTTTTCCTCCAATGCGGCGATTTTTAATACCCATCGGTCCATGACTGCAACGCTCTGACAGTTAGAGACGATGAAGTGCTCCGCCCGCTCTTGGTAGAGCTCAATTTCTTTACGAATATGGTTGTAAAATTCAGCCGCCATCTTGTCTCGTTGCTTCTGGTCATCCAGAACATACATGGAGTTGACTGTCAGCGGCGTGGTATTTCGGTTGTGGATATTTAGTGCCTCGATAAAGTCCTCAAAGATATTCAGCATAGCCATATGTGTCTTTGGAACAAAATAAAGTCGGCCATGAATCGATATTTTAATCGCATCCATCATATCTAGGTATGTATCCGTAATTCCTTCAATTTGCTTGCGGCCGGCGCACAGCTTATAGATCTCATACAGTTCCTCCGCCTGCTGGCACAGAGCATAGGGGTCCACATGGGGATCGTAGGCCACATTGCCGTACCCAAAGTGTTCGGTTTCCCTGTCAAACTGGATGTTCGCCAGCTTCACGTATTTATTAGTCTCTGCGCCCAATGTCTCTTTCACGAGCTCACGGCTGATGATGCCGGCTTCCCTCTGGTTGTCACGGCAATATACCTTGTAAATGTGTCTGCCATCCACCACACGCTGGTAAAGATCGCCTGTGGCAGAGCGGAAAGCGTCACCGGATTTATTTTTGCGGTTCCCGCCGGCATAGGGAATGCCCAGCGACTGGCAGAGTTCAGTCAGCCTGTTACGCTCCACCTGAACGCTTGCCAGCGAAAAGTACAAGAATTTCCCCAGTACATCACCACTATCTCCCTTGACCGCCATTAAATCGCTCATGTTGGTGATAGACATAAAGAATACCTCCTATATTTTTTTGGTTTGGCTCTATGCCGCCTTTTCCTGCTTAATAACGTGCTTTACCAGCTCCGGTGCGCTGTCTCTGCCTAATTCAACTGCCTTGTCAAATTGTTTGACCGAAAACCGATTTGCTTCCAGCAGCAGCTTTGAGGCACCGGAGAACAAGTTGTAGGATACGGTGATTCCATCCCGTTTGACCGGTTTCACGCTAAGATAATAACCACGTCTTGTGGCGCCGCCGGAAAAATAGTTGGCACCTCCTTTGGTATAGTAAACCTCGACATCGATATGCGTGACGTCTGTGAGCTCCGTGGTGGGGATGCTTTCGAGCAGTTTTCTTTGGTTTGACATATGGCTTTCCTCCTGTAAATATAATTGTACCTTTTGGAAAAGGGCATGTTCATCCGGCCTTTTGCCGCTGAGATACCCAATCCAGATAATAGTCATCAATACCGTTAAGGGCCGGCGTCCATATCCTGCGTTCATAAGCAAGCCCGGTTGCATATACCGCGGCTTCCATCTTTTCCAGCGGACACGGTTTGGCGGCCTCTTTGTCAAAGGGATTTTCCCGACGGCGCCTTACAAGCTCGTCATATTCTGCGATTTTATCCATATCATAGCAGCCATTCACTTTTTTGATGCCAAGCGCCCGAAGTGTATCTGTAAGATACTGAGTACTGCCGGCGCCCGCTGTACACACAAACAGGCGATCTCCGGACAGATAGCTGGCGACGTCCCCCTTAAGGGCTCCTTCGGTGATCTCGCATTCCATGCCAGTTCGATTCCCTGTGATGTGCACCCAAACGGTGGACGCTGTTCCGTAGGGGAACCCGTTATGCGGATTGCTGGATAGCCAGCGGTACTTCTTTTTTTGAGCATTGTCCAAACGGATTTGAAGCCCCTGTATGTAGCCGTCCCTGTCGCACACCGGAATCAGAATACCCGGTTTTCCCGTCAATTCCCAGCGCCCATCATCAGAATAGTAGAAGCCCGGGACGCCCCGCAGGTCATGGCGCTTTGCCAGATTTTCAGCAATCCGGCGGCGCTTGTAGTAGCTTTCCGGCATACTGCGATACATATTTTGCCGGATGCGTTCCATAGATAAGCCACGGGCCATCAAATTGCTGCAATGCGAGGGGAGAAGCTCCATGGCGGCCAGCATGTCGTAATATACGTCATGCCGGCGCTGCAAGGGAGCTATCACAGGTCCCGGTTTCTGTGCCGGTCTTGCGGCGGTAATTTCCATCTCACTAAAATCACCGTTGGACAGACATTCCACCGCTTCCTTGTTGCTGATGGCGTGGATTCTGGCATACAGCGAAACGCTGTTTCCGCCGGCGGAGCATTTCTGGCAATAGAAGCGCTCTTTCACGGGATTCAGGTACATGTGGTAATCCGAACTTTGCGTTGGGCAAAATGGGCACCATGCCTCAATTTCTGCCCGGCCCAGGGTGCGGGAATTGAGAAGAATCCCGCACCTTTCAGCCACCTCCACGATATCGAATTTCTTGTACGTAAACACAGGTGCTGCTCCTTTCAGCTTGCCTTTTTTAGCTCCTGTACCGGCTGCATATCCCGATACGCCACAGTCAACGGTGCACCCGCCACAACCCGGGAGAGGAATACCTGTCCGGCGGGGCGTTTCGCCAGTTTGACGACGCTCTCTGAATCATCCACGAAAACCGGATAATTGCGGCCCGTCAACGCCTTCATTAACTCCGCTACCTCCATGCCGGCAAAAATCTTTTCGGAATGAGACAGCTTGCGGTAATCACGTCCGTTGTAGGTAAAACGAAAGGTATTCTTTACTTCACCTGTGGTTTTGAGGATATCGTACAGCGAAAAGCCTACCTTATCCAGCGGGAGCCCCCTGAATGTCAGATCATTGCGCACAGAGAGGTAATCCATGGCGGCGGCAATCAAATCTTCCTTTTGCCGAATCATCGTTTCAAGTTCCTTGGCCTTTCCGTCAATATCAGGGATAGGCCGGTTCAAAATGGCTTTTCTTGCCTCATAGTCAATATTTACAGCTTGGAGATCCATTTCCAGTCTGTCCAACAATATTTTTTCCTCCGCTGTCAGGCCGCCCAGCTCCAGCGCTTCCTCCAGTTCCTTGCGCCGCTGAATCAGCTCTGCAAGGGCGGAGGCGCTGTTCCCGAAATTAGAAAGCAAAAGTGTGCGCTGCTCCTGATACTCGATGCTGTGCTGACGATGCTTTCCTATGTCCTCTGTTTTCCACTGATCAAAAACCTCTTTGGCCTTTCGATCCAAATCCCGAAGTTGTGCCAGCTGGGTATTTTGATCAATGCCCTGCTGCACGATCGCCTTCATACTCCGGTTGATGCCTTCCCGGGTGTTTTCCAATGCTTCCTCCGTGATGGGTCGGCAGCACAACGGGCATTCCACACCGGCCCGCATATGGCGGAGCGCCGCCTCCTTTTTCCGGTATTCCTCCCGGGCAAACTGGAGCTCATGTTGCAGTTTTGCCATTTCACCGGCATATTTGCTGACGTATTGCTTCTGCATGGTTTCTTTCAGCGCCTCATTGGTACGCTGTATGTTCAGATCCAGTTGAGCCAAGCGGGAATCGTAAGGGGTGGGCGCCTCCTTCTGGTCAGTGCTCATTTCGTCGATTCGGAGCAACAAATCCGTATACTGCTGCCGCAATTGGTCCAGATTAACACCTTGCCCATGTTTTTCCCGCAGATCTTTTAACTGTTGTTCAAGGGCGGCTCTCCGCTGTTCCAGCATAGCGAGATCCTGTTTTCCGACCTTGGCTTGTGTCATCAGGAGAGCCTTTTGCCCATCCAAAGCAATCAAGCCTTCCTCATATTCTTTCAGGCTTTCCCGCTGGTTTGCAATAAAGGTTTCGGGAGAGAGAAGCGATTTGCCGGATAAAAGCGTGCGCTGTGGTTTTGACAGCTGATCTAAAATAGTTTCCTCTTCGATCAGTGGCAGATATCTTTGAAGTAAGGCTTGCCCATCGTTCCCCAAATATTCGATGAAGAATGTTGGATTAAGGATCGAGAGAAATATATCGCTTTCCCCAAACAGGGCATCCATATCTTTTTGCCGGATGTTATAACCGTTGTAAGTGATCGTCACTTTATCGTTCTTCCGTGTCCGGACAAGGTCGATGGATTTTCCCTGCGCATCCAGTAGGTGAAGCGCTACGCAAAGCTGCTTTTCGCCATCACTATAAAGGCGGTCCATGGCGGCGCTGCCATTGTATAGTCGGCCGCAAAACGCGAAGGTGATAGCGTCCGCAATGCTGGTTTTACCAATATGGTTGTCGCCGGTGATATAGGTGATGTCGCCGAATTCAAACCGGTGCTCCTCCCGAAAGCACTTAAAGCCAGATACGGTCATGTCCTTGATTTTGAACGTATCGATTTTATCCATGGCGTACTCCTTTCCGCTGAAGAGGGCTAGCCTCTCCGGCTGTCCCTGATTTCTTTGTAAATTATGCCACTTCATAGCCATCTATAATGTGTGAGCGATAACCGCCGGATTCAAATGGCGTAAGCTTCACATTTTTAAGGCATACCCCATGTGTAAGAGAATTGTCAGCCTGCTGAAGAAACGCTTCCACACTTTTTCCGTCTACGCTTTGCAGGCGGAGCACCATACCGTTTCCGCTGGCAAATTGCCGCGGTTCCACGGAGGAAATTGAGTAATCATAGTGTAGGTGTTCCAGCGGTATGGACGCCTGCTCTGTTCTGTTGCTCGGAAATAGCGAAACATTGCCAGGCGGCGCATTCACCGCTTTTTGATAGGTTTCCGCCAGTCGTTTCAGTTCCCTGTTAGGGATAACGTAGCTTTTCCCCTTTTGCTCAATATCTACCCATATGCCATCAATACCGTATAGATAGCGGCCAATTCCCCACACGACGGCGGCACGCTTGAAGGAGTCGGAAATACCTCCTTTGACCGGCTCATAGTCGGTGTTCTCGGCGCCGTCACATTTTTGTATCCATTCTTTCCGCTCCTCGCAGTAAACCGCAAGACCGCAGAGTTGGGAAGCAGTTTGGCCGACACTGTGCCACGGTGTATAATTGGTCCGCCAGTTGTAGGGGCCAACTACCTCATCCAGCCGGGTTTGAATGGCTCGGCTTTTGACATAGGGTACGGCAAGTCCCCGGTCTTTTTCCTTTGTCGTGCTGGTAATGCGCCAATCCACATCTCCCGCGGAAAAAGGCGCTGCAAACGCCGCCATAATTTCTTCATAGGTTTTTGACATGATGATACCCCTTCCCATCAATTGCTCCTGATAAAATCGATCAGGGTTTTGTTCCAAGGCACAAGCACCTTGTCGTAGTAATACGATGGCGTCTTGTCCTTTAGATGCTCCAGAAGTCCCCGGTATTCCATCTTCATCTGATTGTTTTCCAAAGAATAGTGATCATCGTTGTTGGGAATTTGTAGAATCAGATAAGGCAGGCTGGATAAGGTGTGCAAGCTTTCGCATTTTGGCATCACGTTGTTCCCGATGCACATGCGAAAGCCGCTTACGTTAGAAAACGGCCACCGAAACATCTTTGTCTCCGGCCTGAGTCGTCCTTCCGCCACGATACTCACCGATACATTGTTTACTCGAAGTCCCTGATACAGGGAAAATTGGAATACGAGGCGGGGCAATGGAAAATGCTTGTAAAGGGTTTTGTAGTAGGTAATATCCGCATACCGTTCCGGGTGCAGGATACTAATGACACGCTCATCATTGCTTCCGGCAAAAAACGAAATGCAGCCCTGCGGCAATAAACCACTGGAAAAGGTCGGATGCCGGATTGCTCCCCGCAGACACTCCGTTAAGGTTTCGCTGGTAATTTCCTTATACGAGATCACGCCGTTATGGTTGGTTTCCACTTTGATTGCCCCTGCAATAGGGTGAATGCGTAAAACAACTTCACCATCCATCATGCCGCCTCCTTTTTTGTTTTTGTTGGTTCCAAGTTGGAAATGATCTGCCTTAGAGCTTCCAACTCAGTTTCATAGAAATGAAAGATTTCCAGCAACGCTTCAATCAGCTCCATATAGGCGTAGGCATCAAAATAATCATCATGATAAAAAACAATGCCACTGGCCCACTGATGATTGATTCGCGTGAGCAAGGTCCAGCCATAGTTTCCCGAAAGCTCCTGCAGCATATGGTTGACCTGTTCCTCCGCTTTTTTCATAAAGGGGTTGTCCTTGAGGCTTACACCATGTGTTTTACAATAAGTACGGCAATGCCGGTAGTACTCCATCATCTCAGGAGAGCTTAGGTAGTATTGTGTTTTCCAATCGTCGCTTATAGCGGAGACAAGCGTACCGGTTGCTTCCAACGCATCATAGACCATAGACCACCATGCGTCCTCATCTACGTTCCAACCTGTATCCAAAGCATCCAGCTTTCCGTAGGAATGAAATAATTTGCAGAGATAGACGGAGTGGAAGGCACTCCGCGCGTAATCAAGCAATGTATGACACCTCCTAACAAAATGCTCTGGAACGGCACGCTATGGGAGAACCTTTCCAGATTTTTTCCGCCTTATCCTGCAATTTGCTGTATACCGTTTCCAAATCACCCAGATAGTCAAACAGTCGATCCAGATCCTCCAGCTCGAAAGCATCATAATCCAGGCTATCCAAAGGAATGTTTTTCCCCTTCATATATGGATAGAACAGATGCTCCATTAAATATGGGGAGAGCCCGGATTCATCCAGGAATTCGTCTTCCTGTACCTCACTTAAAAGAATACAGAAACGTGCCAGATCAATGTTCATCAGGCGGCCTCCTTCCATTGCTGCTGGGGCAATTGCCCTTCGTTTTCCACGATGTCAGCTTTCAGCTGCTGTAATTCCCGCTTATAAAAGTCAAACACCTGACCCATAAGCACCAGTAGCGCCAAATGACCTGTAAACTCTGGCCACATGACAAATACGATCCCGGCGGACCATTGGTGATTGATTTTTGTTTGCAGCCGGTAGGAGCAGGTAAAGCAATCCTGTCCCAGCCTGCTTCGCACGAACTCTTTGGCAGAGCGCATATATGGGTTATCATGGAGCGGAATGCCCCGCTGTCTGCCATACACCCGGCAAAGGTGATAATACTCCATCAATGCAGGATGACTGAAATATATGGTATGTGTTTCGTGATACTCCGAATAGTGCGGCCATACGGCATCCGATAAGCGAAATATTGCTTCATACACAGTATCCAATAGATACCCGTCGTCCTCACCTACATATTGCGGCGCGACCCCGTTCTCTGGATAAAGGTATTGTAAATTGTGGTCGTAGAGCGTTTTATAAAGATACACGCAATCCAGTGCATGACACATTTCGGAATAGGTGCGGATATAACCGTCAGCACGGGCTGCTACATTTGCCAAGTTGGTTCCCTCCTTTATACAAGAGAGCGGAAACCGCCCGGTGTCAAAATATTAAAAATCATTTTATTAGTTTGTGTCTCTTTCAAGATAGTGTCAGCATCTCCTTTTTGATATGACCGCACGGTTTCTTTTACAATACGGCCTTTTACGATATGAGGCGCATCGCATTCGACAAGGCCGTTGATCATACCGGAACCTGCGATCAACCCAATTTGTCCTACATTGAGCGGAAGCAAGGGACGCTTTTCCCGGCTGTCCAACGCACTGCGCTCCAGTAGCTTTTCAATGCTTTTGGAAGATTTGAGCTGACGCTGAAGCTCCAGCTCGTTAAAAATGGCGCCTTTGAAAACATTTACTGGCAGCGGTACAGCGGGGAGCGGATAACGCCTTTCCCGTAATGTAGATAGTTCCGGAATATCTTCTGCGCAAGCAACCGTTTCCAGAAATGCGTCTACCAGTTCTGAACCATCGGTTTTTGGGCGGCGCAGGCCGAATACAGCCACTTGACGGAATCTGTCAAACTCCTTGCCCATGAACCGATAAACAGACAGATCGGTGAAATTATCGCAGAGGACGCGGGCAATATCGGATGTGATTCTATAATAGGGGAGGATATACACCAGAAGACCGCCCATCGATAGATATTTCATTGCATCCACCAAAAACATTTTCTCACTGCGTGCATTTCCACCGCCTTCCCGGATTACTTGCAAGTACGGTGGATTTAAAAAGAGTAGATGAAATGCTTCATGACTGATCCGGGAGCGAAAGAAGCTTCCAACCCCGACCCGGTGCAGCCTATCCTGGGCTTCCTCTGCCCGGCTTTCGTCCAGCTCCACGCCGTAGGTCCAGCAGTTGTTTCCATCTGCCAGACGGCGCAGGGCCAGCCCGCAGCCGCAGCAGGGATCAAGCAGATTGGTGGTCACCCCCTCCGGAAATGTAATGCCTCGGACGATATGGTCCACATGTGCTAAATCAGTGGGATAATACCCCATGCGGATATTGTTCATCAGCCGGCCGATTATGGCAGCGCTGGTGGTTTTGGATCTGCCTTTTTCATCGTCATTCCCGGGTAGAACCCTGAGAAAGCCGGATAAGACAGCCATAAAGCGGGTATAATCAGGCGTCATAATAGAAAACGCCCGGATGGAAGCATGCAATTGTCCGGCAAATGCTGCTTCTTTCTCCATTGCCATTTCTAAAAGACAAAGCCGGCAGATAGAAACAGCATCCATCAGCCTTTTGAGATGTGCGTTCAGTTCCTCATATAAGTCTTTGGCACGATCTCTGTCAACAGGCAGCAGCCTTTCAATTTTTTCCCGGGGTCTCGGCATTTC
>ENA-UOOK01002905-UOOK01002905.1-fermentation-metagenome-genome-assembly--contig:-NODE-2905-length-20248-cov-7.780369_pt1 | contig 20248 bp, 13 predicted proteins | sample MGYA00245777_ERZ724023 | MGnify/ENA primary metagenome ERZ724023 (study PRJEB28704, sample SAMN03018312) | fermentation metagenome | biome: anthropogenic terrestrial biome; feature: soil; material...
TGGTTTTTATCATACCTTTTTTAAATATAAGTTCCGTTTCATGCCTAAAAACTGAATTATACCCTGATAAAGAGATTGATGCAGTAATACCACTTTCAAGAACAGCAAATATTTGCGAGTTGCCTTCAACCTCTATACCATCTGCAAATCTCCCGACCTTTGCACTAACGGCTTCTACCCTTGAACCCGTTAAATACTGAATAATGTCAAACGAGTGGGCTCCAAGATTCATTACTATCCCCCCGCCCCCAGTCCTTTCATGAAAAAACCAATCAGGTCTTCGTGGAGAAAAGTAATTCACATACCTCACATTTGTAATCATTATTAACTCACCTAACAGGTTACTTTGAATAATCTCTCTTATTTTGTTGTAGCAATTGTAGAAATGCCTTACGTGACCTACCATCAGCTTTACTCCGAATTTATCACATGCATTGATAATGTCATTGCACTCCTGCTCATCCATAGCCATAGGCTTTTCAAGCAGTATATTGCAACCTCTTTTTGCACAATCAACAACTGCTTGCTTATGCAGGAAATGGGGCAGCGTAATGACGGCAATGTCCGGCTTTTCCTTATCAAGCATTTCAATATAGTCGGTATACACCTTTAATGAAAACTTTGAAGCAAGATTTTCAGCCTTATCCGTTGCAATATCTGCAACTGCTGTAACTTTGGCATCTTCCATTCCAGCAAATGCCCCAATATGTTCTCCGGAAATTGCTCCTGCTCCAATTAACACAATCTCAAGTTTCTTTTTCAATCTATACTCCCTCACACATTCTACATTTTTAAAATATATTATTTAATACATAGATTCTCAGCAACCTCAACAGATTGCACTGTTATAGATAACAGTTGTTACCGCGTTACAATTGTTTTATACAGCGCTGACATTATGCTCCTACCCCAGGATTGCAGGCTGCATACCGTGTAAGGAACAGTATTGCCTGAATATGGCGTTTCAATCGTGAATGCTATATCGGCGTTCTTCTTCAACGCAAAGTAGTTCTTGCTGCTCGGAGTACCCGCCTTATTACACGACCCTCCATAGAACAGATCATTTCTGCAGTTGTTATACAGGATTGTATCCGGCGCCGGGTTTTGGTTTATTATTTCGTATAGATTGTCCGCAAATACCAACTGTAATTCAGGCTTGTCCGCTGGTTGCGGACCAAAATGAATATGGGGAAGATTGTCAAGCCCGCCCCATTTAAATGGCGAGTGGAAATCAATAAATACAGCGATCGGCATATTCTCTGTATAACGGTAAATAGCCCTTGTATAATTGTATATCGGATTTTCAATGTAGTCGCGGTTATGGTCATGCGGAGCTCTGTCCTTGCCCTGGTCACCGTTTTCAACACCATCTATATCAACGAAAGGTATTATATGAAAGGTATAATTGTCAAGTAAAACAGAATATTCTTTCACTATAGATGAAATTAAGCCCTCAAGTGCATATGAGGCGGTAGATTCACAGCAGTGATGCCGGCAGGTGAATATGATATTTTTCGTGCCGCAGCCGATTTTAACAAGAGGGATCTCCCGATCCTGCTCACTGTACGTGAGTATTTTCCGTTCGACCTCCGGATTATTCGCAATTGTTTTGAAAAAGTTGTCAAAGTGCGCAAGCTGGTAGGGCAGAGAGAATGCGAAATATTTTATTTTCTCCGATTCCGAAAAGCCGTATTTAAACGAAGTGCCGCTTATATAACAGCTTTGCCCGTCAAAGCTCCAGTTATATCCGTCATCGCTAACCGCCGGGCCGAACGGGCAGACAACCTCACCGTTTTGAAACTCGAAAACAAGATTCTTGCCCTGTGCGTCCTCGACACGGAAGTTCCAGTAAAACCACCATTGTGTTGTACCACGCAGTTCCTGTTCAAGTTTGACTGTACCGCCATCGACAGATAACAGTTTAATATTACCGCCAGTGTAATCGCCGGATATTTTCAATTGGCATACCTTCTTCCATCTTAAATTTACTCAAGTTTTATCACTCATTAACATCAAATTTATATAATGATTGATCCGCCTTTTGTGAGTGTTCCCCTTAATTATACGACGACTCTTGTCGTCACATCGGAAAACGCATGCAAATCCATTTTTAAATGGAACTACTGCACTATTGAAGATGCTGTTCGATGAAGGAATTGCATCCCTCATAATATGACCGGATTCCTCTTTGACCGCCATACAACGTCCGACACATTATCCGGTCTATCCTCCCAGGGTACGCCAGGCAGAGAATCATCTTTTATAATTTGTGTACTGTTCATTAATTAACCTCCAAAATGTCTAGTTATCTACCTATTTTATTTTCCTCCGATAATTATATCCTTAAACACACTACTGCAATAGAATGTCTGTCTCCAGAAAATATTTTAGTATTTCTTTTTCGTAATATTCTCCGGAGACTGACCCAATCACTCTATCAGATATGCTCTATATGCAATTAGAACTGAACTAATTTATTAAGCCCGATTTTTGCAGTAACCTTCTCACAATTACCACTGCCTCTGCTCTTGTAATAAAGTCCTTTGGTGCAATCAAATTGCTGGCTCTACCAACAACAATTCCGGTTTTTATACAGGCTGCAATAGAGTTCTTAGCGTAATCTGCGGATTTTTCCGCATCAATGTAGTTTTCTAATAGCTTATCTTCTTCACCATCGCTAAATTCCACTTTTTGCTTTACTATTTCCATTGCTCTGGCTATCATAACCATAGCCTGCTCACGGCTGATTTTTGAGTCAGGATCAAATTTACCGTTCCCATATCCGGCTATTATGCCATACTCATATGCAGCCGATACCGCATCATAATACCAAGCATTTTTTGCCACATCCCCGAAAACATCCTTGCCTGCGCCGGGCTTCATAAGGCCAAGTGCTTTTACTACAATCGCCATAAACTCTGCTCTGGAAATATCCCTATCAGGCTCAAATATTTCTTTGGAAACGCCATTTATAACAAGACGTGAACCCATGTCATTCACTGCATCCTTTGCCCAATGTGTCTCGACATCTTTAAAGCTTTTCAGGTTCCAGATAACCGAATAGGTACTATTAGTCATACTGCTGATTTTTGCATAGTATTTGCCGTCAATCACAGTTATAACGGTCGGTACATGGGAGAAGGTTCCGTCAGGATTGAGCACCACACCGGTTGTGATTTTGCCGGGATCAACACCTTCAGGTATTGCAACCATTCTCTCTATATAGCCGTTGAATTTCGAAACACTGACTGTTTTGTCACCACTTGTACAGTAAATTTCGAACTCCACTGGTTTCACAACTATTTGATAATTATTCTTATTAGCTGTCTCTTCAATTATTTTTATTATATTCTCCGGCGGTTCCGACACTTTTATATTTACAGTTATATCCTTAAGTTCAACCTGCCCGCCAAACTGCGATAAGACATTATCAATGCCAATTTGCGCCGCAGGAAGCGTATAAATTACATTCTCTGTTCTAATCTCAAGAACAGCCCCCGCAGCTTCCATACGCCTTACCGTCTGTGCATTCAACCGGCTTACTACAACATCAGAATCATTTTTCGCAGATAATGTTAATAATGCATTGTCACTTTGATTTTGCAGAATTTCTTCAACCCTTTTATCATCTATCGAAATAGTTGTCACAGTTTTATCTTCAATTACTGTTGTAGTTGCAGTTGCCATTGTTACCTTACTACCATTAACAAGCATTTCAATCCCTGTTTCAGCAGGTATTAATTGTTCCTTCTCCGGCATATTTGCTGGCGGATTACTATCGTCTTCCGGATCATCTTCGTTTGAAGGCGTATATGGCGTTACGGTGTTTGAAATCGCTGAATCCATACTGCTTCCGGCTGCGTTAATAGCCCTTACAGTGAATGAATAAGTTGTTCCATTTGACAATCCTGTAACAATAATTGAAGTGTCTGTACCTCTCGCTGTTATACTTTCAGGATTCGAAGTCACAATATATTCTGTAACCAGACTTCCGCCATTATCCAAAGGTGCTGTAAAACTTACCGTTGCTTGTGCGTTGCCTGCTACTGCCATTACATTTATAGGTGCTCCCGGTATGGTTTTTGGTGTTGCACTGATTTCAGCAGAATATGGACTGTCACCGCCTGCATTTGTTGCCTTAACTGCAAAATAGTAAGTTGTTCCGTTGGTAAGCCCAGTCACATCATAGTCATATACAAATCCTGCGACTGTAGTTACCGGTACCGAGTATGAATTGGATACCGTGCTTGCATATACTACGTATCCGGTTGAACCGGCTACTTCACTCCAAGTTATATTTACGTGCCCGTCTCCTGCAACTGCCGATTGCAGTACAGGTGCCACGACTGTCTCTACCACTACTTCCACTGTCGCTGTATGGTTCCCTCTATTCGCATAACCTGAGGGGATAGCTCCAAGCGTTGCTGTGAACGTATAGCTTCCAGCTACATTCGGATTATACCCGTCCGTATCCACCCAAGTGGTTACAGGTACTGTCACTGTACCGTTATTTGCCGTCACGGCTGTTACACTAACCGGTAACGCTGCTATTGCTGCTGCCTGGTCTGCGTAGATTGCGCTTCCCACCGTACCTGCCTGTACATCAGGTATAGGATTAAACCGTGTTATCTCTTCAAGTATTATCGTCTCTACTCTCAAATATGGTTTATTTTCCGTATTTTCTCTGCTGTTAAAATTTGTTACCTCATTTGTTGCCTTATCCCGTGTAATCGCCAAGCTGACCTTTTTATCGCCCGCATATTGAGACTGCACATATGAAGTTATATCAACTCCTTGCCATCTCATTGTGCTGGTCGTATTGAGGACAGAAAGCCCGCCGCCTTTAGTCGGCTTGTTATTCCATGTGATTCCGCTCTCCGTCCAGGTATCATCGTCTACGCCATATACATTTAAATTTACCGGCGGCGACCATGATTGACATGCGCCATATACATACAATTTTGCTGATAAAATTTCTGCATTATTTATCGTTCCAAGGTCAAATTTCATATATGATTCCATGTTAAGGTCGGGTCTAATACTTCCTGTATTTTTAACTTTCAATAATGCTTCGCTTCCATAGTTGGTATCCGCATATATGTCATCTCTCACATATGAATCCGCTTCCGGCTGCAGTTCTGTAGTTATAATCTCAGGTGGTGATGTCGAAGCAAGGGGGTCATAAGCTATGGTGGCGTTATAAGTTTTACCCGGCTCCTGGCTGACATCCACCTTCAATTTTATAGTCGGTGACTGCTGCAGTACCGTGACCGCGGGATCCTTGCTTACCACTGAAAGGCCGTATTTTCCAAACTCAACAATTACCTGCTGCTGTTCATGTGTCGGATCCGATACGGCAATTTCGAGTTGATTGTTTTGATCCTTGACCATCACAGCCGCCGGATTATAAGATGTGATATAAGACACGTTGCCAATGTCCCAGAAATTAGCCCCGATAATCCCAAGAGTATCTTCCTTTACTGCCTGAACAGTCGTATCATTCTTCAATATGCTGATATTCTGGTTACCGCTGTAGCTTTCGACTTCGGCAGCAGTTTTACCCGGCAATATAATATAGCTATAGGATTCATTTTCGGGATTTATCCCATGGTCGGTCCATAAAGTCATGTAATTCCTGACAAGTGTACAATGGTGATAGTCAAAGCTTGCAGTTATTTCAGGATTCGATGCATATCCCCCTTTTGTTGCCATCAAGCCCATTTTTAAGCCACCGTTGGTGCCGTCTGTCCCTGCCATTGCATTGGTATAGGTACGAAGCGCTGTCCCCCATGTCACGCCATCGTTACTTGCATACAATAAATAATCACTGCCGCGCTTTTCAATTTTGAAATAAACGGTTGCGCCGTATTTATCACTTGAGTGGTTAAATGTACGTATGCCGCCGCTCTCACTTTCTGTACTTATGACATTACCAGTACCGGTACGCAGACGAGATATAGCAACATAATTATCATCATCCTTATATATGATCAATCCTGCTTTATGCCCTTGGTGTGTCGGCGAGAATGTGAGCTTCGTGTCGGTATAAAAATCAAATTTTGGCGCCGCAGCCAACAGAATATTCTCTGTAGTATTTGTCGTACCATTTATAGAACCCACTGTAGTTGTAATATTCAAGGCTCCGCCCGTTAAAACATGTTTGGTGCTGTTTTCCCGCACCCATTGCCAGACTCCTCCCAGAGCAGTACTGTTAAAGTCATCGTCCGCTTGATCGTATGTTAAATGGTTTATATCATACCATTCGCCTTCTCTTCTCTCTCTTAAGCCTTTTACCTGCGTACTGCCAGGGAATACATACCCTCCTGTGCCATCCAGATGGATCCAGTTCACACCGTTCATTGTTTCCGACCAGCCAAGGGAAGAGGGCTTCGCTATACCATTGACCGTGAGAATATTATTGCCCTGTGAATTTATAGCACGGTTTTCGAAAACAGTTTCAGTACCAAGTCCTGATGTGCTTTTAATGCCTGAACCCAGCGCCACCACTTCATCGTCGAACATAAACCAGGACTTCTTTGCTTCCGCATTCACATCTGAAGGAGGATCTTTAGCATAAGTGTGCTGCTTGAAATCCATTCCGGCAGTGCCATATGTACTTTCCAACGAAACCCCTCCAACCCAACTGTTTGGCATTTTCGTACCGCCGCCTGTGGAGTCGGCGCGGGAGGTATCACGGTCTACGGTGGTACCGGGCATCCTATGTGGGTCCACTGTCGGCCAGTAATTAAAGCCATAATCAGACGGACTCTGATAAATATATGTCATTCCATCCGCTGTATACCATGCTCTTAAATTTTCACCCATCGTACATTCATAGTTCCGTATGCGATAAGAATGCATGGCAAGGTCAAGTGTCCATTCCGGAGTCCTGTGTACGACCCTGTCTCCGTTATAAAACTGGTAATTTCCTGTCAGCTCAGCTTTAGGGATTATTGTACCATCATTTAGTATGCTTCTTGCTTTTAAGTTACTCCATATACTGCATGATCCAAAGTAACTATCCTGAAAACCATTTTGCAAGTGGTATTTTACCATACTTCTGAATGTATCGATATGTGGATTTGAAGGGATCTCTGCCAGCTTGATCAATCCATCAAGAAAATTAACAGTGATTAGGTTTTGAGTTAATCGTGACATATCCCTGCCTTTAACGGATTCAAAGATACGTCCTTTATACATCACAGGTTCAAAAGTATCAAACACCCATTCATAAACATTATTCCTGTTAGGCGCCGTATTATCCCATGCTGTCCCGCCTAAAAGCCACAGCATTTCAGCCATACAGGCAAAGAGGGGCACGCCATAACCCCCGGCGTAAGGGTAATACCTATGTTGTATATATGTTCCGTCCGTTAAAAAACCGCCTTCAGTTCCAAGGGATACATAATTGAAAACATCATTAAGACCGTCTGAGGCTTCCTGAAGCTTATCCGAGTCCTTCACGATTATAGCCCGTATGCCGACAACCATGCACATCCATAACCGATTTGCTCCCAATAAAGGAGTACCGGCGTCAGTTAATGAATATACAGAAGGTGAAAAATAACCTACGGCATTCATATAATTGGTTTTTTGCTCCTCAGTTAATTCATCATAAACCATGAGTACAGTATTATTTAAATCAATGGGAATGCCTATTGTCCTATACCACCAATGATCAGCCATATTTACAGACTCATTGTAACGGTTGGTATAAAACCAATCCAGGCCGTTTTTTATGTCACTCAGCAGTGATGCATCATTGTAATAGTCCCAACCAGGAGTAGCCCATCCCCTTGCCATTGCCTTTAATCTTAGTATAATGGTACCCTTATCCGCCGTATTGGTCTCACTGGAAATCATTACATCGTCCCATGTATACGTTGTTTTGTTCATCGAGTCCCAATATTTCTTTGCTCCACGAGCAATATCATTTATTCTTCCCCTGATGTATGGGTCACTTGAATCATAAGGATTTGCCGGGTCATATCCAGTCAAATTTATTTTATACTTCTCCCTTAAGATGTCAAATTCGTCCGATGCAGCATATACTACCGGATTTAGCGGTAATATTGTAACAACCATTAAAATTACTAAAAATGCACAAAAAATCCTCCTGCAATTTTGTTTTAACAGTATTGTTCTCACTAGACCTTTTTTCATATGAAATACCTCCCACTTTTTTTTAATAGTGCCATTATTTAATACGATGACATTCTGCATTTCTCGCAAATGGTGACGATCGGTAGTCTCTTCTTCATGGTCGGATCTTCTGATAAATCGATATGCCGGCGAGAAGGAAACCGCAGAATTAACATTTTGCGGTTTCCTTCTTTATTCATGGAGCATAGTGGCATCTTGCTCCAAAATCGAGAGGGGCTCAATGCCCCCGAGATTTTGATTCCGGCTGATAGATTGATTACAGCTCATTCCATCTGTCATAAGCAGTCTGGTAGGCTTTCAGTACATCTTCAATACCCATTTTCTTAACAGTGGCGACATATTCGTCCCAGTCTGTTTTAACATCTGCAACACCTGTTATAAATTTGCCATGCATTTCAGTAACATGTTTTTGTATATCAGTGTACTTGGCATTGATGACAGACTGCTCCTCAGGTGCGAAAGTCATTTCACCGCCTGGGAACCACTCATACTGATAAGGAATTTCGTTTTTAACATAACCAAGCTGGCGAGCCCTAGCGTTGCCCTCCTCAGCGATAACCATCATTGAATCATACAAGCCTGTGTTGCTCCATTTTACAAACTTATTGAGATAAGAAGTTCCTACCAGATCGGTATTTGGGGGAATAATATAATCAAATAAAGTCTTTTCCGCATCTGTATATTTCCATGTAAGACTTTCCGGACCGTATATAAACGCTATACCATAAAGACCTGTGCCTTCCGCAACCTCTTTTTCAGCAAAGGCAATATCAAGCAGCTGGCAGATTTCTTTTATATACTTGCTATCCTTATTTATAGCGTAACCGGATTTCATGTAGTAAGGACAACCAATAATCTTTTGCTTGTTTGAATATTGGGAAGTCAATGGTGCAAGAGTACCCACCTCAACCTTTCCGCTCTTAAAGTTTTCAGCTGTAAGAACTCCCAAATTATTTGAAAATATACAATTACCTTCTTTCACTATTGCTTTAATCGCTGCACCGTCAAGCGTCAGAAACTCCTGGTGGAGCAGTCCTTCGGAATATAGCCGGTTCATATACTCAAGGTAAAGCTTGTACTGCTCGGAGATGCGGTTGAAGACTACCGTCTTTCCGTCAAGGCTGTCAAAAGAGGGATTTGTCGATTCACCAAATGCTCCGAAAAGGAAACATTCATATCCATATCCAGTTCCGTTTGCATCCAGGCTTGCGACAAGAGGTGCAATGCCTTTGGCTTTCTTGATTTCAGCCAGCACATCATGAAACTCGTCAGTTGTTGTCGGGACTTTAAGCCCGAGCTCATTAAGAGTGTCCTCTCTGTAATGTGCGCGTGCGTTTGTTGAAGTAGGAGCCCTATTAACCATAGGGAGCTGATACATGGTCCTGTCCGTATTTGTAACAACTTTCTTTGCTGTAGGATATTTTTCCATGCACGCTACAAGGTTAGGCATATATTGGAGGTAGTCGTTGTAATTTACAAGCATCTTGCCTTCAACGCCGTATGAATTTACTTCAGCGCTGCTTAAAGGATTGATGAAAAAATCCGGCCAATCGCCGCTGGCAAGGTAAACAGGCAGCTGCTCTTTTTCAATAGTGATAGGATTAAGATGTATATTGGTAAGCTCTTCAAGCTTATCCCAGAGAATCTTTTTCTTATCATCATTTGCGTAGTTAGCGGGAACAACCATAGCCTTAACAGTTATTTTTTCTTTAGTAATAGGGTATTTGGAAGCTTTCTCAACAGTTCCGGTGGAAGTTGAAGCTTCGGGTTTTGGCTGGGTTGCATTTACAGATTTATCCAGGTCCACATTTTCTTTTTCTTTAGAAAATGTACAGCCGCATGCTAATACAATTACCATGCTTAATGTGAGTAACATTGCTAAAATTCTGCGTGACATAAAATCCCTCCTAGTAATTTTTATATATCCAAGCCCCTCTGGCCATTAAGGAGCGTTGAACCGGTTTCGTGTTATAATCAACCCTTTACCGAGCCGATCATAATGCCCTGTACGAAATATTTCTGCAGGAACGGATATAAAATCAAAACGGGAAGTGACGAAACTACTATCACGGAATATTTAATCAGTTCTCTAAGCTTTGTCTGCTCCGCTATTACATCGTCGTCCATACCGTCGAGCATTGAGCTGCTTGCCTCCTGAAGTATAAGTATTTTCCGCAGGAAAAGCTGCAGCGGTTTTATTTTGTCATCACTGACATACATTAATGCCGGAAAGTAAGAATTCCAATGCGTAACTGCGAAATAGAGAACCATAACACCAAGTAAAGCCTGTGAAGTCGGCAGGATAATTTGCAAAAACGTTCTGAACCGTGATGATCCGTCAATTTCAGCTGCTTCTTCAAGTTCTTTGGGGATTGCAGCGAAGAAAGTGCGGCATATGATACAATTGTATGTGTTGAATGCGCCCAGAATCAAAAGAATCGTTCTTGTATTGTAAAGTCTGAGACTCTTAATAAGTAAAAATGTTGGAATCATGCCTCCGCTAAAATACATTATAAACATAAAGAAATACATAAAGAATTTTCTGCCGGGAAGTTCTTTTTTGGCAAGCGCATAACCTGCGGGAACCGTTACAAGCAGATTAATCAGCGTTCCAGCAGCAGTATAGAAAAGCGTGTTCTTGTAACCCAGTAAAATATTGCTGTCCTGAAATACCCGCTTATACCCGGCTAAAGTAATCCCCTTCGGTAAAAAGATAACCTTCCCTGTAGCAACTAGATCCGGTGAACTGATTGAACAGGACAATACGTAAATTAACGGGTAAAGTACAATAAGAAAAAATAAAGTTACAATGCAATAATTAACACTCTCAAAAATACGGTCACCAGTGGACTCTTTATTAGCTGACATTATATTTCCCCCTTAGAATAAGCTTGTTTCACCGACCTTACGTGAAACTGCATTTGCTGTCAAAAGCATAACTACATTAACAACATTATTAAAGATATCTACAGCAGAAGTAAAACTGTATTGTGCATTCAGTAAACCACGCTTATAAACGTAGGTAGAAATAACTTCGGAAACTTCAACGTTAAGGTCATTTTGGAGAAGATAAATCTTTTCGTAACCGACAGAAGCAATTTTACCAACCGCCATAATGAAAAGAATTACAATTACCGGTTTTATAACGGGAAAATTTATATGTATTATACGCTGCATTCTGCTTGCACCGTCAATGGTCGCCGCTTCAATCAGTTCAGAATCAACTCCGGAAAGTGCTGCAATATATATAACTGTGTTCCATCCCATTGTCTGCCATACGCCTGACCATACATAAAGGTGTCTGAATGCTTTTGGCATTGTAATAAAATACAGGCGCTCCAGACCTAAAAATTCACGGACGGTATTAACAACGCCAATACTGGGTGAAAACATTGTCATAATAATTCCAACCAAAACAACAGTTGAAATAAAATGCGGTGCGTACAAAACAGTCTGTACTGTTTTTTTGTAGCGCCCTTTAATTTCGTTGAGCATCAACGCTAAAATAATAGGAATCGGAAAGCTTACCGCAAGGGAGTAAACTGAAAGAACAAATGTATTTTTAATAAGTATCCAAAAGTAATAACCATTAAAAAAACTTTCAAAGTGTTTCAAACCTACCCACTTGCTTCCTGCGATTCCGAAAGCGCCATTAAAATCTTTAAAGGCAATCTGGAGACCGTATAACGGTCCGTAGTTGAAAATTGCTACATATAAAAAAGCAGGTAATAAGAAAACATAGTATGCCTTGTATTTCCATATTTGTTTTATAAGCTGGTTGAATTTCAAATTTAATGCTGATGGATTTGTCAATATTTTCTCTGTCATTTTGTACCCCTCTCTTATAATGGTTATTACAAGAATCTGGTCAAGTCTAAAAAATTTGCAGGAGCGACACTCGCACTTATAACTTAGCACGAATCATTTTTTCACTCAACTGTACTTATTTGCACTTTTTTATCACTTTAGCCTTATCGCAAAAAAGTATATCCCTGAAAGTAAAAATGAATGTATAGTATGCTAATTCCCGTTTTGTTTTTCTTTTATACGGAGCAACACTCACAACGGAGCGACACTCACACTTATTACTTAGCACGAATCAATTTTCATTCAACTATACTTACTTGCACTTTTTTATCAATTTAGCCTTATCGCAAAAAAGTATACCCCCAAAAGTAAAAAATGAATGCAAAAATATGCCAGTTTCCGTTTCATTTTTCTTTTATACATGGTAGAATATATTTTAGAAACAATTCAATATCCTTTCTAATAATATCCGCTTGTCGGTTCTTAATATAATATATCATTGGTAGGGAGTGTCTATATGAAAGCTGTGAAGTTTTTCGTAAAACGTAAATATCTTGTAAAGGTTGTCATTACATGCACAGCTCTAATACTTATCCCTTTTATTTTATTTTCTTACGCAATTATTTCACGTTCATATAATGAGCTTTTGAATGCAAATGAAGATTATTACAAAAAGACCACCGATTCTTTTTCAAAATACTTTCAATCTCAATTGACGGATATTCAAATGAACGCATTAAGAGTTGGAGAAGACGGAAAAGAGATGGATTCTCCTTTAAAGCTATCAGTTCTAAAATCCAACCCATATTACTTCAAGGAATGCATTGATCTGATGATTCGATACAATTCTGCTTCAAAGTACCCTATGGGGATCTATTATTATGACACAGGATACCTCTTTACCAAGGATACAAGTAATACAAAGGAAACCTTTATAAAACGGTATCTTAATATTCAGGATAAAGAAGAGATGCCGGAGCTTCAGGATTTTTTCACATACGATCCTCAAAAAAGGCTTAAACTTTTTTCCACATTTTCAGACTCATCAGCGAACCAAATTCTGTTAGTTGGTGTTACGGTCAGAATCGGGTATACCCAGGATAAAGCCCTCGTATTCTATATGCTGGACTCTTCTTCAATAAATATATCGCTTTTCCTTTCCCAAAGCTCTTCAGACATGCAGTTTTATATTGTTGACAGTAATTCTGATTCATTGCTTTACACCACTGCGCCTCGCTCTGAATCGTTTACCGTAAAAGATATTCATTATGCGCTTGATAAAAATGATGCTTCATACTATCAAAACAATAATATGCGTTATAACGTTTATCATATGCATGATTCCACATTCGGCAGGGATTATATTTCCTTTTTCCCTTTTAACGCCGTTGAAAACAGCGCTTATCAATTTTATGTCATTATGAGAAGAATGGCTTTTATCGCTTCTTTTGCCTTTCTGTTTCTGATCTGCATCATGGTGTATCTTAACTACAGGCCGATTCAAAAGATAATGCGCAAGCTTAATAAAAACACCTCTTTAGATGAATTAAGCACCATTTCAAGCGCATTTGACAAAATGATAAACGAGATGTCCGAGCAAAACCTTCTGATAATGGATTTCCTGCTGGGCAACATCCTGTGTGGCACGCCGATTCCAACCGATGAAAAGGACAATCTTGGGATTTCTAATCATGTTGGATGTTTTTGTGTTTGTACAGTGGAGGGAGTTATTTTTAACACTGAACTGCGTACGACGCTTATTAATAAAATTGCGGAAAGGTTTCACATTACTGCATACATCACTGATATTTTTGGTCTTGACCGCATAGTAATAATCCTGCTTTTAAAAGATGATGAAACAAGTGAAATCATAACCTACATAAAAAACAGGTTGTCAGCCTATTTCAGCCGGCCTTATGAGCTTAAGACCGGTATTGTTGTAAAATCAATCAATGATATACAAAAATCATATGCATCATGCCTTAAGATAAACAGTAGAACGGAAAGTTTTGACGACAACCCGGAAATGTATAAACAGGTATTGGATTCCATTGACCTGGAAAATAAAAATTCTTCAAGTAAGATCCAGCACCTTAAAGACGAGGTCATCGAATATGTACAGCAGAATTTTACCGATCCTTCCATCAGCCAGATCAGCGTCGCAGACCATTTCGGTATCTCAATTTATTCGCTGAGCCGGTTATTTAAAAATTATATAGGGCAAGGTTTTTCCGAATATATAACCGCCAATAGACTCGAATGCGCAAAAAACCTTCTGCTCAATACCGATAAAACGGTTAATGAGATTTCTAATGAAATAGGAATACAAAATGTCACTTATTTTTATCGGCTCTTCGGTTCCAACCTAGGAGTCACTCCTATGAAATTCAGAAATAGTATGGGTCGCATAACAAGATGATTTTATTGGTTTACTTTTTTTAGCCATAGATTCTTGCTTTTAAAAAAATGCCCTTTAATTTTTAAGAACTCGAAAAAATAATTTGTGTTACCTTCTAATTTTTTTCTGTCATCCCTTGGAATCAATTTTGACCTCTCCCAAATATGCTATATATGGCATTTTAATATGTTCTATCATACCATACATAGCATATTTAGCCAGTTTTTACATCGCATTTATCCCGAAGAATTTTTACTCTTCATTGCTGCAGCGGGCGAGGTCTTGGGAGTGTCTGATAAAATCATCAGCTGGATGACTTACGGATACAATATACCTTAAGTTTATATTTTACGTACCCTGTTCTCCATCTCTTATGGACGGATATAATTTATCAAGCCCTTCTTCTCTAAATGGGTTAATTACTCCCTTTTTCCCGTAAGTTTGCTTAACAGAGAGGCTCCAGCCTTTTTTACGGACAAATGGGTATTTAAATGTATTCTCGATCCTATGAGATTTTTCCAGCGATACCATGCATGCCCTGATGCAGCCTTTTGCTCCGCATACCGCAAAATAGCCACAGTGATCCAATATGTATTTATAATATTTAATAATGCTGCCGCCGTTTTCTTCATAGAAAGAATTTTGCCAACCACCGCCTGCTATTGAATAAGTAAGTCTGTACGCCTCTTCTTCTGTTATATTCATATTTGCAGCATCAAGTTCAAGATTTGGAAAATCTTTTTTTAAAAAAGGTGAAACCGTATTATTCAAACCATGATGAGTCAGAGTGCAACGCCCCATATCAACATCTGCCCATGATATTTTTTTATCCCCTATTTCTACTGTTAATGTTTTATCCGTATCCTTTATATCAGGTATGGCATTTCCGGGACAATCCTTAACACACCTTCCGCATTTACTGCAAATTGTTCCTGGTTCAATAATGGGATCCGGCTCCAGCTCGGCATCTGTTAATATACATCCCAGGCGGATGCGAGGTCCAAATTTTTTTGTAAGAAATACTTTTGAATGACCCATTTCTCCCACACCTGCACCAACAGCCATCAATCTGATACTGAAAACAACATCATGGGGAACCTTTCCATCAGCAACAGGCTTCGTGGAAGCTGCTCGTTCGGGAACGGCAGGATAGTGAGGAACTGCTTCCCAGCCATGATCCTCAATATAACAGGCAAGTTCATAAGTAAGTCGTGGTCTGAAAAGGGAGTTCAATCGATTATATGCATAAAATGTATAATTGTGCCAATGGGTACCCTCTTCTATCCCTCTGTAAGATCCTCTTGGAATTCGCATGCCTATCACAACAACAGACTTTGCTTCCGGAAAGTATGTTTTAGGGTTCATAAGCAACGGAGCATTTGCGTATCTATCGATACTGCCGATTCCAAGCACATCAATTCCCAGATCTTCAGCCTTTTTTTTAATCATTTCAGAAGTAAGTATCAAAATAAGCCACCTCCTATATTTATGGATAAATTTATCATTTTTATAACACCCCACGTCTATAAGTTGGGGTTCCTTGTTTATGGGTCGAGGCTTGTGGTGCGTTCCTTTGGGAGCGTTCCGGTGGGTTAGGGTATCCTTCTTGGGGGAGCGTTCCGGTGGGTACGCTCCTTTGGTACGCTCCTTTGGTACACTCCTTTGGTACGCTCATTTGTTAACGGGTCGAGGCTTGTGGTGCGTATTTTACTGCGTAAAAATGCGTGATTTCAGCTTAAGCTGAACGAGTTCATTCTTCCTTAATATCTATACTCTTATCGAATATATCAATAGCCCAGGGACTTCTTTTTCGGAATGGCTTCTCAAAAGTATTTTTTATCTTTTTATTTTTTTCCAGTTCATTCACACATGTTCTTACACAAAGTGCTGCCATTCTGTCCGGCTTGGCTCCACTCATCAATCTGTTTGGAAACGCTCCATTATTACATTTTTTACAAAGGCTATAGTCTATAACACCTGTTTTCATTTGTTTACCACAAACTTCAATTATCCTGCTGCCGGTTATTGCACTTAAAGGACATACTTTTGCGCATTTCTCGCAAAGTGTGCAAATACTATCTTCCAAAATCGGATCCTCTTCAATCTCCGCATCTGTTATAATCATTTGCCATCGTTGCCGAGGACCAAATTCCGGGGTCAATATTTCTCCGCAATACCCTATTTCACCTAATCCGCTTGCTACCACCGCATATGCAAAGTCAGGCGCTACATTAGGCGCAGCCTTTTCTTCACCAACCGAAACGCCCATCCCTTTTGATTCTGTTGGGTTCGGATAAACAGGAACAGCCTCATAGCCGCGATCTTCAAGATACCTTGTTAATTCATAGCACATTAGTGAATTAGCATTGTTATCAAGCCATGAAGAACCAAAAAATGAATAGTCGGCGAAATTGGTTCCTTCTTCAATTCCTCTTAAAGCACCGCGAGTTATCCTTTTACCCAGTAGAATCACTGTCTTTCCTTCGGGAAAAATCTCAAACGGGTTTTCACCTGCCTTAGCATCCTTGTACCGTTTTTCCGAAGAAAACCCAATAAGGTCTATCCCTATCGATTTTGCATACCTTTTTAAATCTTCCTTGAACTCAGTCATATTAATCCCCTTTCATAAAATTAATTTATAGAAACGTTTCTATGGTAGACAAAAAAAATTACCCCTCTTCATTATGTTCACAATAGTAGCAATAGATGCAATGGACTCAATGACCGCACGAATTTACACGAGTTTACCTTGTTTAACCTTACTACATGATTCCCTTTCGATAATCTTGTTTGATAGCTTAATCTTAATATCTGTTTTTCGGTTCGTTAATGAATCAAAAAGCAATTCCGCACTTTTTTCGCCCATTTCATATATAGGTACTTTCACGGTTGTCAGAGGAGGGGTAAGATAACTGGCGTAATGATCATCATTACATGCTATAACAGAAACATCATCCGGCACCCTTATTCCAAGCTTAATACACATCTTTAAAAGATGAACAGCGTAATTAACTTTATTTGCAACAATTGCCGTAGGTCTGTCACCGGAAGTCATAAGCTCCGGTAATTTGTTTAAGCTATCGATATTAAGTAAAAAGGTGCTGCTATAAATGCCAATTTGCTCTACCGCATCCTTGTAACCATTAATTCTTTGAATCGATTGTATACTGTTTTCTTCGCTCTTATTCGGATACATATAGCATAATTTCCTGTGTCCAAGCTTGTATAGATGATCAACCGCCATATATGCCGTGGCATAATAATCTATATACACATAGCTGACTTCCGGAAATTCCGTGCTTCCGTTTATGATTACATTTGGCATGTTGTTTTTCTTAACATTTTTTATAAAATCAGTTTCATTGAAGCCTCCGCTTGAGTCGTCATAGGATAAAAGAATAACACCATCTATCTGCCGTTGGTTATAAAGTGTTACTATCTTATCACCTTTTTGATCCTTTTGAAGATTGCAATATATAACCGAATAATCGTTTTTTTGGGCTACACTGTCAACACCCTTAAGAGTTTCTGTAAAAACCGAATCCGATACATTCCAAAGGGTTGCCAGACCAATTACCATGGATTTGTTAGTCCGCATGCTTCTTGCAATACTGTTTGGAGTATAATTAAGGCTCTTGGCGGCATTGATGACCTTTTCCTTTGTTTTTTCGGAAATTGATACATTTGTGTTATTATTTAAAACATATGAAACTACCGATATGCTTACACCTGCTTCCCTTGCAATATCTTTAATTGTAACTTTCTTCAATGCCTCACCTCTCTATGCTGTCATTTGTGGACTGAATATTGTAGAATCGTTTCTATAAATAGAATACATCACTTCTATAATAATGTCAATATAAAAATTGATGTTGTATAATTATACTTAGAACCAAAGTCATAATGAACTCGTTCAGCTAAAGCTGAACATCGGGGCTTCGGTATTTTACAAGTAAAAACTCTTTAGTTCGGCTCTTCTGAACGAGTTTACTGGGCTATGCAACTTCAAGTAAAAAACTTGGTAAGCCTAAGCTTCCAATGAGCAGAAAGTCGGAATACCTTCATCCAATTATAAATAGCACAATTTAGAAACTTCAAGTAAAACAAAGAACCCCCAAATAGTGGGAGTCTTTATAAATTATCAGTTATTTCTTCAATATTAATTTCTAATTCTTGTATAAATTCTATTAGCAAATTAAATATTTCAATTTTAAGATTTCCTATTACTATGTAATTAATCTTTTTAGAATCAAAATAATACAATTGATCTGCTTTGATATACCCACTATCCTGATTCCCATTTACATCAACATCATCAAACACTACTGGAAAATCCCCGCATAACTCATCTTTGATTTTTTATGCTTTTCGCTTTTAAATGATGACATTACATTACATAATAAATTATAATCACATCCACGAATTTTACCATTACTATTATCCAAAACAACAAATGAATGCTTATCTAGAACTTGTCCATTATGTTTATATTGATCAATCACTATGATATCGCCAATATTGCACATTACAACCTCTCAAATTTATCGACTAATAATTACTTTTTTATTGCCTGACAAAACATCTTTAGACCAATCAATAGGAGTGATTTTTTCTAAAGCTTCCTTAGAAGAAACAATTGTTGATTTTTTGTTCCTAATCTTATCTAAATCAAGTTTTTTATAAGTCTGAGTTGTCATAAAGCTTATACCTCCTATTTTCTTAATTTTATACTTATATCTACCCATATTATACCACCTTGCCCCGAAATAAGCAATATTTTTTTGAATTTTATTTCATTTTGTAGTGGTATTATATGAAATTTAAATATTAAATATTAAATATTAATTTTTTTATTTTTTATTTTTTTAAACCATTCTATTGTGCCGCTCAATATTCCGAATGTGTCTTAATTGTTTAGGATTTCTTCTACTTGTTGACGATATTGTGAATGAACTTGTTCTATTGTGTGTATTATAAAATAAAAGTACAGCAAGTTGCCAAATAAAAGTGCAGCAGCTTGCTAGGTAACTTTGAGAATATTTTACAACACATTTCATTTCAATACAACCTTCACTACTGCTGATTTCTATCGTCACCAGCAGGAACAAGTATCATATAAATATGCTATGTCTTTCCCATACAGTAACGGTGGACCGGGGTTTGTGGCAGTATTCCCGGGAATAAACCCTGTTTTGCTTGAAAGAAATGGTGCTGCCGAGCTGGACAATATTGAAAGGGTGCTTTCAAGACCCGATGTTGTCGGAGTAAAAATATATGCCGGTTACTACCCTTACTATGTTCATGATAAGGTATATGAGCCCGTGTACCTTATGGCAGAAAAATATAATTTGTCAGTTGTTATCCACGGCGGAGCCACTTATTCAGATCGCTGCTGCCTTAAGCATTCACATCCTCTTGAAGTAGATGAGCTGGCTGTCAGGCACCGTTATCTCAATATAGTTATCGCACATTTGGGCGATCCGTGGGTGATGGATACAGCTGTTTTGGTCTCTAAAAATGATAATGTGTTTGTCGACCTGTCAGGGCTTGTTGTTTCGAATGAAGACGGAATACGAAAAGTCCAAGCAGACCGGCTGGCAATGGAACATGTTAAGCAGGCACTGGTTTATGCCGAGCGGTATAAGAAAATTCTGTTCGGCTCAGATTGGCCTCTCGCACCGGTAATGCCTTACATTGAATTTGTTCGTGACCTTATCCCGGAAGAATTCCATGACGATGTATTTTACAACAACGCATTAAAAGCCTTCCCAAAATTAAATGGGTTTTTAAGCTGTCAATAGTTATTTTATCCCTGAGCGCCTGCATCCCTAATGCATACCGAAAAAGCTTTTCGAGTGTTGATAGAGCAACATAGCAGTG
>ENA-UOOK01002907-UOOK01002907.1-fermentation-metagenome-genome-assembly--contig:-NODE-2907-length-20247-cov-6.110786_pt1 | contig 20247 bp, 15 predicted proteins | sample MGYA00245777_ERZ724023 | MGnify/ENA primary metagenome ERZ724023 (study PRJEB28704, sample SAMN03018312) | fermentation metagenome | biome: anthropogenic terrestrial biome; feature: soil; material...
GGGATTGGCGTTTTCGTTGCGAATGATCAGCGCGGTGCGCCGTCCGTTGCGGAAATGCTGTACCAGCTCGCGGGTATGCTTCTGGAGCATATCGACGTTCACGCCCATTTCATGCATGTAGACGTATTCCGCGCCAGTCGCCATGCCGCTGAGCAGCGCCAGATAGCCGCAATAACGCCCCATCACTTCCACCGTAAAAAGCCTGCGGGCGCTGTCTGCGGACGTTTTGATTTTGTCCAACGCCTCGACAATGGTGTTCAGCGCGGTGTCGGAGCCGATGGTGATTTCGGCGCCCGGCAGGTTGTTGTTGATGGTGGCGGGTATGCACAGCATCGGAATATTGAAATGTTCGAAGTTGGGGCGGGCGTTATGAAGACGGTTGACGATGGCGAATGCGGTCCAGCCGCCGAGAATAATCAGTCCCTTGACATTATGGCGGTCCAGATTGACGGCGATGTTGTAGAAATCGCGTTCCTCCGGCAACGAGCGGTTCGTGCCGAGTCTGGTCCCGCCGAGCCCTGCCCAATGATCGACTTCCATCCATTCGAAACTGCGGAACTTCCCGGAAATCAGGCCCGCCACACCGTCCTCAACCCCCAACACCCGGAAACCGCTGTTCATCGCCGTGCGGATGATGGTGCGCAGGGCGCTGTTCATGCCGGGGGCGGGCCAGCCGGCGGTCATGACGGCGATGCACGGACTGTTGGCGTCGGGCGGAGTGTCGGGGCGGACCTGGGCGTTCAGGTTGACCAGTTCGCAGGCCTGGCTCCAGCCGATGCCGCGCATTTTCTCGGCTTCTTCAAACTGCCCGGCGGCGACGGCGGCGTTGATGGCTTTGGTCTTGGCCACGGTTTCGACCAGGGGCACCGATACCACCCGGTTGTTCTGGGTGACGATGATTTTCGATTCATTGCCCGATCCTTCGCGCAGGAGCTCCTGCACGGCTTCGTAGCCGTAGGCCGTGCTCATATAACGGTCGTAGGCGCTCGGCGCGCCGCCGCGCTGGACGTGCCCGAGGATGGTGACGCGGCAGTCGTCGTGCAGTTTGCTTTCGATGATTTCCTGCACCATGGTGCTGGTGATGGGGTTGCCGTGCTTGTCCTGCGCCCCTTCGGCGAGAATGATGATATTGTCGCGGCGCCCGACTTTCTGGCCTTCCGCCAACTGGCGGCACAGATCATCCTGCCAGGTGTCTTCCGGGGGGTGTTCCGGGATGAATACCCAGGAGGCCCCGGTGGCGATGGCGCTGGTCAGCGCCAGATAACCGCAATTGCGGCCCATGACTTCCACGACGAAAATCCGCTGATGGCTGAATGCGGTGCTGCGCAGTGCGTCGATGGCGTCCACGATCCGGTGCAGCGCCGTATCCGCGCCGATGGTCATGTCGGCGTTGGCCATGTCGTTGTCGATCGAACCGACCATGCCGATAATCTGGAGCTTCGGATAGGCTTGCCGTTGTTCGGCGGTGATCCGGCCCTGTGCTTCCAGCTCGGCCGTGAGGTTGCTCCAATCGGAGCTGAATGCGTCGGCTCCCCGCAGGCTGCCGTCGCCGCCGATGACGACCAGGCTGTCGATCCCGCGGCGGATCAGGTTTTCCGCCGCTTTCAGTTCGCCCTCGAGCGTATGAAATTCCTTACTGCGCGCAGTCCCGATCACGGTTCCCCCGAGCCCGATGATGCCGGACACCGAATTCCACTCCATTTTGACAATCCGGTCTTCGATCAGCCCCTGATAGCCCTCATAAACCGCATAGACGTTCAATTTATAGGCAATGCCGGTGCGGACAACGGCACGGACGGCGGGGTTCATTCCGGGGGCATCTCCGCCACTGGTCAGCACGGCAATGGCGCGATTTTTATTGACTGGCATAGTGAAATTCTCCTGATATTAGAGACTATGAATTCTTATCTGATGGTAATGTACTCCATTTCCGCCATTTCTCAAATTATTTTCAGGGATAAAATCAAGCTTCTTTCAACCTGAAAACGCATGCGATCTCTTTGAAATCCGGAGAAAATGAAAATTCCGCTCCCGGACGATCAATCGTCCGGGAACGGAAAACATTCCGGCGGTGGCGTTCCCGCCGTATTCCTTCTGAATTATTGATGAAAAACGGGCGATAGCCTTATTGCCAGGTGATGACGGAGTTCACCCGCCAGGCTTTGCCGGGAGACAGCTCTTGTTCAAGCGTGAACGGCTCTATGGTTGATGCTCCGGTTTCGGACCACCAGACCAGGCATCCATCCGGCTGGAATCATGAATCTTTATTGTACTTCTTCCAATACAATATCCTTGAATTGCATTTTTGCACCGGCGTTGGGCTGAGGCGGCAATGACAAAATTACGATTCGGGCTGACTTTGTTCCCGGACGCAAATCAGAATCCTGAATGATACCAGAAAATGTTTCCCATTCGGGCTTCAACGGTATGAAGTTGGCTGCGTTGTAGATGTAAGTGTCTCCGGTTCGGTGCGCCCGGATTTTGGTTCCAGCAGGATAACTCTTGGTCAATGCCTGTACCAGAGTCACTTCATTGCTGTTAATGGTTTTCAATTGAGGAGATATTTCTCGGTTCGGCAAATCACTGCCATCGCTCATAGCACCAAAGGCAATGCGCCAGCGTCGGTCAAATGCCCTCCATGTGCCGGCTTCCTTCAGTTTGACGGTGACATCTCCTGCTTTGGCGTCTTCGGCCAGTTCCGTATTTGTATCGGGCATGATGGTAATATGTTCGGGCAGAATTTCCCGTCCATCGGCATCCAATGGTATAATACCGAAATAAAGCTTAAGCGAAGCCGTGGAAGTATCACGAAAGGAACCTTTCAGGCGGTAGGTTTTACCTGGTTCAACGTTAAATATCTTTGCTGACTTTAATAGAACGGATGTGGTTTCAAAAACGTTATTGCCATCAATTTCCACCTGAGTTACCGGTTTGAGGAAATCGGATGGCGCATTCAAGGACAGTACGGTTTCAGCTTTCATGCAACCGCATACCGCCGAGATGATTAAGATTAATGCAGTTTTTTTCATTACGTGTTCCTTTTGGTTTTCGTATTCAATCAAATGCGGTGGCCGTAGACCACAGCGTTATTCCGAATTTGTATTTATCATCCGATCCGATGGTTGTCAGGTCTTTTTGGTTTTTTGACTCGACATGGCCATCGATGAGCCCGACATTTGCAGTGGCGGAAACGTGGCGGAATGAGGTGTAATAAGCAGCCCGGACAACGAAGGTGCTTTTGATGCCCAGATCAAGATGCTGCAATGTGCTCGATGGCTTGACGACCATTGACAGTTTGCGGGTAGGAGGCGCGTAACAACCGGTGACCCATGTATTGACTCCGTAATGCGTGTAACCGAAATTACCGACCGTATCGCTGGAAAATGTTCCGAACGGTACTGGCTCCGCAGGGCACATGAACATTTTAAACGCCGCAAAGGTGTCTGGATCAGACTCCGAATATTTCGGCAATTTGCCTGTATTCAGATATTGGATGTATTGGAACCATAGAACGCGGTTTGGCGGTGATGTGGTATAGCCCGGCATGATCCAGTCATTGCTGTCAAGCGCATACATGTTGGCGAAAAGCCCCATCTGTTTGATTTGAGAGGAACAGGAACTGCGTTTGGCCATATTGCGCGCATTACTTAATGCCGGAAGCAGTAAAGAGATAAGGATGGCGATGATGGTAATCACGACCAGGAGTTCAATGAGTGTGAAAAAATGGTTTTCGCAATGTTTGCCAGTTAATATTTTCATATTCAATTCATCCTTGATATATTTATTTTTCTTCGGTAATAACGGCCACTTGGAGATTGCTGTCAATATCCAGTCGTATATATTCTTTACCATCTGTTCCGGTGAAACTGTGAACGGAGTGTTGGAGCAATCCATCCGGGTCGCTATAGATCCACGCCGTCAATTTTCGGTTTCGCCCGAAGGTATAATTGCCGGAACGGCTGGTTACCATTTTATCTTCACCGATCACCAGTCCGGGGTAAATCTCTTTCGGTGTGATCGGGTAGACTTTCTTGAGGACATGGTCGCCGGTCATGCGAGCACCATAGCAGCAGGTCAGTACGCCGTAACGCAAAAAATATTTAGTATCCGACCATAAGCTGGTATAGCTTTTCCAGGTGGTCGAAAGAGTCAATGGAGTCCGTCCGGCTTGGGCGGAGCGAACAAAATAATCGTCTTCCTGGATATGCGGTTCGGCGAAATGAATCAGCGGCAGCCGCATCAGATCGGGCGTACAATCGAATTCATTGGCAAAAACAACCGTGCTTTTAGCCAAGGCCCGTTTGGCCAGAGCCAGCAGGTATTGTTCGGAATAGAGTGGAACAATCGCCACTTTTTCTTTGATTTTGCCGGTGCGATCGAGCAAGACCGTATAACCGTCGTGGCGACGAAAATCGGTTCGTACTTTAGAGTGATTGAACTCATCAAAGAAGATACCGTCGAAACCGGCTTCGCCCAAATAGTAATCGAGAGTATTGAAAACCATTTTTCCCGCCCGGTTGTTCAAGTCGGGGGTGATATTATAAAGCCAGCGGCCGCCGGAATAAGGGACTGGTTTGTCATTCTCGCCATAGGAAAGACTATCGGCATAGAATTCTGTAAACTTTTCACTGCCGCCCAGTACTTCGCCATTGGGATCAACCGCTACCAGGTGGGTGTCAAGGTAAGCGATGAATCGAGTATTGGCTTCCGCGTCCCGGCTGGCCCGGATGAATGGTAAATAGCTCTCCATTTGTTTTTTCACCGCCGGCAGGGGTTCCGCTCCGTAAATAGCCCCGTATTTAGCCGGATTTCGAGGTTCACTGTACATGCCCATGACGCCGGCGATCTGGATACCGGTATCTTCATAAAACGCTTTGAATTCTGCCGGGGTTTCAAGTTTCCTGGAACGTTCAAAATACCCTTTGTCCAAGTGGCGGTAGACAAAGCCGAACAATCCCGGAATATTCTGGTAGAGGGCATAGTCATGACGCAAGGTATTAAGTACCGAATAATAATCACCGTCTTGCGCAGGATAAAGTTTAATTACGACCGTGTAATTTGCCTGCGGCGGCAGATAGAACATGTCATTGGTCAAATGCAGCATGTCGTCAATGGCAATGACCGAATGTTGGTTGCGGAACGCTTTATCATCAATATAAATTCCCACGCCGTTAGTTCCGAAACCAAGGAAAACCAGAGGCGTCATTGCGTAATTACGGAAATCCATGTTTTCCGTATTGGCAAAGAAGAGAGGCTGGCGTTTGCCGGCCAAACGGAATTCACTCAGTTTGTCCAATGGCAGCTGGAAACGATAATCCATGATTACCGGTAAATCGCCTGAGGAGAGATTGGTCGCCTGGTCATGGAGTTCAACCCAACCGTCTTTGCGTATGATTCGCCGATCAACTTTGAGTTTTGCGTCAGTGATTACGGAGGCATCGGCAGGGAGCTGGATTTTAACCAGGTCGCCGTCTTTCGGAACTTGATAAACAGTGGTCAGCCCAATGGTGATTTCTCCGGTCGAAAAGGTAAGTGATTCTGCTTCCCGACCGAGTTGATATGGGGCTCCGAACGCCATGCGTGGGGCGATGACATCGGGCAATGCCGCCGCGGAGGAAAAATCATCTTCCATAAGTAATTGCTTGCGGATTCCGGTGTGGGGGCCGGTAGCGGCGATACGCAAGAGGGTTAGAACTTCACTGCTACGCGGTTTTTCATAAATCGTTTCGCTGACGCCGAAATCGCCGTTTTTGACAAGTCTCAAGTTTTTGACCTCAATGACGGCATTTTTCAACCATGGGAAGTCGAAGGTATTACAAAAGGTGACTTTGTTATCATCCGATTGCAAAAAAGTGGAAATATCCAACACATATTCATGGACAAAACGCCCATCGGGTGGATTGGGATAATTCCATGCATAATAAGGTACCAGGAAAGCATTATATTTATTGCTGAACCAGGGATAATTCCAATCGCCGAAGTGGAAAAAGAACCCTTTGTTAACCAGACGCATCCCGTTTACAACAACACCGTTGACCTCAATCCGAAGTGCTGGAGTCGCTCCGGTTTCTTGTTTATCCAAATTCATCCGTGCAGAAAATGTTAGAAATGTTTTTTTTTGAGTCAATAATTGCATTGGCAACTCAAATGTCATTTCCTGTTTTTCCTGGATTTTGAATTCGGCGGGCAAGCTCCCGGCTTCGGCATTTAGCCACAATATGGCCAATAAGCCGATTATTGCTTTTTGAAACATGATCTTTCCTTGTGAAATTTTGTAGTATTACTTATGTGATATGTCTTTCACGGATTCCCGTTCGATCAGGAAATTCGGGATCAGAAGATTGGTGCTGGCCGGAACTTTTTCCCCTTCGATGACCGCGGTCGCCAACGCGATTGCCTCGCGGGCAAGGCGGTCGAAATCCTGCGCGATGGTCGTATGGGGCGGGTCCATATATTCCGAGGTCATGATGTTTTCGTAGGAGATCACGGACAAATCGCGCGGAACTTGGGTTCCAGTCAGGCTCAGGGCGTAATTGACCGGCAGCAGCATGTCTTCGCCGCCGATGATCACCGCGTCCGGCGCATGATTGCGGATCAGCTTGGTGACGGTTTCCACCGGGGAATGTTCCAGATAAGCGATCAGGTCTTCAGCATGAGGCCGTTCAGGCAGCATCTTGTCCAGAAAAGCCTGACTGCGCTGTCCGATGCTGTGCGTTTCGCTGGCAAAAGGAAGGATCAGGGCGATCTTGCGGTGCCCGCGTGCCCGCAAATGATCGATTGCCAGTCCGATGCCCTGGCGGTCGTCGCTGGAGACTCCGGCGAATTTTTTATGAAAGGCATTGACGCTGATGACCTGGGTGTGCATTTTCTGCGTGCTGCAGACGCCCAGCGCCGATGGCTGGAAAATGATGGCGGCTTTCAGGAAATGTTCTTCCAGCAGGTACAGGTCTTTGGTGGAAATAATCTCCATGCCGATATCGTTCAGCCCGCAATGGCGGCTGAGTTGGAACAGCATATTGCTGCGGTAAGCACTGAACGCGGTATCTTCCAGATTGTTGATGATGATCCCGATCCGTTTCTTGTCGACGGTCTTGCGGGGCAGGTAGTTCAACTGATGTGCGGCATTGAGTACCCGTTCATACACCTCTTTCTTGACGTATGGATGGTTGTTCAGGGCACGGGAGGCGGTCGTCACCGAGACATTCGCCAGCCGGGCCAGTTCCGTTATGCTTGCACGTTTCATGAAACTCCTTTTCTGAAAACATTTTCATTTAAATGATTTTTTCCTGAAAATATTTTCATGTCTGTTCCCATAGTATACAGGAGGCCGGATGTTTTGTCAATATGCCGTTCCGTGTTTTCATGAAAAAATTCACATTGCAGAAAATTCCGGGAAGGGCTGATAAAAATCCCGCCGGCACCATTTTGTCGTTTTCATTACCGGTATCGGGCATACGAGAAAAAGCCGCTTTTTTTTGATTAAGGGGTTGAATTAATGGATTTTGGATGTAAACTTATATTGTAAAATCAACCGGTTTAAAACAGTTTTTTGATAAAAACCGGTTTAAATTAAGGAAAAAGGCAATGAGCAAAGTAATCAGAGTTGGTATTGCCGGTTATGGGCGCAGCGGATGCGGTATCCATGCGAACTGGCTGAAGAACGACAGGGAACGGTTTCAGGTAGTGGCGGTGGCCGATAATATTCCGGAACGGCGCCAGGATGCCCAGAACGATTTCTCCTGCGACGTTTACGAAAATCACCGGGAACTGTTGGAAAAAGCCAAGATCGATCTGTTCGTCAATGCGACCCCCAGCCGTTTCCACCTCGAAGCCTCGAAAATGGCTCTGGGCAAAGGAATCAATACGCTCGGTGAAAAGCCGTCTGCCCCCACCGTCAAGGATTATGATGAGCTGATCGGGATCGCGGCTGCCAACAAAGCGGTTTTTTATCCTTTTCAGAACTCCCGTTTCTATCCGTTTTTCATCAAGATGCAGGAAATCATCAAGTCTGGCGTCCTTGGCGATATCGTCTACATCCGCAGCAACTGGAGCGGTTTCGCCCGTCGCTGGGACTGGCAGACGATGCAGGGCGAACTGGCCGGCAACCTGTGGAATACCGGACCGCATCCGGTGGACCAGGCGGTTGTGCTGTTCGGGCAGGAATACCCGGACGTTTTCTGCAAAATGTACGCCAACCACTTTCCGTTCGAAGGCGACGCCGAAAACTTCTGTCTGTTGATGCTGACCGGCAAGAACAGCCCGACCATTGAAGTTTGCATCAGCTCCCTGCAGGCCTATCCGCAGGGCGATATGTACAACATCAGCGGCACCCTCGGCGGCCTGACCGGCGGCCCGAGCGGGCTCAAATGGAAATACTATGTGCCGTCGGAAGCCCCGAAACAGACCCAATGGAAGCCCTGGAGCCAGAACCGTCAGTATTGCGGCGAACAGCTCCCCTGGAACAATGAAAGCTGGGAATACAACGACCAGAACAGCAACGCCACCGGATTCAGCACCATGGTCCGTGCACTGTACAGCAACCTCTATGACGTGCTGGTAAACGGCGCGGAACAGATCATCAAGCTGGAAGAAGTGCGCCGCCAGATCTTCATCATGGAAGAAGCCCACAAGCAGAATCCGCTGCCGCTGAAACCGTCGAAGTCGATCTATACCAATCCGTTGGTTCAGGACTGAGCGACCCTTTCGCGTGAAGCATTCCGATCCCCGCCGATGTTTGCATCGGCGGGGATTTTTTTGCGCCGTTTACCCAAAAAACGAATCGCCCCGGTAAAATTCATTGGATTTTCGGACTTCCGATGATATATTCAGGCAACCTTAATGGAATGCGCTTATGAAAATCAATCCGGTTGTGGTGAAATCAATCCTGCTTGCGGTCGCGGCGGCCATCCTGTTGGCGCTGCCCGGCCTGAAACTGCCGTATCTCGATGAAAAAGCGGACGATTATTTTTCAGACGCCATGACCGGGGCAGGGCTTGCCTATGGCGTCTGCCGGGTGGTCAACGCCTCGGTTTCCGTCATCAAAGAATCCCAGATTCAGATCGAACCGGCGGGGCTCGGCGTGTCGCTGGCCGCCGGACAGGTCCTTGACCCGCTGGATGATATGACCGAGCGGGCGTCCGATATTCTCATCACGGCCATCATTTCCCTCGGCATTCAGAAAATTGCTTACGAACTTTGCGTGGAATTCGCTCCCGCGCTGATTGCGTTGGCCGCGGCGGTGCTGGCGGCTTCGCTCTTTTTCCGGGGCGACCGGGGCAGGCGGATGCAGGCGCTGACGTTGAAAATCATCATCATTCTTGCGGCGGCGCGGTTGTGCCTGCCGATCTCGGCGGTGATCAGTTCTTGCCTGGACGATCATTATTTCTCGCCGAGGATTACCAAAATCAAAAACGAACTTACCATGAACTCACCTGAAATGGAACGGCTTAAGGATATGCGGATGCCGGAGGTCGATGGATTCATCGGTACGGTCAAGAGCGGTACGAATTTCCTGAATGAAAAAATGACCGACCTTGGCGCAGCCTTTAAATTGCTGATCCGGAACATGAGCGTTATGGTCTCCAATCTTCTGGAATTGTCCTACCTGTATGTGGCTTTGTTTCTGATTCAGGTCGTTCTGTTGCCGCTCGGGGCGTTCTGGTGCCTGGCGCGGCTTGCCAACACCCTTTGCGGCACCGGTATTCCCTGTATTCTGAAGCATCGGAAAAAGGAACAGGACCATTCCGCGGATAATCTCCAATAGCATTTGCCGAAGGGGGGCGGAAATGAAAACGACCGGGCTTGTCAGAGCTGGGGGAGTGGGATCTCGGGCTGGGAAACAGCTCGAGATCCCGCGGGAATCAGACTGCCCCACCCCGCCATCATCGCAACGGATTTTTGAGTCCGCACATAGGCAATCAGGCAACAGCAATTTCCCGCCTCATACTATATAATATAACTTTTACGGCGGGTTTTGTCAAGACAACAAGTTGATTTTCAACGGATTTTTTCAATTCCGATGAAAAGTGGTCCTGCCAATTTCCGGTTATTGCAGACTTTTGGGCGGACCTAATACTTCCTGAGTCAAGACGGCATTTCTGGTATTGTTTTTCAGCCAGAGTGCATAATGGCCTCTGGGGTTTTCCGCCGCCCTGGGCTTTATCGCCGGGGGCGCGGCACGGCGCGGCTGGGGCCGTTCTGCCGGAGCCGGACGGGCAGCCGACGCCTGAACCGGAGCCGGACGCGGCGGTACAACCGGAACGGACGGTTTCGACCGCGTGAATCCGGCGTCTTCCTCGAATTCGGGTTCCTGTTCGTGTCCGTAAAATTCCGCTACTTCTTTGTCCCAGTCAATATCGGAATCCGCTCCGTGGTATTCCTCGGAGGCGGCCTTGCGGGCCTGAACCGCCGCAACGGTCTTGATCACCCAGAACAGGGCACCGATGACCAAGAAGATGAGGGTGATGGACAGGTTCATAGCGCTCCCTGTTGTGTACCGTCGGTTCCGGCGATGGAATGGCGCATGTCGGTGTCGGCGATGATGTTTTTCATCTTGTAGTAGTCCATGATGCTGAGGCGCCCGGTAGCGAGGGCGTCGGCGATGGACATCGGGATTTCCGCCTGGGCGGCGACCAGCTTGGAACGCATATTGGTTTCAAGCGCCTTCATTTCCTGTTCCTGCGCCACTGCCATGGAGCGGCGTTCTTCCGCCTTGGCCTGGGCGATTTCCTTATCGGCGTTGGCCTGGTCCATCTGGAGCTCGGCACCGATATTTTTGCCTACGTCGATGTCGGCGATGTCGATGGAGAGGATTTCAAACGCGGTGCCGGAGTCGAGGCCGCGGGCCAGTACGGTTTTGGAAATACGGTCCGGGTTTTCCAGCACGTCTTTGTAACTGTCGGAGTTCCCGATGGCCGAAACGATGCCTTCGCCGACACGGGCGATCACTGTTTCTTCCCCGGCGCCGCCGACCAGCCGGTCGATGTTGGCGCGGACGGTGACACGGGCGTAGGCGATCAGTTGGATGCCGTCGCGGGCCACGGCCGCGATACGGGGGGTTTCGATGACCTGCGGATTGACGCTCATGCGGACGGCGTCGAGCACATTACGCCCCGCCAGGTCGATGGCGGTGGCCTGTTGGATGCCGAGCCCGATGTTGGCTTTGTCCGACGCGACCAGCGCGTAAATCACCCGGAAGACATCGCCGCCTGCCAGATAATGCTTTTCCAATTCTTCGCTGGTGAGGTTCAGCCCCGCTTTCTTGGCCTGAATCAACCCCGACAGGATGACCTGCGGCGGAATTCGGCGCAGACGCATCCCCACCATGGAAAGCGGGCTGATCCAGACGCCCGACAGCACGGCCGCAAACCACAGCGGCAGCGGGATGACCAGTCCGAAGACAATGCCCAGAAAGGCGATGGCGACAATGACTAAAACAATGACGGCTACAGCTCCGTTAATCATATTCAGAATCCCTCACATTAAGATATTTTCAGGTTGTCGGAACGGAACGCCTGGGCCAGCGCCAGAGGCACCTGCGATTCGGCTTCGAGCAGGCGCGCCTGCATTTCGGTGACCTGCGCCCGCATTTCCTGTTCGGAAGCCACGGCCATGGCGCGACGCTCCTCCGCCTTGGCCTGGGCGATATTTTTATCAGCGTTGGCCTGGTCGGTCTGGAGTTGCGCCCCGATATTCTTGCCGACGTTCACGTCGGCCATGTCGATGGAGAGGATCTCGAACGCGGTACCGGAGTCCAGCCCCTTGGCCAGCACGGTCTGGGAGATCATGCTGGGGTTCTTCAGTACGTCTTCGTGAGAATTGGCGGAACCGATGGTGGTCACGATGCCTTCGCCGACGCGGGCGATGATGGTTTCTTCGCCCGCCCCGCCGACCAGCCGGTCGAGGTTGGCGCGGACGGTGACGCGCGCCAGGATGATCAACTGGATGCCGTTTTTGGCTACGGCCGAGATATTCGGTGTTTCGATGACTTTCGGGTTGACGCTCATTTTGACGGCTTCGAGCACATCGCGCCCGGCGAGGTCAATCGCCATGGCGCGCGGGACGCTGAGGTCCATCCGGGCCTTGTCGGCGGCGATCAGCGCGTCCACCACGCGGAGCACGTGTCCGCCGGCCAGATAATGGGTCTCGAGTTCATTGGCGGATACGTCGATCCCGGCTTTCTGTGCCTGAATCAAGGCGTTTACGATGATCCGCGGCGGTACCCGGCGCAGCCTCATCCCCAGCAGCGAGAAGAAGCTTACGCTGACCCGGGCTGACATCGCCGCGATCCAGTCCCGGACCGGAATGAACGACAGAATGAAGATGAGAAAAAGAACGATCACGACGATGATGAAGATCATGACCGCCGTCGAAGCCGTACCGGCTAATGCCATTGGAATGAAGCTCATACCTGGTTGTTTTCCTTATGATTGATCGGTTGAGTGATTGAATTGACGATAATCTGTCCGCCGCGGATATCCGTGACCTGTACCGGGACATCGGCTTCGATGAAAGAGCCTTCGGTCATGACGTCGAGCCGTTTGCCGTCGATCATGGCGATGCCCGCCGGGCGGAGCATGGACACGGTTACGCCGCAGTCGCCGGGGGCGACTAATGCATCTTTGAATGCCGTATAGCCATCCGAGCTCAATTGCCGCGAATCCAGCGCCACCATCCGGAACATCGGCTTGGTCAGGTAAAACGCTAGAATGACCATGATGCCGATGGCCGCCAGCATGGACAGGCTGATGACATAAGCGGCGGTTTCGATTTTTTCCCAGCCGAATGCCATGAAAAAGGAGGTGACGACGCAGACGATGCCCAGAATCCCGATGATTCCAAAGCCCGGAATGACAAATATTTCCAACAGCAGCAGGATCAGCCCGACGACAAAGACCACCATCGGTCCCCAGTCGGAAGCGCCGGAGCCGACGTGTCCCAGAAAAAACAGCGTCAGCGCGGACAACCCGAGGATGCCCGGCACGCCGAAGCCCGGCGTCTTGACTTCCACGTAAAGGCCGACCAACCCGATCATCAGGAGGACGCCCGCGATGGCGGGGTAGGTCAGGAATGTGACGACTTGTTCCAGCGGCCCCTTGGCGATTGCGATGATTTCGCAGTCGGCGAGGCCGAGCTGGGAAACCAGGTCATGTCTGTCCCGGGCGATATAATCGACCACGTTCAATTTTTTCGCCTCCGCCGCCGACAGCGTCAGCGGGGATACTTTGTCATGGACGATGCCGTCCTGTTCTTCGGTCAGGCGCTGGTACGGATCGGCCATTGCGCGGACGACCCGGACCGGACGGTCGTTTTTCTCCGCCAGAATCTGGAGCGCCTTGAAAAAGACCGTCAGAAATTTCTGGTTCAACAATTCTTCATCCGAGGCGGACGGTTTCGGCGTGTCCTGAAGTTTGCGCAAAACTTCATCCAGCTCGGCGGGGAGTTTCGGCACGTTTTTTTCTGCTTTATCTTTGTCGGTTGGAGCATCCGTCTTGTCGGCGGGAGTGTCCGTTTTCTCCGTTTTCGATTCCGGGGGCTTTTTCTCGTCGGCTTTGGGGGAAGCGGGGCGTTCCGTGATGGGTTTGGTCCCGCCGGGGCCCAGCTGCAACGGCATGGCGTCGCCGATCATACCTTCCGGCTTGATGGCGATACGGTCGGCTCCGAGCGCGATGATCGCACCCGCCGAAATGCCGTTCGGATGCAGATAGGCGATGACCGGCACCTCGGATTTGGCCAGCACCGAAAGGTACTTGTAAGCTACGTTGACGCTGCCGCCGGGCGTGTCAAGTTCAAAAATGACCGCCCGGACATTTTCCTGTTTGGCGCGGTGCAAGACCCGTTTCAGAAATTGCAATTCATGGGAGGATATCTCGTTGAATTCCATGAACTGGGACACATAGAAAACTTTCCGTTCGGAGGATGTGTTGAAAAGCTTGTCGCCGGCAGACAGGCCGAGGACGCAGAACAGTAATAAAAGCAACCCGGAAAATTTTCGCATGACTTTACCCGTCCGTTAAGATTGAGAGACAATTTTTATCCAGGATGACGTTCCATATCCTGCTGAAATCTTCTTTGTCGATGTTCAGCTTTGCCGCGGCTTCATGGACCAGCTCCTGTTCCTGGCCGCTGAATTCACCGTCGTGCATGGACATTTCCAGCATATTGGCCAGGATGCAGCGTTTCTGTTCGTCGTTCAATGCCAGGGATTGGAAGACTTCGTCCAGGCAGCCGCGTTCGTACAGTGCTTTGGCGCAGGCGACCATCTTGCGGTTGCCGCTGCAGACGCCGTGAACGATGAAATACTCCGCCGCCGGAGTGAATCTCCCTTCCTTGTCGGAGCGGGCGGACAGGTCGATCAGCATCATCAGCAACAGGAGGTAGGGGTTCGGTTCGATTTCCTGTTCCGGTTGGGCCTGGCGCTTGAATTCCTCGGCGGTCTCGATCAGCAGAGAGGCCGTTCCGGCTTCAAAACTGGAAAGCTTGACCATACTGCCGCCGATATTCAGGACGGAACTGAATTTATCGTTGCGCAGTTCCATTTGCAGGGCGGGGTCGCTCAGGTCGATGTGGATGCGGTTGAATGACCTGTCGCCGAATTTCCGCTCGAAAATAAAAACGCTTCCGGTGCTGAGAATGACATAGCTTTCGCCTGGATTCCCTCCGAGTCCCCCGGAACCGCGCAGGACGAAATCCGGCTCCGTGCCTTCCGGCAGGTTGAGAATATGTTTTACCGCTTCCGGCAGAAACTTGAATTCCATGAATAACCCCCCATGTTGACCTGCATTGATTATATACGCAACTCGGGAGAATACAAGCGGCAAGGGGAAAAATTCGATCTTTTTTGCAGAAAAAAGGCGCATGTTTCATCTCTTACTCCATGCGCCGGAACCGTATCGCGATATCAGCCGAAGATGGCGGCTTTTTCCTCCACAAACTCATCCATGTCGCTGAGTTCGTTGCGCTGGAAAAATTCGCGCATTTCGACGGTCCACTCCGCCAGCTCGGATGCCAGCACCTCAAGCGGAGTTTCATAATATTTCCGGTACGACGCCGGATCGTAGCCGATGTAACGGCGGGTGACTTTCATGCATTTCTTCCCGAGCTCTACCCCGAGGTAATTCTTGACCATCAGTTGATAGCGCAAACCAAGCTCCAGCCACTTGCGCCCTTCTTCTTCGATCGAACCGGACACCGGCAGGGTTTTGACTTCTTCGATCAGCGGTTTCAGCTCGTGCGGCCAGGAACGCAGCAGGGCAGGGCCCAGGCGGTCGAAAAACGGCTTCCACGGGTGTTTGCTCCAGCGTCCGGGATCGGCGGCGGCGATGAAAATGCCCACCGAACCGTGCCAGGCCGGGTAGAGATTCCACAGATTGCCGGGACGTCCCCAGGTGGTGTGGATGACGTTGAAGCCGCTCTGGTTCCAACTGAGGACGTTTTCGAGCCGCATCGCCGGGTTGTTGACGGCGCACCACCAGTGTTCGTACCAGGCGCATTGGATGGCGGACGCGCCGTAAACTTCGAGGCCGGAAGTTTTGAGTTCGGCGGTCGTCCGATAGGGACCGCCCCCGGTATATTGCCAGTTGACCAGAATGGTTTCGGAGGGGAGTTCACGGGCAAGGTCGGTGCGCCCCTCGGTACAGAACATGTCCGCCCAGATCATCGGGCGCAGTCCCCTGGCGATGACATGGCGGCAGATGCCGCCGACATGGTCGAGGTAAACGCCCATCTTGCCGCGAACGGGATCGCGTTCGACGATCTCAAGGCATTTCTCGCAGGTGCAGAGGTGCCAGGTTTCATCCGCGCCGAGGTGAATGTAATGAATGTTCGGATGAAGCTCAAGCACTTCGTCGATCCAGGCCATGATCAGTGCCGAGGCGTCGGGATGCTGGGGGCAGAGTTCGTTGACGAATCCGTTTTCGCGGAGATGCGCGTATTGTTCATGCTTGAGCAGCCAGTCGAGGTGGCCGTGGATCTGGACCAGCGGAATCACTTCCATGCCGATGCCTTCCGCGTGCGCGGTGATCCGGCGCACTTCGTCTTTGGTCAGGCGGGGATCGGCGGCGTTCGGCCAGCAGTCCCACTGGACCCGGCAGTCGTATTCGAAAATAACCCGCTCGAATCCGCATTCCCGGAAAAAATCCAGCCATTCGCAGATTTTCCGTTCAGACGGGACGATTCCTTTGAAATCCAGATGCAGCCAGTTCTTATTGTCCATTACTTCCATAATCCCTTTAATGCTGAAGCCTGTTCCGAGGCTTGTTTCTGCCAGTTCTCCGGGGTTGCCGGGAAAAACGCGGTAATCATTCCGGCGCTGGCCTGGTGCCCGGCTTTCCAATCGGCTTTGCGGGCGGCGACGTAATAGAGTTTCCGGTCACGCCCGCGGTTCCATATCAGCCATTCGTCGGCGGGAACAGGCGGATTGGACGTGTCGCGCACGACCGATAACAACCCAAGCTGTTCCGCCGGGGCATAAAAGGAAGCCCAATCCGGCTTCAGGAACGGCATGATGATGCGCAGATTCTTGTCGGAAAAGACATCACGGTCCTCCTGTCCGTCGCGGTTGCAAAGCAGATATTCGGTAAACATCGGTTCCCAGGGATGCATGAAATGATACACCACGCCGAGCTTGGAATCCTTTTCCGCAGTCAGTTTGACATCTTCCCGGATGCGGTTGTTCTCCACCAGCAGCCGATATTCCACCCGGACCTGATACAGCAGCGACGATTTCTTCATTTCAAAACGATTGCATTTGACCGGTTCCGCCGCGGGAGCCCACGGTTTGCCGTCCACGGTAAACTCGCATTTTATTTCGGTTTCGCCGATCTTGTTTTCAAGATGTCCGGTGCCGACCCAGCCCAGCCCGGAAAAACTCAATACCGTACCGTAAAAACCTTTGCCTTTCTGGCAAACAGATTTGCCCTGATACCGGATACCGTTCAAATTCCAGAATACCCGGGCTCCCAGTTCGATTTCCACGTCTCCGGAAGTGACCTGGATCGTATCCGGCAATTCATCTGCCGGAACAGCCTGAAGCAGCCCGATTGCGAAAAACCCCAATAAAAATTTCCTGATCATGATTTTCCTCACTGTTCAGCATTATGACGAATCTTCAAGGAATATAATTCGCCTTTGAAAAAGTTCAATTGCAAATCCCCGGCCACGCTGGTCGTCGAAGAAAGACCGCCGAACACGGAAGCCGTAGTCTTATATGCCCGCAGCGCAAAGGGGATTTTCTGTGTTCTGCCGTCAACCGTGAATACCATTTCCTTCAGGTTATAGCTGACTTTGACCTTGACTTTCCGTCCGGCCGGAAAATCCAGCGACACCGGCAATTCATGGAAAAACCCCGCGTAATTGCGCCCCATGCTGTAGAATGATGCCCGCAATTTACCGTTCACAATATATATGGCCAACGATCCCTGCCGCCAGCTGTTGTGCAGAAACAGCGCCTGATTGTCAACACTGTCGGTACGGCACTCGAACTCCAGCGTAAAGCCGCCGGCCGGCAGGGTTTCCGGCGGAAATACGAGGTAATTGCCGACGCCGTCGAATTCAAGTCGCCAGTGGCCGCCGGATTCGCGCCACAGCGGCGCCGTATTCATGGCATTTTCCGGCAAGTCGCCGTAACGCATCGGGTAGAGGTACTGGAAGCCGCCGCCCAGTTGCCCGTCCCAGATCCCCGCTGCGGGATTGACCAGTACGATTCCGTTGTCGGGGGAGAAGCGGTAATTGATTTTGCGGATCAGGCTTTCCGGCACCTGGACAGTAACCGCCTTCCGTTCGGTGGCGGAAAAGACGTTCAAGTTTTCCGATTTACCGGATGCGGTGTCGGTGAACACCGGTTTCGAACGGTAAATTTTGCCTGTCGTGGTGATTGCCCGCAATTGGAAACACTGGAAATCGAAATCGCTCGGCAGTACCACGTCGAACCGGCCGTCATTCCGGTTCAGGGATACCGGGTGGTCGCCCAGGATATTCCAGCAGTCGATTCGCAGCACGGTCTGATTGCCGAGGTCAAATCCGTTTTTGCCGTTTTTAATCAGGTCGGCTATTTTATAACTGAAATCGCCGAGACCGTCGATACGGAACGAAATGACCGCGTCTTTTGCCTTTTGGGGAACCGACAGCAGCATGGCGCTTCCGTTGTTCCAGTAAATCCATTCCCCTTCAATGCGGTTCCCATCCTGCCGCCATTTGCCGAACCCTGAATAAGGACGTCCCCAGGGCTGGAAAATGATTTCGTCCGCGCCCTCGACTTTGATTTCGGACTTGGGGGCTTTGCCGTTCTTTTTAGTGAAAAACTTAATCCTGAACAGATGGTTTTCCTTCGATTTAAAAGTATCGAGCCGATCCAGCGCGAAAATCTCCAATTCGTTGTTCAGCACTTCCAATGACGCTAGTGCTTCATCGCAGGCCAGGCTTCCGGTCAAGTGATAATTCCCCTGCCGAGGAACTGCGGCAAAAGCGGTTGCCCGCGGCTTCAGCAGATCGCGCAGCGGTTGCCGGATGTCTTTGAAATTCCAGCAGACGCTCGGGTCCAGGCGTGTATATTGCAACTGATCGAAAACTATCTTTTCCCCTTTGGGGCCGGTGATGGTCAGCTCAGGGATAACCGCACGGTATTGAGCCAGCTTTTCGGACGGGATCGTATAGGTGACCGCGGTCAGTTGATTGACCCGGAACTGGTCCGGCCGGAACACTTTCACCGTCTTTCCGTTTTCATCCTTCAGGGTTAATTGCACCTGATAAGCCGAGGGTTCTTCTGAATCCGGCACGTTCAGCAGCTCAATACGGTATTTTTCGCCAAGCTTCAACGTCTGGCGGGTGGAAACGATCAGGTTCGGAATGTCCGGGTCGTCACCGGGATTGGGTTCCGGCGGCAGGTTTTTCAGCTTGTGCGCATAAAACTTGATGATTCGCTGCAAGGAGAGAGAATTGCAGACTGTGGGCTGAAAACTGGTGTTTTCATTGGCCTCGTTCCATTCGACCAGCGAAATGATGTCGGGATTCATCAGCAAAGCCGTGTCCAGGGCGTCGCGGAGCTGTTCGGTGCCGAGTTCGGCTTCGTTGGTTCCGCTCATGTGCCCGATGTAACCGTGCCGGATATTGAAGCCGAGCATTTTTCCCTGATTTCGCTTCTCGTTGTAAATATCTTCCATCAGGGGGGCGATTTCTTTTTCATCCAGGTCGTAATAAAACTGTTTTTTCAAGGTATATTCACCCTTGGGGTCGCGGTACATGTGGTAATTGGACAGGATCAGCCCGTCTGCAACGTCCAGTTTGTTCTGAACATTTTTCTTCATCTCCGCTTTCAGCGCGTCATTCAGCTTGCCGTCGGCGTTATATTGGGCAAACACATTCAACCAGATATCATCGAACAGCAGGATATCGCCGCAGCCGTCCCCGGCCAGCTTTTCGCGGATTTCCCGGATTTTATCCGGCGGCATGGAGGCATAGGAGAAAAACGGCACTTTGCCATTGATCCTTTCAATATAGGGACTATCCAGGGAGAGCCGGATATTATCCAGATAACGCCGGTAGGGTGTGCTTTCACTCCAGGCCAGCCCGCCCATCAGCTTAAAGCCTTCCGGCTTCAGTTGTTCAACTATGCGAACATTATTGCGCCAATGGTTGGCATAGGCATTGCCGAGCATGGTAAACCCCTCGATGCCGTATGTTTTGACGATCTCGATATCGCGCTCGAATCCGCGCAGCTTGCCGTCCGGGGCGTCCCGCCATTCCCGGTTCAGAAACAGCGGGCGGTCAATCCACTCATACGTATAGTTTCCGTAGAGGTCATAGGGTTGAATCCGGGCAAAAATCAGCGTATGGGGAGTGACCCGGGGGCGTTTGCCGATTTTCATCGGGGACGTTCTTTCAACCCGTTCGAACGGAATGTCCGGCGCGGCCTGTAAACCAGCCGCGGAACAGCTCAGCGCCAGCAAAAGCAGTTTGATCCGTTTCACAATAATCCTCCATTGTAAAAATAATCCCCGAACTTATTTCTGAACTGGGTCGACATCGCGCTGTAGGGGGCGAAAACCGCACCGCGCTCCACATGACCGTCTCCGAACAGGATATTGACGCCGTTGCTGTGGCGGGGATCGGGGTTGCCGGTCAGGTTGGTCACCGGGGCGTCATAATACACATACGTATTGGTGGTACGGTAACATCCTTCGGTACTACTGCCGCGCAGGGTGCGCCTACATAATAATGTTTTGTTACGAATAAATTTCGATGGGATCAAGA
>ENA-UOOK01002908-UOOK01002908.1-fermentation-metagenome-genome-assembly--contig:-NODE-2908-length-20243-cov-67.886913_pt1 | contig 20243 bp, 18 predicted proteins | sample MGYA00245777_ERZ724023 | MGnify/ENA primary metagenome ERZ724023 (study PRJEB28704, sample SAMN03018312) | fermentation metagenome | biome: anthropogenic terrestrial biome; feature: soil...
CAAAATATAAGTTGGACAAGGAATAATATTATAAGAAATGAGACATAATAAGAAATTTAATCATTTAGGTAGAACGAGTGCACACAGACAAGCAATGTTGTCTAATATGGCAGCTTCGCTAATTGTGCATAAACGTATTAGAACTACTGTTGCAAAAGCAAAAGCACTTAGAGTATATATAGAACCTCTTCTTACAAAATCAAAAGAAGATACTACACATAATAGAAGGGTTGTATTTAGCTATTTAGAAAATAAAGAAGCTGTAGCTGAATTGTTCCGCGATGTAGCTGTTAAAATAGCAGACCGCCCAGGTGGTTATACTAGAATATTGAGAACAGGAACTCGTTTAGGAGATAACGCTGATATGTGTATAATTGAGTTGGTTGACTACAACGAAGCTATGCTCGAAGCTAAAGAAACTAAAAAGAAAACAAGCCGTCGTTCAAGAGGTAGAAAGTCAGGTAAGGCTAAAACTGAAGAACAAGTACAAGAAGTTGAAGAAGTAGTTAGCAATACCGAAAATGCACTTGAAGAAACTGCTGTAGAAACAACAGAAGAACCTGTTGTAGAAGAACCTGTTGCTGAAGTAGAAGAAAGTGTTGAGGAAGAAAAAGACCAAGATGCTGAAGAAAAAAAGTAAGACTAATGATAAAAAAATAATATTTTAATAGGGGGGTATTGTATATCCCCTTTTTTATGTTATATTTGAAAAAAACTTAATTTTATTATGGGACAAATAGCAAATATTCATGCAAGACAAATTTTGGATTCAAGAGGAAATCCAACAGTAGAAGTAGAAGTTTATACAACACAAGGAGTTGTTGGTAGAGCAGCCGTTCCAAGTGGAGCGTCAACAGGAGCTTACGAGGCTGTAGAGTTAAGAGATAACGATAAAACAAAATATCTCGGTAAAGGAGTGCTTCAAGCTGTACATAACGTCAATTCTGTAATTGATGAAAACCTTAAAGGTTTTTATGTTGAAGACCAATTATCTATCGACTCAGCTTTGATAAAACTCGATGGAACTGCAAATAAATCAAACTTGGGAGCAAATGCAATGTTGGCAGTTTCAATGGCTTGTGCTCAAGCAGCATCAACAGAACACGGATTGTCATTGTATAACTATCTAGGTGGAGTTAATGCAAGAGTTTTACCAATTCCATTGATGAATATTCTAAATGGAGGTCAACATGCAGATAACCTAATTGATATTCAGGAGTTTATGATTATGCCAGTTTCTGCACCAACTTTTAGCGAAGCTCTAAGAATGGGAACAGAAATTTTTCATAATCTAAAAGCAGTTCTAAAAAGCGGAGGCTATGCAACTAACGTAGGTGATGAAGGTGGATTTGCTCCAAACCTTAAATCAAACGAAGAAGCAATAGAATACGTTCTAAAAGGAATTGAAAGAGCTGGATACAAACCAGGCGAAGATGTGTTTATCGCTCTTGATGCAGCAGCTTCAGAATTTTATCATAAAGATAAAAACATGTATATCTTCGAATCTAATGGCAGTAAAATGACATCAGAACAAATGGTTGAATATTGGGTAGAATGGACTAAAAAATATCCAGTAATCTCTATCGAAGACGGTCTAGACCAAGACGACTGGACAGGTTGGAAACAAATGACAGACAAATTAGGAGATAAAATTCAAATAGTTGGAGACGACCTGTTCGTTACTAATCCAGCTCGTTTAGCAAAAGGAATTAAAGAAAAAACAGCAAACTCTATTTTGATAAAATTAAATCAAATAGGTACAGTTAGCGAAACTATTGAAGCAGTAAATCTTGCTCACAATAACTCTTATACTGCTGTTATAAGCCATCGTTCTGGAGAAACAGAAGACGTATTTATTGCCGAATTAGCAGTTGCTTTAAATACAGGTTTAATAAAAACAGGTTCTGCATCTAGAAGCGATAGAATTGCAAAATATAACCAATTACTAAGAATTGAAGAAGTATTGGGAGCTAATGCAATGTACTTAGGTAAGAATTTTAAATTCTTAAAAAAATAGACAATTTGTCAGTTTAGAAAAACTAAAATCCGATTTGTCTGAATGTTTTGTCATGTTTTTACAAATGGCATAGTTTTGGCAAATCGGATTTTGTATTTTAATATAATAATTGTTTAACTAAAATTAAAAAAAAGAGATATGACAAAAATTGGAAGACCAATGGCGGGAAAAGTACTTATTCAACCACTTGCCGCAGAACAAAAAACATCAAGTGGAATTATTATCCCAGATTCAGCACAAGAAAAACCTCTTAAAGGTAAAATTATTGCGGTAGGAAGCGCAAAAGAAGGTGAAAAAATGGAAGTTAAGGTTGGTGATATGGTTTTGTTTGGAAAATACAGCGGAACCGAAATTAAAGTCGATGATGTTGACTATCTAATAATGAACCAATCCGACATTTTATTAGTTATCGAATAATAATTATAAAATCTTAAAATTGTAAAAATATTATGGCAAAAGAAATTAAATTTGAAATAGAAGCTAGAGACCTACTTAAAAAAGGTGTTGACTCTTTGGCAGACGCAGTAAAAGTTACTTTAGGACCAAAAGGCAGAAATGTTGTTATTGAGAAAAAATTTGGCGCACCTCAAATTACAAAAGACGGTGTTACAGTTGCTAAAGAAATAGAACTTAAAGATCCATTTATGAATATGGGTGCTCAAATGGTAAAAGAAGTTGCATCAAAAACTAACGATGATGCAGGAGACGGAACTACTACAGCAACAGTTTTAGCTCAATCTATTGTTGGCGTTGGTCTTAAAAACGTTACCGCAGGTGCTAACCCAATGGACTTAAAACGTGGTATCGACAAAGCTGTTAGTACAGTTGTAGATGAAATTAAGAAAATGAGCAAATCTATTGGAGACGACATTAGCAAAATAGAACAAATTGCAATGGTGTCGGCTAATAACGATTCTGCTATTGGTAAAGATATTGCAAAAGCAATGGAAAAAGTAAAGAAAGAAGGCGTTATTACAATCGAAGCAGCAAAAGGAACTGATACAGAAGTAAAAGTTGTTGAAGGTATGCAATTCGATAGAGGATATATTTCTCCTTATTTCATTACTGATGGCGAAAAAATGGAAGCTGTTTTAGAATCTCCATATATTCTAATTACCGATAAAAAAATATCTTCTATGAAAGATTTGCTACCAGTATTAGAACCAGTAGCACAAGAAGGAAGACAACTGTTAATTATTGCTGAAGACGTTGAAGGCGAGGCATTAGCAACTTTAGTTGTGAATCGTTTACGTGGTACATTAAGAATAGCAGCAGTTAAAGCTCCTGGCTTTGGCGATAGAAGAAAAGAAATGCTTCAAGATATTGCAATCCTTACAGGTGGTGAAGTAATTACCGAAGAAAGAGGACTGAAATTAGAAAATGCAAATATTTCTCAACTTGGAAAAGCTGAAAAAGTTGTGATTGATAAAGAAAACACTACAATAGTTGATGGCGTTGGAAATAAAGAACAAATTCAAGCTAGAGTAGCTCAAATTAAAAAGCAAATCGAAATCACAACTAGCGAATATGATAAAGAAAAACTTCAAGAAAGATTGGCAAAACTTGCTGGTGGAGTAGCTGTAATTTATGTAGGAGCAACTACAGAAGTTGAAATGAAAGAGAAAAAAGATAGATATGAAGACGCTTTATCAGCAACACGTGCAGCAGTTGAAGAAGGTATTATACCAGGTGGTGGAGTAGCATATATTAGAGCTATTTCTGCTTTAAATAAAATAAAAGTTGACAACGAAGACGAAAAACTTGGCGTTTCTATAGTATTGAGAGCATTAGAAGAACCACTTCGCAGAGTTGTTGAAAATGCAGGAAAAGAAGGTTCGGTAATTGTTCAAAAAGTAAAAGAAGGTAAAGGCGATTACGGATATAACGCAAGAACTGATGTGTACGAAAATCTATACGAATCAGGAGTGATTGACCCTGCTAAAGTTGCTAGAGTAGCACTAGAAAATGCTGCTAGTATTGCAGGAATGTTGCTAACAACTGAATGCGTAATAGCCGAAGAAAAAGAAGAACACCCAGAAATGCAAATGCCAAACCAAGGAATGGGAGGCATGGGCGGAATGATGTAATCATTGCTAAATAAAAATAGTAGGACCTTTTTGGTTTGGGTCCGAAGCAATAAACCAATATATAAACAAGAGACTGACTCAAGAAGAGGCAGTCTCTTTTTGTTTAAAAAATAAAATAATTAAAAAATATTTCCCAAATAAACTTGTTTGAATAAAAAATTATTGTATCTTTGCAGTCCAATTTTGGGAAGTAAATAATTTAATATTAGAAAATAAAGATATTATGGCACATCATCAGTCCGCAAAAAAACGAATTAGAAAAAGTGAAGCTAGAAGAGTACACAATAAATACTATGCTCGTACTACTCGTAATGCTGTTCGTGATTTAAGAGCTTCAACAAATAAAGCAGAAGCAGAAGAAATGTTACCAAAAGTAACTGCATTGCTTGATAAACTTGCTAAGAAAAATATTATTCATAGCAATAAAGCTGCAAACATAAAATCTTCTATCGCTAAGCACGTAAATTCATTAGCATAAAATAGATTTTTAAGTAATACACTATTAAAAACTGTTGCGAAATTTTCGTAGCAGTTTTTTTTATTTCTATATTATTTGTATTTTTACAAAAGATTACAAAATTTTATGAGAAATAAAAAGTCTATAAAGTATTGGGCAGATGATGATAAACCCCGCGAAAAAATCTTGCAGAAAGGAAGTCAAGCTCTAAGCGATGTTGAGCTTCTTGCAATTTTATTAGGTTCTGGTTCTGCCAATCAGTCAGCAATAGAATTGTCACGAAGCATTTTAAATGACGTTTCAAACAACTTAAACTTATTAGGCAAAATAACTGCTAAAGATTTAATGAAATATTCTGGTGTTGGCTTGGCTAAAGCAAGCACCATTCTTGCAGCTTTGGAGTTGGGAAGACGAAGAAAACAAGAAGAAGTTTTGCAACAAAAAATTATTAAATCAAGTCAAGATGTTTACGACTATTTTCAACCTATATTGGGAGATTTAAGCCACGAAGAATTTCATGTCTTATTTTTAAATAGAGCAAATGCAGTAATTAGCAGTAAACTAATAAGTTCTGGAGGTACTACAGGAACTTTTATAGATATAAAATTAGTAATGAAAAACGCCTTAGAAAATTTGGCTCAATCTGTAATTATTGCTCATAACCACCCTTCAGGAAACGCTGTGCCAAGCGGTAATGATATTGAAGTTACTAAAAAAATAAAAAATGCCTGTGAGTTTTTTGATATTAATTTTTTCGACCATATTATAATTGCTGACAAAAGTTTTTATAGCTTTGCAGATAAAGGTTTGATATAAATAAAATAAAAATTATGAAAAGAATAATTGTCCCTACCGTACTTACAATAGCCGTAAGTTTTATTTTGGTATATCTTTTGTTTTTTTACGAAAGTCCTAAGAAAGAATTTATAGTTGGAGAATATTCAGAACTTGTTAATCCTTTTATTGGAACAGATTATCATGGACACACTCACCCGTCTGCGATGCTGCCTTTTGGAATGGTGCAATTAGGTCCAGAAACAAGATTGGAAGGCTGGGACGGCTGTTCGGGATTTCATTATAGCGATTCGATAATTTATGGTTTTACTCACACTCACTTGAGCGGAACAGGAGTAGCTGATTATGGCGATATTTTACTAATGCCTTTTTCAAATTTCGATAATGATTTTAGTAAAGATAAAATTGCTTCAAAATTTAGATATGACAATACTGTTGCAAGTCCGGGATATTTTTCAACCTATTTAGAAGATAATGGAGTAAATGTTTATTTGACTGTTACTGAGAGAGTTGGCTTTCACAAATATGTTTATGACAATCCTCAAGAAAAATATATATTGCTTGATTTAGAACATAGAGATGAAGTTTTGGAATCTTATGTAAAACCAATTTCAAAAACAAGATTTGTAGGTTTAAGACGTTCAAAATCATGGGCAGAAAATCAAATTTTATATTTTGTTATGGATTTTTCTCAACCTGTAAGCATTGTTGATTTTGAATCTGATGTGATTGTGAACGATGAACTTGTTGATAATAAGACTTTTAAGCTAAACTCTGCAAATCAAACTCCTTCAATTTATGTTGGTAAAAATAATAGCTTGGTTTTTAAAGTTGATTCTAATTCTGATAATGAATTGCTTGTAAAAGTTGCCTTATCTGCAACAGGCGAGGAGGGAGCAATGAAAAATTTAGAAGCAGAAATTGCAGATTGGGATTTTGAAAAAGTAAAAACTAATGCTAAAAATATTTGGGATAAAGAGCTTAGTAAAATTCGTATTGAAGGTGGCAAAGAAGACGACAGAATTACCTTTTATACAGCTTTATATCATGCTTATAGCGCCCCAAATATATATTGCGATGTTGACGGTAAATACAGAGCAAGAGATTTAGAAAACTATGAAAATCCACAGCACACAACATATACAGTATTTTCTTTGTGGGACACATATAGAGCTGCACATCCTTTATACACAATAGTTCAGGAGAAAAGAACTTTAGATTTTATAAAAACATTTTTAGACCAATATAAAAAAGGTGGTGCTTTGCCAATGTGGGAATTGTCGGCTAACGAAACAATGTGTATGATTGGCTATCACTCTGTGCCAGTTATTGTTGATGCGTATTTTAAGGGAATTAAAGATTTTGATTTAGAATTAGCTTTAGAAGCAATGATTTCTGTTGCAAAAACTGATGAATTAGGCAAAGCAGAATTTGCAAAATACGGATATATTCCACTTGATATGGAGCATGAATCCGTGTCTAAAGCTTTGGAATACGCATTTGATGATTGGTGTATTGCAATGTTCGCAAAAGACTTGGGAAAACAAGATGTTTACGAAGAATTTATAGAAAGAGCACAATTTTATAAAAATGTGTTTAATCCAAAAAATGGATTTATGCAATCAAAGCTAAATGCTGCATGGCAAGAGCCTTTCGACCCTAAGGAAGTGAATTTTAATTTTACCGAAGCAAATTCATGGCAATATAGTTTTTATGTTCCTCAAGATATTATGGGATTTATTGAATTGCATGGAGGAAATGAAAAATTTGCCAAAAAATTAGACGAAATGTTTTCTGAAGAAAGCCAAACTTCTGGAAATCATCAAGTTGATATTACAGGGCTTATTGGTCAGTATGCTCATGGAAACGAGCCAAGTCATCATATGGCTTATTTGTATAATTATTGTGGCAAGCCTTGGAAAACTCAAGCAATGGCAAGAAAAATTATGTCAGAGCTTTATTCTGCACAACCCGACGGACTTTGCGGTAACGAAGATTGCGGACAAATGTCGGCCTGGTATGTATTGTCGGCAATGGGATTTTATCCAGTAAATCCTGCAAATGGAGTTTATGATTTAGGAAGTCCACTTTTCGACAAAGCTACTATACAGCTTGAAAATGGTAAGCATTTTGAAATAATTGCACATGATAATTCCGAAAAAAATATTTATGTTAAAGAAGTAAAATTGAATGGCAGAAAATACAAAAAATCATATATCTGTCATGCTGACATTATGAAAGGTGGCAAATTGGAGTTTTTCATGGCTTCAGAACCTGAAACAAATAGAGCAACAGAGGCAAAGGACATTTACCAATCGCAAATAACAGAAAATATAATTACGCCAGTGCCTTTTACCAATGTTCCTTTTAGGTCGTTTAGAGATGAGGTAGAATTGACTTTGGACTGTGCTGACAAAAATGCAGAAATTTATTACAGCATAAACGATGAGGAAAATGCAAACCCACAGAAATATGAAAAACCTATAGTAATTAATTCTACTACAAAATTAAAAGCCTATGCAAAATCGGATTCTAAAAAGCAAAGCAAAACTATTGAAGCAGAATTAATTTTTATTCCCGACAATAGAACTATTAAGCTTATAAGTGAATATAGTCCTCAATATACAGCAGGTGGCGACAATGCTTTAATTGACTTTATTAAAGGCGAAGCCTGGTTTAGAAGTGGCTTGTGGCAAGGCTACAGGGGACAAGATTTTGAAGCCATAGTTGATTTGCAAGAAGTGAAAGAAATCAATCTTATTAATGCAAGATTTTTGCAAGATATTCGAGCTTGGATATTTTTCCCTAAGAAAGTAAGTTATTTTGCTTCTAATGATGGAGTTAACTTTACAAAAATCTATGAATCTGATTCGCAAATGCCTGATAATGACTATGAAGTAAAAATACAAGAATTTAAAAACGAGCGTGAAAATTTTAAAGCCAGATATATAAAAGTTGTAGCTAAAAGTTATGGAAAATTACCAGAATGGCATTTAAGTGCAGGTTATAATTCTTGGATTTTTATTGATGAAATTGAAATTTATTAATGAAAAGAATACTTTTTTTAGTTATTTGCATATCAGTTTTTTCGCTTATTTCTTGTGAAAATTACAAGGCAAAAAAGAAAATTAAAGCAGATTTAAGCGATGTGCAATTTGAGGATAAAGACCTTAATTACGACAGCATTTTTGCCTTAGTCCCCGACTACAACGAAATGTTAGGTATTTTAAAAGATGTTAGGATAGGCTATAGTTCTAAAATTTTGTTAGACTCTAAATCAGCAGAAATGTTTTTAACTTCTAAAGAGGTAAGTTTTGCTTTAGGAATGTTTGTAGCTGATTTGGCTTATGTTAGATATTTTGAGAAAGTGCAATTATGTACTGAATATTTAGAAAGTTTAAAAATTTTGACAGAAAAATTGGCAATTAGCAATAAAAATTTTGAAAGTCTTGTTAAAAAAGTGGAAACTAACATTCAGGATAGAGATGAATTGTTTTTAGTTGTTGATAGTTTGTTGGGCGAGGCAAATAAAATTTTCACAAAGTCAGAGCAGCACAGTTTATCTTGTTTGGCATTGTCGGGCTTTTGGTTAGAAATATCTTATTTAGGCTTAAATTCCATAAATGTAGAAAATATTGAAAATAATTCAGATTTTTTCCACTCTCATTTCGAAATCCTCAAGCTAATAAACCAACTCTACTCCTGCTTAGAAGACGAAAGCTTTATAAATCCCCTAAAACAATACTTCCTTGAATTAGAAGCAAAAGGCTTGGAAAATTCAGAGTTGGAGGAGGATATTTTGAAGATTAGAAGTGCTTATGTTAAGTGAGGGGGGGGTATTTGGTGTGTATGATAGGCAGTGCGAATGGAAGATATATTTATATCTAAAAGTTGCTATGTTATATATTCAATTACTTTTTGAAAGACTTGATATTCTTTGAATGGATTAGCATTAAAATATTCTTGACGTCTTTCTTCTGATTGGAATCTAACATCTCGCTCGCCCCAAATTGCCCAAGCAAATAGACAGTTTGTATCTAATAAATATTTATCAAGTAAATCTTTTCTTATGTAAACAAAGCTATGATTATTGTTATAGTTGTTAAAGTACTTGAGATTTAGACTTGCAATACTACCATTACTATCAAGCAAGTCAAATGTTTGAGGTTGACTTACTAATTTTAAGTGATAGGCAATTTCTTTAGCAACAATTGTATTATGACCAGCATTGTTTATAGAACTATGATAGTCTTCCCAATTGTATTCCATCACAGGCATTAACACATCAAATTCTTTAATTATTGGAACTTCTATTTCTTTACATGTGTTTCTTTTATCATTTTCTAAATCAGAGAAAATTGATGGATAATAATCATATTTGCTTCTTTTTGTTTTTATTTTTTCCTTACCAATTTCAAGTTCTACAGTAATTTGATTGCTGTGAGTAGCATCATTATAAATGTATAATTCATCAGCATAGGTATAATAATTATTTTGTGTTTCGAATAACCTTCTTTTACTCATATTTTGCATTTTGAGATATTTAATAACATTAGAATAATCATTGTTTTTTATAATGAGTCCTCTAATATAAATAAAACAATTTCTTTCAATTGGTATATTCTCTTGACTTATGAACGAATCTAGGTAAATCCAATTTCCAAGATTGCCTTTTAAATCTTTTATAGTTAAATAGTCTTCAACAGATGGCATTCCCCCATTTTCATACCATTCAACAAGTGTAGTTGTTTTGTCTCCTAATATGTTGTGAGTAAAAAATAATTCGTTTTTAGGCTCCTCAGGAAAACTAGGGTCAATATCTGAACTAGGCAACCTAAATTGATTCCAACGATCCTTATCTAATAAGCCTAAGTCATCTCTGAGTCCTGCATTTTCAAAGTACGCAATCCACGAATATTTTTTACCATAACGTTCAATTTTGACTTGTTCAGTACTTCTATAATAATTATATATATCAATATCTTTATCGGCTTCTTTGAAGATTTCATAATCCCAGCCTAAATTAAAGATACGCCAATATATTTGTCGTCTAACTTTTTGCTTTTCTGGAGGGTCTGAATATGCATGTCCATCATTTACAATTCTTCCAATTGTATAATTGCTGAAATCCATATATATTGGTCCGTCATAATTGTTGTATGGCTGATCACCATAATCAAACTCACCCAAACTTCTAATGCCACCAAACTTATAAGGTGGTCTTATGTTTTTGATTTCTTTTTCAGTAAATAGATTTGGTTTATGAATTAACCCTATTTCAATAATTCGCCTAGCATAATCTCTTGCTAAAATGTGCGTTGTTGAATGTTGAGCGTTTTCTTTAAAAATTAGGTCGTAAATATTTTTTGATAATTCAGGCAAAATGTGATTTCTAAAATTATCTGATATGGTTGAATTATGTTCTGCCATAACAACACCGTACAAAGCAGCTAATGTTCGTTCCCAGACATAAGGGTCATTGAATTTTAGAGAATTATAGGCCAATGATGAAAATTCATTTGGAAACTTTCTTCCATAAAAGTAAAGTGCTCTTGTTGACTTGTCTCTTAAATCTTTATTAGTGCTAGTAAGAAACCAAACAATAATTCTTGACACAATATGTTGCTTGTCTGAAACTATCATAGATTCGCTATCTGTTGAACGACATTGTCTTTCAAATTCTAAAATATACTCTTCGATATTATAGCTCTTTTTTCTTATGTATTCACTCCAAGAAATATCGCGTTCGTTCATTTTTAGTGATGCCAACAATCTTGAAAAGAAAATAGCATTTAATGGATGTCTAACATCACCAAGCGTTTTAAATGAAAGGTCATAGAATATCTTTTTGTTTTCATTATTTAAAAAATACAACTTTTCTACTAACTGAATGTCAGACTCCTTAACTGCTTTTGCCGGCAAAATAAAAAGGCATGAAATAGACTTTTCAAATGCATAATTAGAAAAATTGATTTGGTCTTTATACCGATTAGTGATAAATTTTGGTAAATATGAGAATACGTTAGATTTTGTAAATTTCAACAATCTATTTTTTTTACACAATTCATGAAATGAAGTTAGTTTGAGTTGCGGTAGGAGCAGACATAATGAGGTCATTATATCTTCGAAAAGCGGATGTTGTCTATTACTATTTATTATTTTTTGAATAAACTTTTTACTTATAAAATATGATACATCAGGGTGTTTTTGGATTAAATATTCTCCAATCATAAAACCCGCAAGTGTGTCATATGTAAAACTTATATATTCATTTTTGCTACGCATATCTCGAGTTATAACTAATCCTTCATTAATAAGAATGTCTGCCTTTGACCTATCCTTTTCATAAGCTGATTTACCATCAATCAAATTATAAAATTCATTGATTGGAATTTCTCTTGTGTTATTTTCCCACAAGAATAGTGATAGTTTACTTAGTGATTCTGCAATGAAATTTTCATTCGCCTTTAAAATAGGATCGTTACTTGTTACTCTTTTGTTGACTTGATTTAAATATTCACGAAACACATCTTAAGTAGATTCTTCTTCAATATTAACAGAAACTTCATTTAAAGTTTTCCAATTTGGATTTTTGATTTCGCAATATATTCTTAAAAATATTGGGTCTCTGAATTTTTCAAGTGATGCAAAAGGCAAATCTGCTTTTATTTTATATTTAGTAAAATATTTTTTAACAGCTTCGTTGATACTTTCATAGTCATCAAAACCATATAAATAGTGCAATTCTTTTGTTGTCTTTCTATCCCAAATTCGATCAACATATGAATTTCTACAAGTGGTTATAAGTATCAGATTTTTTGTTTGTAAGACTTTTGAAATGAATGCAGATAAATGGTTTTTCCAAATTGGTGAAAATAAACGGTTTGAAGTAGTTTCATTTAAACCGTCTATTATTAATGGAATAGAAGCCTTTATAATTGAAGCATAAATATCAAGAGCTTGCAAAAAGTCATCAACACTAAATTCTTGCGGAATATCAAGGGTTTTTTTTAATGCATCTATAATACTTGTTTCATCAGTAAACTTATCTCCCGTAATAAAAATTGCAGGATTTGAGTTTGCTATTCTTTTGTATGCAATATCACAAGAAATATGTGTTTTCCCTTTTGCTGCATCACCTATAAAATGAATTACTCTTCTTTTATCGTGAAAGAAGTTTATAAAGAAACTATTATAAATTTCATCAATTTCTGAAATTAAATCTACAATATTTGAGGCATCTTTATATGCTTGTGATTTTTCTTCAAAAACTCTGTAATTTATTTCTTCAAAATATTTAATAAAGTCTTTGTACAGTTCTTCTGAATCAAATTTTGATAGGAGTTCTGGTTTGTACTCTATAAAACAAGATTCAATAAAATCAATTTTTTTTAAAACATAATCAATATGTTTTTTAAATTCTTGGCAGGTTAAGAAAAATGTATTTCTTTGATAGCTTTCTTCCGATGTTAGTATTCTCTCATTTCTAAAATCATATAAAGCCGTTTCAATATTATTAGCTTTTTCGAGTAACTCTTTTTTTAGTTCTTGTGTAAGTTGTGTGTAGTTTGGATCTACCAAAAGAAAATCAATTTTTTATTGAGTACGTTTGTCAATAGTGTGTAGATCTGGATCGTATTTATCTTTTACTTTTTGAAAATTCTCATCAAACCTTTTTTCGAACCAGTTTTGATTAAATTCCAATTCTCCAAAAAAGAAATTACGGATACCAATATGTTTTGGATCTTTAAGAAAGGTTATAAATGAAGTTTCACCCCAATGTTTAAGTTCAATTATTCTATTTGAGGGAATTACTCTGGTTAATTCATTTTCAAACCAATTCTTTTCACCTGTACTAAGCTTTCCTTTGCTTGATAAATTATCATCTGTTAAATCTGTTTTTAAACAAAGAAACCATTTTGTTAAGTCAGGATGGTTTCGAATTGCAGTATTAAGTGAATTCTTAATTTGCGAATATCTTGAACCTTTATTAAGCCTTCCAGTATCTCCAAAAAATTTACATTGCCAGCCCCATTTTTCTCCATTATTAAGTTTTAAATAAAATTCAACTCCACCATCGCCACCGCTACCATCTATTGGTGTGAATGTTCCAAGATGTCCAAATTCTTTTTGTGCAATTTGATAACACAGTTGTTCAAAACATTTGGTTGTTTTACCATCATATGATTTAAGTTTATTAAAATCTATTTTGTCTATTGTGATCATAATACTAAATTGTTAAGCATAAACTTTTTACAAACAGAAGTAACTTTATGCGAATTTGGACTTGCAAATGTGATTTTTTAATGTTAGTACTATTTTTTAGCATTAAATTCAAATTAATATGAAGTTATATCTTTACTTTACAAATATAATTATTTTTTATCTCCGTTTGATAATAATGCAATTAATGCAGCGATGCCTACAATAAGTCCTCCAGCGATTATCACTTTTTCTAGTGTGTTTGATGATTTTTCTTTTTTTACCGGTGTACTTCTTTTTATATTAAACAATTTATCAATTGCAGGCGTTGGGTCCTTTCTATTAAATCTAATAAAACTAATGCTCTCAGAATCCTCAACATTTACGCCATCTTCAATAATTAAAATATTATTAACATTATTATTATTTGCTATACCCCATTCATACATTACATAATCAATACTTGAACTATCATTTGTAATAATACCAATGAAAACATCAGAGTTTAATATGTTAGTATCATTTTCATAAGGGATGCCATCAAATGATGTCTCAACAATGTAGCCACTTTTGCGAAGTTGTTCAAAAAGTAAAGTAATGACATGCAATTCACTATCTTTAAATGAGTATGAAACAAATGCTTTCATTTTTTTCCCTCCTCTGATATTTTATTTTCAAACTTTTTCACAAGCTCATTATACTTTTTTTCTGCATTATTGTCTTGGAATTTCTCTTGATAATACTCCAGAAAAAATGCTTGTATTAGGGATTTTCTTTTAATAAACTTATGCCACAATTGACTGCCGTTCCAAATTATAAATTTTTTCTTACTCTCTACAGAGCATTCATTAAACTTTCTTTTTAAAGATGCTGTCGCATCATTCTTACAAACTAATAAATATCCGCTTGCTCCTTTTGCATCAATAGTACTAAATATTTTATTTGTATTTACAAGATCCGGACCTATTGCTTTTTTATGAGACTTGCATTCAACAATCCATTTTTGACTATGTTTACAAATTGCATCTTCAAAGAAAAATTCAACTAAAATATCACAGCCATCATCACAACCAACACCAAAGTCTAACACATTTATGTCAGTGAAATTAAATTCGTGATCATCGTTTTTTAAACTACGAAAATATTCAGCAATTATTTGCTGAAATTCATGACCGTCTTTTATTTTATCTAATGGCGAACTCACAATTTTATTTTTACGTATCCCCCCAAAAAAAGTTTCATTTTCACGCAATCTTCCCCCTATACAAATGTTTTTGGAACTCAATAAACAGATTTAGTATTTCTGTAGTTTCTCCTAATATTTCTTTTGCATCATCTAATGTATGGTATTTGTTTTTCAGTAAAATTGGGAGTTTATCTTGGTCGAGTTCGTCAACTCCTGCTTCTATGTATTTGCTTGCTACGAATGAAATAAATTCCTTTTGCTTGTCGTTGAGCAGTGTAAACATTGTAGCTTCGGCAGCTTTTGCTCTGGCTTCTCTGGTAATTGCAATGTGGTCGCCATTGAAAACATATTCTAACACATCGAACAAATCGCTTTTTTCCATATCAACCAATTTTTGTAAAGTCCGCAAATCAGATTTTGGAAAACCAGCATCTTCCAATTTTTCTAATAAAATTTTTCTGGTGATTGGAGAACTCCAAAGTTTCCGCAATTCTTCTTCATCTTTGAAGAGTTTTGGCAACTCACCAAATAAATTGCTCAAAAACTCCTCTGCTGAAATCGGTTTGCCATCAGCACTCCAAAAAGATGTGGAAATCATATGTTGAATTTCTCTTTCTTTGCCTTTAGCTAATTTTACTTTTACTTTTTTATTGCAAATACAAGGTCTTTCACCACAAACAGGACAAGGAACTGAACCCGGTTTCTCACAAATACAAGGACTTTGACCACAAACATAACAAGGTGGTGGCGGTTCACTAATGCAAGCACAATCTAATTGACCGCAATTAGGACAATCTGTTATTTCTCCGCAAATGCAAGGGTCTTGACCACATATATTACAAATTTCTATTATAGGTTCGCCGTCCCATTCTGGGTCAGAGAAGTGTTTGTAGGCATCTACAAAGTCGTAAATTGTGAAAAACTCTTTACCATCAAACAAACGAGTACCACGCCCAACAATTTGCTTAAACTCAATTCTAGAATTAATTGTACGAAGCAAAACTATATTTCTAATATTTCTTGCATCTACTCCTGTAGAGAGTTTGTGCGAAGTGGTTAGAATGGTTGGTATGGTTTTTTCATTGTATTGAAACTCTCGCAAAAATCTTTCTCCATCTTCGCCATCGTTTGCGGTTACACGAACACAATAAAATGGGTCTTTACTTTTTGCATATTGATTCACTAAATCTCGTATCAATGCTGCATGTGCTTGATTTGCACAGAAAATTATAGTTTTTTCATTTTGATTTGCTTCATCTAAAAAGATTTTCACTCTTTTTATTTCACGTTCTTTAATTTCAATCTTGCGGTTAAAGTCTTTTTCTTCATATAATTTTTCTGGTTTAATTTCGCCTTCTAAAACAGTGTCGTCAGGAGAGTAGATATAATCATCTAAGGTGGTTTTAATGCGTTTTACCTTAAAAGGTGTTAAAAATCCATCATTTATACCTTCTTTTAACGAATAAACATAAACAGGCTCGCCAAAGTAGTGATAAGTGTCAACATTGTCTGTTCTTTTGGGTGTGGCAGTTAAACCTAATTGAACGGCTTCGCTAAAATATTCTAAAATGCCTCGCCACGTGCTTTCGTCATTTGCTCCACCACGATGGCATTCGTCAATAATGATAAAATCAAAAAAATCAGGCGGATAATCACCGAAATAGGGTGCAGGTTTGCCTTCTTCGTCATATCCCGATGTGAAAGTTTGAAAAATTGTAAAGAAAATGCTTCCATTTGTTGGCACTTTTCCTTTTTTTCTTATTTCATCAGGTCTAATGCGAACTAAAGCATCTTCGGGGAAAGAAGAAAAAGCATTGAATGCTTGGTCGGCTAAAATATTTCTATCGGCTAAAAATAGAATTCTTGGACGGCGGTTTACTTCGGCTCCGCTTGGTAACCGTCTTGTGAGGTTCCATCTAGTATTAAATAATTTCCAAGCAATTTGAACAGCTATTGCGGTTTTACCTGTGCCTGTAGCGAGGGTAAGTAAAATTCTATTTTTCCCTTGTGCAATTGCTTCAACAGTACGTTGTATGGCTATTTCTTGAAAAAAGCGAGGTTGCCAACTACCACTTTTACTTTCAAACGGAATGCTGGCAAATTTTTCTATCCACGCTTCGATATTTTTAATACGCTCAATATCCGAGGTATTTTCTGTGATTGTTGAAGTAGAATATTTTCTTTCCCAAAGTTCTTCTGGACTTAAAAATCGTGTTACCAATTTTTCTTCGCCAGTTTTCATGGATATTTGGTAAATTTCATCGCCGTTGGTGCTGTATGTAATGTCTATTTGCAGTTTTTGAGCATATTTTTTGGCTTGCATTACGCCTTCGTGAACCGACAAACTACTTTTTTTAGCTTCTACAACCGCTAATTGAATACCTTTGTAAATCAAAACGAAGTCGGCAGATAAACGTTTGCTTCTTCCACCGCCAGTTTGTATTTTACCTTCTGTTATACCGTGTTCACGACTGATTTTAGAACCTTCTACAACACCCCAGCCGCAAGCTCTTAGCATGGGTTCAATTTTTTCTACTCTGGTATCTACTTCTTTCATAATTATTGAATTGATAATTATTTTTTTGTATTATATTTGGTTGTTTTGATGATTGAAGTTAGTAATTTTAATATTTCTGTTAAGTCAGTTTTTGTTGAATTGTACTCTGTTTCGTCTATATAGTTTGATTGAAAAAGTAGTTCAATCCAATACTCTGTTACATTTGCTTTTTGTAATGCAATAGCCATTTTGTGAATAAAATCTGCCTTGCTTTCTTCCTGTTCTGCCTCACGCACCAAAACACCTATGGCTGTTCCACTTTGCAAAAGTTGTTTGCTTAATACAAATTCTTTTTTATGCTCACATAAAAATTCATGCATTTTTACAATCCGTAGAGCAAAATCAAATGATTTATTTTTTACAACATTATTTTTCATTGTTTATTTTATTTTTTAAACAACAGCAAATTGCTGTTCAATTATTTCAGGAAATTGTTGCCAAATTTTTCCATCGAGTTCTTTTCCATTTAGTTTTTTATTTCGTTTTACTTTATCAGCACCCCATGTTCCCCATTGCTTAAAGAAAAAGGCGACATCATTTTTTTCGCATTGTTGCTTGATATTTAAAACCCATTCTTTTGCCATTGGTCTGGCTTTGTTACCACTTTCTCCACCAACAATTACCCAATCAATATTTGATAGATTAATTTCGCCTAAATCTTCTAAAAGCGGTTCGATAGAAAGGAACAAAACAGAGGCTTTTATATTTCTCAGAAAATCAATTCTTGGCAAACCTTCTTTTTTATTTTCGACAGTAACTCCCAGCCAGATATTTTCATAAACTTTGCGATGCGAAAAATATTCCAACATTCTGTCTGCTCGTTTGGTAAGAATTTGATAGGTGTGTTGTGGGGTTTGCTCAATTACATTAAAAATTTTATCAAGATAATCTAAGGGCATATCTTTATGAAAAATATCGCTCATAGAATTCACAAAAAAAACAGTTGGCTTTTTCTTTTTTAAAGGATCGTTTAAACGGCAGGGAACAATATTGAACTCAAATCCGTTTTCGTATCCTTTTACTCCTATAGCCTGCAATCTAATTGCCATGGTTTCGGCATAACAGTTTTGGCAGCCAGCACTAATTTTTGTGCAACCTGCCGAAGGATTCCATGTTTGTTCTGTCCATTCAATTTTGTGTGTCATAGTTATTTGATTTTTATAAGCGTAGGTGTTTTAAGTTTGTGAATATCGTTATTAATGGTTTTAAATTTCTCTATTTTGCCTTCGTCCATTAATGCTTTTAGTTTTTGAGCGGCATGTTTAACCAAACAACGATTATGAAGTGCATACTTGTAAGCCTCTACATCGGTTTTAATCTTACCTGATTTTATTTCATTTTCCAAATTTAGGTTGAATAGTTGTATTTTTCTGGGAATTTTAACTTCCTCAAAAAGAACTCCTTGGTTGTCGTATGTTAATTCTCTATCAATGTTATAATCGGCTTCTCCTGTAATTTTATCAAATTTCCAACAAACTTTTTGGAATTTTTCAGCTCCAAAAGTGTGATTGCATCCAAATATTAATCCATAATAACCTGAGTCTTTTTTTACTGAAAAACAACCTATATAATACTCTTTATCCTCTGGGATAAGCGATTCGTAGTAAGATGCAATTAAACGATGGCAATGGACAGCTTTTGCATTTTTTATATCAATCTGTTGGGTGTCAACATATTTATTGAAAGAGGGCGTGTCTGGAAACCGTTTCAAATACGATGAAGGCATAAAACAAATAAAGTCGGCAGATGGAACATTTGCTAATTTATTAAGTATTTCGCTGTCAATAACAAAACTGAATGGGTCTAGATACAATATTTTTGCTGCTTTTTTTCTGTTGAGCATTGCCGGGTAAATACGTGGAAAATAGGTTTCAAAATTTCCAGATTTAATAATTAGATTCTTATCCTCTGAAAAAACACATTCTTCTAAGCAACTTAATTTACAAGTTTTAAAAAAGCCTAAAACATTTGTTCTTAAAATTTCTGATTCCTCATTGTCGTTAAGTATGATAAAAACCTTTTTTTTACTTTTTCGAATGTCGTTGCAATATGGCTTAATTTCGTTGAGAATATTAAATGCTGTACCATATTCCCCTTCGGCATTTTGTCCTTGACCCGCAAAGAAATCATAGATAAAAATCTCGTCAAAAGCAGGGCTATGTAAAAAAACAGGAAAACTTTCTTTGAAGTATTCCTTAAACACTTCTAGTTTAGATTTAGTTCCTTTATCGAACTTTGAGCTATGAAAACCTTTCTTTGCCATAATTAATTTAATTCTCCCGAAAAAGCCTTCTGCAAAATCGACTTCTTCAATTCCTCCAAAAGTAATATTTTTTTCTGATATATAGACTCCAATTTTTGTGTTTCTATTCGTAAAGTATCTAATTTGTGAACAATGGCTTGTTGCTCTTTGAGTGAAGGAAAAGAAAAGTTAAATTCTAAAACTTGATTCATATTTGCTCTTGGCATTCTTGCTCCTGTCCAAGTTGCATTAATTTTCTTAACTGTTGAGCCTAAAATAAGCCAATAGAATAAAAACTCTCTTGTAATTTTCTTGCTTACTTTAATGGGAAATATTTCAGTTGAACAATGCCCCTCAAAATCAGGTAATAAAACTTTGTTTAAATATGGTCTTAATCTGCCATAAAGAACATGTTGTTTGTTGAAATAAAAAGTAGAACTTTTCACTTCTTGAGGGGACAAACTTCCAATAAATTTACCTGAATTTGACTCAATATTTTCTAAACCGACAAAAGGTAATCCTTTGTGAATGTTTTGATTTTTGTCATATTCAATCACTTCCCCCAACTTCTTTTCTTCCCAATTCTTGTGTTTAGTTTTTGTGTCTGTTGAGCCAGCAAACACCTTATTCAAATAACTTTCAAAAAGTTCTTTGGCGTTTTTGAGGTTTTGTTCGGCATTGGCTTTTGCTTTATCAATAG
>ENA-UOOK01002910-UOOK01002910.1-fermentation-metagenome-genome-assembly--contig:-NODE-2910-length-20240-cov-3.995690_pt1 | contig 20240 bp, 19 predicted proteins | sample MGYA00245777_ERZ724023 | MGnify/ENA primary metagenome ERZ724023 (study PRJEB28704, sample SAMN03018312) | fermentation metagenome | biome: anthropogenic terrestrial biome; feature: soil; material...
AAATTCATCGGTGTAAATGGACTTAGTCATTGCGCTGTAGTACTAAAACGAAGAGTAAAGTCATTCCAATCCAACAACAGAGTAATCGGTGCATCTTTTTGGTTCCTGATTTGAAGATTTGACCGTCAAAACACTACAAATCGGCATGGATCAGTTTGCTGATGAGAACAACAAACGTAACCGATGCCGCTTGATTTCCAGTAACAAAACAAGGCATGGTTTCTAGCAACATCACGACTTCTCAGAAAGGAGGTGGTACGGCAATCCCCTGTCTGCTGGTAATCGTCCCATCGAAAGAGCGATGCAAGTCAACGGTTTCCGAAACGAATTGGACCGAACCGTCATAAAGTGACGTATTAATGCCGCCGGTGTGGAAACTTTTGGCACTTCGATAGCGGCCCCGGTCATCCGAGTCGTCTGCGGGAACAACATTGGGAGGCGCCCCCTAGTACCAGTGTCCCACCCAAAAGAAAGGGTTGTATCCGTAATTGTTGTCGAAGCGTAATGCACGATGGGCATGTTCCAGGAACATGAAAGTATTGCTTGTTCCATCGGTGATGGAGGCCAGACCGCGATTACTGTTGATACATGTGGCAGCAAGGTCGCACGACGCATTGAGAGCACCAGTGTCATCAGACAATTCCGGCATGCCTGTTACCGGCATGGCATAGTCTTTTTGCGATCCTGGTATAGTAGCAGGGCTGGTACTCGGGCATCGGTAAGCGGGCGGCGCACTTTCAGCAGGGATTTTATTGTATTCGTCACCTCTGGGGTTGCCGATTTCGGTTGCCCCGTAGGCCCATGAGTCGTTGTTGGTCGAAACGTAAGACCCCCGTAAGAAATCAATATCCTGATAAATATTCGTTGCTTCCATAAACGGAAGGATCAACGCCCCCCATCCCATCATTCCGTTGTACAATCCCTTGTGTCCACCGCGCGGAAAAAATTTGTCGGATACCCAAGCGTCCGCTGCCTTCGAGGGAAATATCCCCGTGTCACTTGTTTCATGGTATTTGATGGCTGTCGGGGGGATCACCTTGTGGGTATCGTGGTAGTTGTGAACGGCTAATGAAAGTTGCTTCATGTTGTTCGTACACTGCATTCTTCGGGCTGCCTCGCGGGCCGCCTGAACGGCAGGCAGCAATAAGGCGATTAAAATACCGATGATCGCGATGACCACCAAAAGCTCAACCAATGTGAAGGCGAATAGTTTGCCTCCAATATCCTGTTTACTAAAATTGATGTTTTTCATAAAAAAGCTCCTTGTTGATACAAGAGTTGAAAAATAAACAAACAAACTCGTTATTTTCAATCGGTCCGTTCCTGTCAGGATGCATCTGCTTCTTCGTAGTAGACTTTTGGGGCCTTGACGTTCCATTGGAAACGATCGAACAATTCTTCAATTTCCCTGATTTCCTCCGCAGCGAGAATCGAAACGCCGGCTTTGGCATTTTCCGCAACCTCGGCGGCATTTCTCATTCCGCTGATGATGTGCATTTTTTCGTATTTCGCGATGACCCAAGACAACATCAATTGACTTGTCGTCAACCCAAGATGCTCGCGAATCGGGGCCAGACGGCTCAGCAGGAGATTCATTTGTCCAACGCTTTCCGAGGAAAATCTCGGATCGACTTTCCGGAAATCGCCGTCCGGATATTCGGTTTCAGGATTCAAGACACCGGTCAACAGCCCGTGCTCCAGAGGAGCGTAAGCGATGAAACTGACATGATTCGTGCGGCACGCGGACAAAACGCCGTTTTCCTCCATCAGTCGATCCAGATAGGAATAACGTTCTTGCGTTGCGTCAAGCGTGCCGGCCGCAACATACTCATTCAATTGCGATGCCGTCACGTTTGAACTTCCGATGGCCCGAATTTTCCCCTGTTTTTGCAGTTTTTCCATCGCCGCCATGGTTTCATCAATCGGCGTTGTCGCTTCCTGAGCATGGGTTTGCAGGAGGTCGATATAATCGGTGTCGAGGCGTTTCAGACTGGCTTCCACCTCCTTAATGATGGAATCCGCTTTCAAATAGCGATAGAAACGGATTTTCGACGTGTCGGACGTCAGACCGTTTTCGTCGGCGTAAAAATGAAGTTCCCCTTTTCCTTGCGGCCAATCCTGAGTGTCCCAGACGATCCCGCATTTCGTGGCAATAATGGCCTTGTCACGGCGTCCTTTGACAGCCTTGCCGACAATCTCCTCGGCGAGACCATAACCGTACATGGGTGCGGTGTCGATCAGGTTGATTCCGTGGTCGAGTGCGGCGTGGATGGTTTTGATGGAATTTGCTTCATCGGTTCCGCCCCACATCCAACCCCCGATGGGGTAGGTGCCCAAGGCAATAACGGAAGCTTGAATGTCTTTGGTGCCCAATTTTCGATAGATCATAAATGAGGATTCCCTGGAAAAAACTGAGAGATATTCTTCTGCCACAGTCGCTGTTCACTGGATCATACCGTTGCATCACAAAAAAAGCAATGTAATTTCAGGACAAAAAAGTGGACAATCCGGACATATTTTGACGACGATGTTGTTGTCGCGATAAACAAAATGTTTATAATACAAGGGTACAGTGAATATGGTCACCATGTTTTTGGCATTCAGGTAAAAGAACATGAAAAAGCAGGTTTTATTGATTATCGAAACGTCACGCGCGCATGGGCGGGGAATTCTGGAAGGAATTTTGCAGTATATTCGCGAAAAAAATGACTGGAAAGTCTATTTTGAAGATCGCGGAGTTTCGGAAAAACTGCCACGTTGGCTTGACGTCTGGAAGGGGGATGGAATCATTACCCGATCACGCAACACGGAGATTGCCGAAACCCTACATCGCAAAGGGATCCCTGTCGTCGAACTTTTGGGAGACGGGAAAAAATATTCCGCCGAGGTTGAGGGAGATGACCTTCTGGCCGGGGAAATGGCCGCCGATTATTTCTGGGGGTTGGGCTTGAGAAAATTTGCGTTTTTCTGTCCAGACAACACCTTTTGGTCAAAAAGACGTCTCGATGCGTTCCGCAATCGTCTCGCCGAATACGGCGCTGCGTGTGAAACGTGCCATTTTCCGAAATCGGAGATGAAGGATTACCTTTTGAATGCCATTATGAAACGTCCTGATAATTTTTTGGAAAAATGGCTCCTTGCCCTTCCCAAACCGATCGGCTTGTTGGCCGCGATTGATCTGCATGCGGTTTATATTCTGGAAGCCTGTTTGAATGCGGGAATTGCCGTTCCAGAGGAGATCGCCATACTCGGCTGCGGCAATGACCAGCTTCATTGTTCGCTGTTTTCGCCACAACTTTCGAGCATCGACTTGAACAGTCGACAAATCGGCTACCAGGCAGCCCGGCTATTGGATAAAAAAATCAATGGTGAGCAACTCCCTGCTTTACCGATAAACATCCCCCCTTCGAGGATTGTTGCCAGACAGTCAACAGACATCATTGCCGTGCAAGACAGGGAAGTCGTCAGGGTATTGAAGGCGATTCGGGAAAGATTCAAGGAACCGATCGGCATCCCACAAATCATTGCAGAATTTCAATTATCACGAAGAACTTTGGAAAGACGTTTCCAGAAATGGCTTTTACGCACGATGGAACAGGAATTGATTCGCGTGCGATTGGAACATGCAAAATATCTTTTACGGGAAACCACTCTTCCTATCATGGCGATCGGCCCGGAAGTGGGAATTCTTGATGCGCATTACTTTATCCGTTTTTTCCGACGGGCGGTCGGTATCACGCCCAATCAATATCGACGCATGAAGTCAGAATACTCTTAGAAGGTGTATTCAAAGCACCCTGCCAAGTTAGTGGCCACGGCCATTCACCGAACTTTGCAGCGTCTTTGCCGAACGCAATGGTATGCAACGGTAAGCCCTGCACAGTTTCGAGAGGTGCGATACAAAGGCCATTTTGCTTTAACATGCAATTTGTCAAATCGTTGTGCACTCGCCCGGCTTACCAACAGATGTTTTATTTGCAGCTTCCTAAACCGTAGGTCGTTGGTTCGAATCCTGTCGAGGTAGCTTCTAAGTGCCGGAACAACAATAGTTTGCGTTGAGCCGGATTTTAATTTTTTGAAGGTTATTGGCAAAGGGAGCCGAAAAAAGTGCCGTCAATATAAGCATCTTCTGCAGCGGAACGACATGTTTTGCCTTGCGTCCACGGACTCCATGCCCGGAGGCCGCCCGCGATTCCGGCCCAAAACGAGAGCCGTTCTCCCGCTGTTTTTGCCCGGCACCCACAACGGCGATTTGTGGCCCTGACCGACCGACAGGCTGTCTTTACCCAACCGAGCCGCGAGCGCATCACACGCGACACACACGAGGCCTCGTTTTTCCCAACGTCGCCCCGAAACTCGACGGCCCCGCCCGACGACCGAAGTTCGCCAAGAAAAAGAAACACCCCGCTCCCGGTCGAAACCGGAAACGGGGCTGAATCGCTTGAGCGGAACGAGGGGGCCTTTGGTTGAAAGTAGAGGCTTCTACACATTGAGCTTCGCTCCGAATTCCATATTGGAGTCTTCCGGCGCTTCGATTCGTTCCCAATCCGAGTAGGTTCGTATGGGAGAAACGACCGTAATGGTGTAGTTCTCAAAAATGGAGTCACGCCCCTGTCGTTGGCTTATCCGGTGTTGTTCCCGATTACGCCATTTTTTAACGGATTCTTCGTTCTCCCAAACGGAAAGGCTCAAAAGTTTACCTTTGGTTGAAAGACTGGAAAATCGCTCCGCTCGGATAAACCCTTCCGCTTTGACGAGGCTTTCCTTCAGTTCCCCCGCCAAGGCGAGGTATTGATCTTCATGGCCGCTTTTGATCGTCACTTCAAATAAAACAATAATCATCGATCAGCTCCTGTTTTCAGTGAATTCCATAGATTGATGGTCGCGTAAGCCTGCCAAGGCTTCCAAGCTTCGGACAATTCAAGAATTGTTCGTTCCGGTAGGTTGCCCAACGCCTTTTTGACGCCGTAATCTGTATGCGGGAAAGCGTCGGGCCAACCGAAAACTCTCATGGCGATGTACTGCGCAGTCCAAGGGCCGATGCCCGGCATTTCAAGCAATTTCGACATTTCCGTTTCGGGATCGGCCTGAACTGAAAGATCAATCGCATCGTTTTTCACGGCGACGGCAAGAGCGGCAATCGATCGGGCTCGAATTCCCGTGATTCCAAGCGGCCCGAGTTGGTTTTCAATTGAGCTACCGAGCGAAACGATTTTTTGTGACGTTGGAAAACTCACGGTCAAATCGTCAAACGGCGTTTCAATTGTTTCGCCGAACGAATTCGCCAACCGCGCGGCCAGAGTTCGTGCCGCTTTGACCGTGATTTGCTGACCGAGAACGGCCCTGACCGACATTTCGAACGGATCGAAACAGCCTGGCAGGCGTAGCCCGGGATCGTAAAGTCCCGGTGATATCTGGTTCATGTCCTCAAGCACCTTACCGATTTCGGACGGCTGGCAATTCAAGTCGAAAAGATGTCGCATCAATGTTTGAATATCCCGGCGCAAGTTCAGGCCGATATTTCAGGCAGGGCCGGTATCCGGCGAGTTCGGCTGCGGCGGCGCTCGGATAAAACGTACAGTTTTTCTCCAACGGTGTTTTTACACGGCAGACCGGACGGCAATAAATTCCCGTACTGGAGATGCCGACGAAAAAACGGCCGTCAAATCGGCTGTCATGGGCCTTGAGTGCCGCGTAGAGGGTCTTCTTGTCCATATTCATCATGATCATGCAACACTCACGGAGCCGTACTTTTTTTAAGAACGAACAACCGGGACATGTCGACGCCTTCCAATTCGAGCAGTTGGATTTTTTTGCTGATACCGCCGGAGTAACCGGTCAAACTTCCGTTTGCCCCGACGACACGGTGGCACGGAATGATGATGGAAATGGGATTATGTCCCACGGCACCGCCGACCGCCTGGCTGGACATGCTCGTTTTCTTCATCCGAGCGGCCATTTTTTGAGCGATTTCGCCATAAGTGACGACCTCGCCGTAAGGAATTTCGCACAAAATATTCCAAACGGCTTTGCGGAACTCCCCCCCGTTGGGAGCCAAAGGCAAATCGGAAATCGCCGGTCTTTTACGCTTGAAATAATGCTCCAGCCAACGCTTTGCGTCTTTGAAGACGGTCAAACTGTTTTTTTTCGTCATTTCCTCTGAAACGGTGTCGCCGAAATATTTCTGACCTTCCATCCACAAACCGACCAAGTTGTCGCCGTCACTTGCCAAAGTGAGACGCCCGATTGGTGACGGAATTGTTGTCGAGTAATACATCTCTCTCCTTTATGTGATCCTTGAGTTTCATCGGTAGACACGGCTTCGATTTCATTTCCGTCGAGTATAACACCTTTTCCTGCCCGAACTAGCCGTTTTCGGACATGGAATTCGATATATGAAAAAATCCTGCTTGTTTCACATTTTGAGGGGAGAGTTTTTTGACAAGGTCAACAGGATTTTACAAGATTTTTTTGATAAAAAAAACGACAATGCAAACCCTAAATACTGCAGGCCGTCAATGAACTGTCATTTTTTAGTGTCCTTTGTGAAAAAACTTTGTGAACTTTGTGATAAAATATTTAACCACAAGGGACACAAGGAATGTACAAGGTTCACAATGAAAAATGTTGGTTGTATGACGTTCTAAGGTATATCCTGTCAAAAGAAAAATGCCCCATCAAAGTCCGAAACGATCAGAAAAATCATTGACGATCCGAAACGATTTCGCGACGAATGGCTCGACCCGTTCTATGCAGATTGCCCGGAACTCTTTCCGCCCGGCTTCGAGAAAGGGTACGAAATGAACGGACGTTATCATTCCAAACGCCTGGGTCTCGACATCCGTCGGCTCAAGCTGCGAAACGGTGAGCAGTATCAAGTCCGACCCGCCTTCGCCTTGTCGATGATGGTCGGCCGTGTCGAGGACGTCGAGGCGGCCTTGTTTCTTCGAAAATTCGGGGTGCCTTATTGGGCCATCGTTCGACTTTTCGGACGAAATGCCACGTTCTGGTATCGCCTTGAAATCAGTATCGGTCGCAACAGCATCGTGGGAACGACTGTGAAAACTGTTGCCGTTCCGAACAATCTTCTTGCCGATGAGAAACACGAAAAGATCGTCGGTGAGAAAACATACATCGCAACGACCGTTGCCGAAGGCGTCGTGCTGGGAGCGGAAATTTCGCCAACGGCTTCGAAAGAGGATTTGCAAAAGGCGTATGGCGTTTTCAAGACCGAAGCCGAACAGATTGAGCCGGAGTATGCTCCGAAGACCGTCAATACCGACGGCTGGAGCGGCACGATCGGTGCGTGGTCAGCTTTGTTTCCGATGGTGATTTTGATCCGTTGTTTTCTGCACGCTTGGCTTCGGATTCGTGAGCGCGGCAAGAAGTTGGAAAACTTTTTTGAACTCGGTGAAAAAGTTTGGCACATTTATTACGCCGAAACACGCAGGATCATGAGCCAACGGATCCGCCGTTTACGCGATTGGGCGATGAAACATTTGAGCGGTGTGGTTCAGGAAAAAACGCTTGACCTCTGCGCTAAACAATCGGAATGGAGCTTGTGGTATGAGGAAGGATGCGAAGAAGCTCATACGACGAGCAACATGCTTGATCGCCTGATGCGTCAGCAGGATGGATATTTCGATCGGGGTCAACATTTTCATGGCGATTTGGAGTCGGCGAATTTACGAAGTCGTTCCTGGGCGATCCTGCACAATGACTGGCCCTGGTCTCCGGAGTCGGTGGCCGCAAACGAAGGAGCGAGTTGTCCTGCCGAACGTTTGAACGCCAAACGCTACAGCGACTGCCGGCTTTCCAATTTGCTTGTCGCTGCCTCGCTCGGAGGAACAAAAAAATCGCCCCTCAAAATACGAAAAAACTAGATTTCGAACTCATGTTAGATGTTTTTGGCTTCAGCCGGTGGCAGTTTATTGCGACCTCAAACATGGCCGACGACATTGTGAGGAACATAGGGTTCTTCAAGAAAACGGATTTCTTCTTCGCTCAATGTGACCGAGGTCGCGGCTACGGCGTCGTCGAGTTGCGATATTTTCGTTGCGCCGATCACCGGGGCGACCACCGGCGGCTTGTGCAGCAGCCATGCCAGAGCGATTTGCGTTCGTGGCAGTCCCCGCTGCTCGGCGATTTTTGCAACACGCTCCACGACCAGTTTGTCCGCTTCGGCGGTCGATCCGTATTTCGATTTGGCGACTTCGTCCGTTTCAAAACGCTTCGTGCTTTCCGACCAATCCCGGCACAAACGGCCCGAGGCCAATGGACTGTACGGCGTCGAGGCAATTTTGGCATTGCGACAAAGCGGCATCATTTCACGTTCTTCCTCCCGGTAGATCAGGTTGTAATGGTTCTGCATCGACACGAAACGACTCCAACCGTGTTTTTCCGCAACAAAAAGAGCTTTCTGGAATTGCCACGCGAACATGGCCGAAGCCCCGATATATCGGGCCTTTCCATTGCGGACAATGTCGTTGAGCGTCTCCATCGTTTCCTCGATTGGCGTCCCGTAATCCCAGCGATGAATAATATAAAGATCGACGTAGTCCATGTCGAGCCGCTTCAATGAATGGTCGATTTCACTGAGAATCGCTTTGCGTGAAAGACCGCCGCCATTCGGATTTTCACGCATCTTTTGATGCACTTTCGTCGCAATCACGACATCATCACGCTTCGCATAATCCTTGATGGCACGACCGAGAATTTCCTCACTCATGCCCAAGGAATAGATGTTGGCCGTGTCAAAAAAGTTGATACCCATGTCAAGGGCTTTTTTGATGATCGGTCGGCTTTGCTCCTCGTCGAGCGCCCATTTGTGGACCCAGTTTTTCGCGTCTCCGAAGCTCATGCAGCCGAGACAGATCGGTGAAACATCCATTCCCGTATTGCCGAATTTAACGTATTGCATCGCAATTTCTCCTTTGTTGAACATTGATTGGTTGATATTTTACACGCGAACAAGATCGTATTGATCGTTGCCCATTTTCAAAAACTTCATGTGTGCCAGTTGATGCAGACCGAAACGCGTTTCGATGCGTTCGACAACATCATTTTTGTCTTTTTCCGGCAGAGCATAAAGCAGATCAATGGAGGCCTTGTCGACTGCCAGAATATCCGTTGAGGCAACGATACCGATATCGGGACAGGTCGGCTTGGACGCCTTCGCATCGCAATCACAGTCTTTCGAGATATTTTTCATGACGTTAATATAGGCGATTTTCATGCCGAAATGTTCGACCATGCCTTTCCCGGCTTCGACCATGCGCTCGAGGAAGGTTTTTCCGGTCGGCCAACCTTCGCCGTGAATCTGTTGCTTACCGACCTTGCCGGACGCACAGCCGATGGAAATATTTTTCAACGAACCGCCAAAGCCACCCATCAAATGTCCCTTGAAATGCGTGTAAACAAGCATGGAATCGTAGTTCATGAAATGTTTGCCCACGGCGACTTCCGTCAAGTGTTCCCCTTCGGAAAACGGGGAATCGGTCTTGCTCGGTGGATGTTTTTTTAAGAGTTCGACCATTCCGGAAATCGGCAGCGTGTGATCGCCGCCTGAGTCCATGATGTCGACCGGACAGAAATCCCAGCCATTGGTTTTCAGAACTTTACGATGCCCTTCGGTATTGTTTCGCGGACTGTCGTATAATACGTTACACTCGACAATCGTGCTGTTCGGAATTTTTTGTTGAAGGCCAACAATCAACTCGCGCGGCAACAGGTTCGGGCCGTTCGGCTCGCCTGTGTGCAGTTTGATGGCCACCTTGCCGGAAAGCGATCTCTTGATTTTCTCGTAAACTTTGAGCAGACCGGCAACGGTGATCTCATCCGTAAAATAGACTTTCGATTTTTCTTGCATTGTATTACCCTGCACATCGGCTGAAAGTGAAATCGTCCCCAATGCTGCCGCACCCAAGGCAACGGTCCCCGTTTTCAAGAGATCGCGTCTCGACAGATTCTTTTTCATGATGATTGTTCCCCTATATTTTGATTTTAGTTTTTCAAAGGAATTGTCAATTCCATTTCGTGTTTTTTTGGCCCCTGATGCGGTTGTTCTCGACCGTCCAGTTTTTTCTCGCCCAAAAACCCTTCGAGTTGGTCGGCGACGTCGAGGTTATTCAAATCGGAAAACGGAATATGCGTGTTTCCCTTCATGCCGAGATCGGGAAGAAACACGATCTTCGCATCGCCGCCGTGTCGGTTCACGGCTTCGACGAATTGCCTGCCGCGAATGCCCGAAATGCGCCAGACCTCGGAGTTGAACACGTTGCTCGGCTTCGGTGCAATATTGTCACCGAAAACGATCATGATCGGCATTTGCGTGAGTTTCTTAAATTCGGCGACGGGTACATACCGAACCGCCGTGCGTCCGAAGTCCGTTTCACCGATGGGAATATTCGCTGGTGTTTCGCCTTCGGGAAAAACGTAATTCCCTGGCTCATAAGCGACTACGGCCTTGAGCAAATCTGGTGCGACAATCGCCGTTTCCCAACCGTACTGCCCGCTGTTGGAATGGGTCACCAGCACGCTCGGCCCCGTCGCTTTCAGCAGTTCTCGCATCGTTCGGGCCATGAATTGCCGATATTCTCGTGTCTCAGGTTCCTCGCCAGTGTCGGGAGTTTGCTGCCGAAAAAACTGGTTGATGGTGTAAGCGTCCATCGGCATTTGGACGTTAGGAAAAACGGTCGGTGTGGCGGGCGGTATCCAAAGTCCGAAACGAAACGCATCCCAGGCCGAGCTTTCCATGAGCGTTGTCGGAACCGTATTCTCGCCAAGATCGGCTTTTGTGCGACCGGCGCGACCGCGTCTCGGCTGGTCGATAATGTAAACCGGCCAGTCACGCCGCGTCAAAATCGCTTGAAAGCCTTCCCGACCATCCGGCGTCGATTCGTAAGTTTTGCCCGATTGCCCAATGCCGTGCCACATGATCAGCGGATAGTTGCGGGAATTCTGCGGAATATAATATTGTGCGTAACCGTGATCGCCGTGAAAAGTTTCACCGTTTTCGGTCTGGTCAACCGAACCGCCGAAAAACAGGCTGCCCATCGTTTTCAAGACGATCGGTTTCGATTCGTCGTTCTGCGCGAACAAGGCCAAAGACATTATTGCTACAAAAACAATGGCCGACAAACAAATTGATATTTTTTTAAGGTTCATGGTTTCTCCTTTATTTTATCGTGTTATCGATTGTATTGTTCATCGCTGACATGTTCCATCCACTCGACCGCGCTGCCGTCGACTTCTTCCTGGATGGCGTAGTGTGACATGGCGGTGGTTGGCGCTGCGCCATGCCAATGCTTCACTCCGGCGGGAAACCAAACGACATCCCCGGCTTTGATTTCCTGAATCTCGCCGCCCCATTGTTGCACGCGACCGATGCCGGAAACCACGATCAAAGTCTGTCCGACCGGATGCGTGTGCCAAGCAGCGCGGGCTCCCGGCTCAAAGGTGACCAAACCACCGCTGACCCGACTTTGATCCTTCGCCGCGAATTGCGGATCAATGCGAACCGTGCCTGTAAAATACTCCGACGAACCTTGATAAGCCTTTTGCGAACCGGCCTTGAATATCTGAATTTTCACATCGTTTTGTCTCTGCACGGATTCATCGGGCCGAAGCGTTTGAGTGAGAACGAACTTTGCCCGTGCCGCTTCGATCCGACTGACTTTTGCTTCAAGTATGCCAATCAAGGCTTGGAGTTGTGCTTCGGTCAAACCGACATTCATTCCGATACGAAAATGAGCTTGAAGTTGACTTTCCACGCCGTCGAGACTTGCCAAAGCCGAGATCGTCGCAATCTCACGCTGCTGAAAATCCAGCACGTCCCGACCGAAAATATCGCCGAAAAGATGCGTTTTCAAGTATTCATCAATGGCCGGTGCGAAGTCGAAGAGTGGTCCTTTAACCGGTGCCCCGGAGATTTTCGTTTGAACTTCCGTACCAAGCTCAAGCACGGTTTTGTCTTTCGGAAACGGTCCGGACTCCTTGCCGATTTCGTCCTTGATGCCTTTTTCTTTCCGTTCGTCGAGGACGTCCATGAAGGCACCGAGGCCGTTCAAACTCCGGGGAAAACCGGCATAAGCGTACATTTGTACGAGAATTTCCTTGATCTCGTTGACGGTCAAGCCCGCGTCGAGACCTTCATTCAAAGCCGTTTTGAGTTTGTCGATGTTGCCCGACGCCGTGAAAGCGGCGATGGGAACGATAGCCTGTTGTTTGGAATTCAGTGTTGAAGTATCGGACATTTCACGAGCCTCCGTGATTGACGTTGAGATGGAAAACACGATTACAGTAACGAATAAAATCACGTTGATTTTTCGCATGAAAACCTCCATTCTATTTTGATTGTGGTGCATGAGTGTTCTCCACTAACCCTTAACCAAGCGATTGCGGTACGGCCTTAAACGAAAAAATCTGAAATCCTCCTTGTTTTTCAGCACCATTTGCTGAAAATGGTTTTATGAACAACACACAAGGAAAGGATTTCAGATGAACACAAAAATACACGAAATCATTGAAAAACGCAAGGAGCAGATCGATTTTCGCACGGATCGAACCCAAGCGAACTTCGGCTCGCCGCAATTGACACAGGCTCCCGTCGTTTACGAAATCGCCGAAAAAACGCGAGCCGTCGCCCACGGAGGACTCGCCTTGATTCATCAAATCGCCCTCCGCACCGGTCTGTACGACGCCCTCAATTCCGTTCCCGTATTGAAAGTCCACCTGCCTTATAACGAGGCCGACCACTTGCTCAATATCGCCTACAACTTTCTCTGCGGCGGCACGGCCCTGGAACATATCGAGTATCGTCGCCAAGACCCGACGCATCTCGACATGCTCGGCGCCCACTCGATTCCCGACCCGACGACGGCGGGGGATTTTTGTCGTCGTTATTCCGCGACGCAAATCGACGCCTTGCAAGACGCCATCAACGAGACGCGATTGAACGTTTGGTCGCTGCAGGGAAAATCGTTTTTCGACGAAGCCGTCGTCGATGTGGACGGCACGATCGCCCCGACCGGCGGCCAGTGCAAGCAGGGCATGGATATTTCGTACAAAGGTCAATGGGGCTATCATCCGCTGATCGTTTCCCTTGCCAAGACGAAAGAGATTTTGTATGTGAAGAACCGCAGCGGTAACCGGCCGAGTCACGAAGGGGCTCACCGCTACATCGACAAAAGCATCGCGTTGCTCAAGCGGGCGGGTTTTCGCCGCATCCGTTTTCGTGGCGATACCGACTTCACTCAAACGGCTCACCTGGATCGTTGGGACGACGAAGGCGTGTTCTTCACGTTCGGAATCGATGCGATGCCGAATCTCGTCGACATTGCCGAAAGCCTTGAAAACAAGGCATGGGAGCGACTTCGACGTCCGGCAAGGTACGACGTGAAAACGACGCCTCGCGGTCGACGGGAGAACGTCAAGGATCGGATCGTCGAAGAGCGGGAGTTTCTCAAGCTGGAGCTTCATCACGAAGACATCGCCGAAGTGGAGTATCGTCCGGGAAAATGCAAAAGGCCGTACCGGCTTGTGATTCTCCGTAAAACGATCACGGTGAAGAGGGGGCAAAGGCTGTTGTTTCCGGAAACACGCTACTTTTTCTATTTGACGAACGACCGGGACAAAACGGCAGCGGAGATTGTTTTCGACGCGAACGACCGTTGCAATCAGGAGAATCTGAACGCGGAACTCAAGAGCGGAATGAACGCATTGCGGATGCCGCTGGACAACTTGTGCAGCAATTGGGTTTATCTCGCGGCGGGCTCGTTGGCCTGGACATTGAAGTCGTGGGCGGGATTGCTTCTTCCGACGGACGGCCGAAAACCGAAAGACGTCGCGACGAGGAAGAGACTGCTCGGCATGGAATTCCGGACGTTTTTGCAGGCATTGATCATGGTCCCGGCTCAAGTGTTGCAAAGCGGTCGACGGATCATCGTACGACTTTTGAACGTGAACGGTTGGACGGAAACGTTTTTCCGGTTGCATGAAGCGTTGCGTCGTCCTCAGCGGGAATGATTTTGATTCGAGAAGCCGGAATCCGGATGTTCCGGTACAGGAATAACGCCGAACCAAGGAAAGCGGATCGAATGGAACAAACGAATCGGAAACCGAACGGCACGACTTGTCGTGACGGTTCAAGCTGCGCTCGCATTTCGACCGTGGCTGTTCCATTATTCGTTCTCCCCAATCGCTTGGTTAAGGACTAACTTGAACACTCGAAATAGGTCGCCTGCCGGACCGATCAGCAGGCGATAGTGAATTTCACGAACGATCATCGGGGCGAGGATGCGAAGTTCGGTTTCGTCGTCAAGGACGTCCAGCAGTCGAAGGAAAGCGTCGAGAATGCCGGGATCAACACTCAAAACCGCCGTTTCTTGGCGAGGCTTTTTTCGGAAACGCGGATCGGGCGCTTCGGCGAGGAGGCGGTCGATCAGGTTTTGATCCAAATCCAATGTGAGCGACAGGAACGGTTTTTCCGGATTCGCGTCAACCAAACAAGCCATGTCTTCCGTCTCGACGCAAGCAACCAGGCACTGATTTTCACCGTAGCGTGACTCTTCACGGTCGATGGTCGCCAACTTGAACCCTTGAATTGGGATCGAAACGAGCGGTTTGCAAAAACAGCTTTCCGGATGCTCGGACGCCGTATCCTTGCGAAACAGCCGCAAGCCGGGAACGGACGTTGGATAAATGCCGGGGGCGAACATTCGCTCCAGCAGCTTTTCTTTGATCCGCTCTCGAAGGATATTGGTTATTCTCGTTGGCATGGCAGGATGAATCGCAAATGGGTTACTCCCCGAACACCTTGACGGCTCGCTTCATGTTCTCGATCACGGCGACGTTGAACGGACAACGTTCCTCACAGGAGCCGCATTCGATGCAATCCGACGCTTTGCGAGAAAGCGAACGATAATGAGAACGCGTACCAGGCGGAATATTGTTTTCGTCCAGCAACGCGATTTCCATGTATTTCGTAACGGCAGCGATGTCGATTTCCGACGGGCAGGGTAAACAATGATTACAGTACATGCACTTACCTTGGAACGTGTCCTTCAGCGTCTTCGCGACTTCGGTGTAATCCCGCTCTTCGTCGCTCATGTCGAGATATCGCAGCGCTTCAAGTACCTCGGGGCGGTTTTTGCAACCGATCATCGTACTGACAACGGCTGGTCGGCTGAGAGCGTAATGGATGCACTGCCCGACAGACAACGGGGCCTCGAAGGGCGATTGGTCTTTCGACAGCAATTTACCGGCTCCGAGTGTTTTCATTGTCGTGATCGAAATCCCGCGCTGTTCGCAAAGTTCGTAAAGCCGGGCACGGGTCGGATCAATTCCTTGAAAAACGCTCTTGTCAATCTTTTTCTCCGCCATGAGAGTATCGATGATGTACACTTCGGCTGGAAGCAAGTCGTAAGCCAAATTCACGCTGAACATCAAATGTTCGATTTCGCCGCTTTCGACCAGTTTGATCGCCGTGTTCGGATTGTGCGAGCCGGCTCCGACAATACGGATTTTCCCCTCTTTTTTCAGCGAGCGGACGAGATCGATATATCCCGTTTCAAAAATATTTTTCAAATCCTGTTCCGTATCGACGAAAAACATCATGCCGAAGTCGATGTAATCCGTGTCGAGACAGCGCAAAAGTTCCTCGAAATACTTTCGACAGACTGTCACGTCGCGAGACATGTCGTACTGCTGACTAAGATCGACCGAGCCGATGTGTCCTTGAATAAGAACGTCTTTCCGGCGACCTTTGAGAGCTTTGCCGATGTTTTCACGGACCGGCGTCCCCGGCATGAACAGGTCGAAGATATTGATCCCGAGTTCAAGAGCCGCGCCGACGGTTTCTTCAACATCCTCGTAAGGTTTGTTGTCCAAATGTTCCGTGCCGAGCCCGATGACGCTTGTCGAGAGTCCTGTTTTTCCGATGGGACGATATTGCATGATTTTACCTTCGTGTAATGGTGAGAGTGATAATAGTCGTCGTTTCAATTCCAGGATTATTCTCCTGTTCGATGAAGTCGAGTTTCGATGGGACATCCTTTCTCTGGTTCTTAATCATAAACAGAAAGCCATTTGAAACCAGACCTAATTCTCTCAAATTCTTGCCTAATTCTACCAAATGGAATGGCGGCAATAAAAAACGCCCTTCAGCGGAATTCCACTCAAGGGCGTATGACAATTTCGAAGTAAATCGACTTTAAGAAAGAGGTTAGTCACTCTGCCAAGAAGTTTGAGCCAGTCGATGAACGTCCCGGCGGGGTGGTTCGCCGAATAAACGTTTGTACTCGCGGTTGAACTGTGTCGGACTTTCGTAACCGACAGATAAAGCGGCATGATAAGCGTTCACGTCTTCGGTCAGCATCAACCGTTGGGCTTCGTGAAGCCGTAATCGTTTCTGATATTGCACCGGGCTGAGCGTCGTGATTTGCTTGAAGCGGCGATGAAAATTTGAAATCGACATCCCGAAACGTTCGGCCAGTTTGTCGACTTGGAGCGGCTCCCGAAAATTATCACGCAACCAGGCGATGGCACTGGAAATCTGGTTGCTCGGCGTTCCGGCCGTGTTGATCATTTGCAGGATATGCCCGACCGGTCCGACCAGGAGACGGTAATGGATTTCTCGAATGATCAGCGGCGCAAGGATCGGAATCTGGTGTTCGTCGTCGCAAATTTCCGCCAATCGAATGAAGGCGTTCAAAATACCGGGATCGGCGTCAATGACTTCGGTGCTGCGGTTCGTTGACACCTCAGCGGCATAAACCTCCGGCAATTCCGAGATCAATTGGTTGATCACGTATTTGTCCAGCCCCAGAGTAATGGCGAGGTAAGGCTTTTTTGCACTGGCCGCCGTAATGTGACTCGTCACGGGAATGTCCACGCTGGCAACCAAGCACTGACCTTCACCGTATCGATATTCGTCGGAACCGATGATCGACCTCTTGGCCCCTTGCACCGGAATGCTGACAAGAGGTTGATAGAAGCAATTATTGCAGTTCAAATCTTTTTCGTTTTTACGAAAAGTTGTCAACTCTTCGAGCGCCGTCGAAAAAAGCCCCGGCTCCGGCATTCGCTCCAGCAGGATTTCCTTGAGTTGGTTCCGCAAGACATCGGTTTGTTCATTTTTTGTCATGGCGAAATGCCCTCTGTTTTTCAGAAAAATGACGCAATGCTATGTGATCTTTCATTTTATGATAACATGTTCGCCGTCGATTTCAATATGCGGAAGCGGTCATTTTCACTCGAAGTGAGAGAATCAGGCAAAAAATGATTTTTAATCCTCGCAAAGCCCTGTTTTATGACGGCGAGTTGTGAGATAATTTTACTCTAACTCAATGTATCACGACAACCATCAAAAAAAAACTATGAACAGAGTATCTTTTTGTTACGCCTTTATTATCATGTTGTTTCTGGCAAACGCCGTTTCAGCGGCAGAGCCGAAAAACGAAGTCGATCAAGCCAAAGACACGCAACAGGAGAAAAATCTTCCGGGATGGAAGCTCGTTTGGGAAGAGAATTTCGACAAGGACGACAAGATCGACGAGACCGTATGGAGCAAAATTCCCCGGGGTGGTTCGGATTGGAACCGTCACATGTCCGATTACGACGCTCTCTATGACGTCAAGGACGGCAAGCTGATCCTGCGAGGGATGGTGAATCCCGGTTTGCCGGGCGATACCGCGCCCTTCATTACGGGCGGTGTCTATACCAAGGACAAAAAAGGATTCCAGCACGGAAGAATCGAGATTAAAGCCAAATTGGGCAACGCGAAAGGGGCATGGCCGGCCTTTTGGCTTTTGCCTTTTGACAACGAAGGCTGGCCTCGCGGCGGTGAGATCGACATCATGGAGCGGCTCAACAGCGATGCGATTGCCTACCAAACGGTTCACTCGCATTATACTGTCAATCTCAAACAGACGGAACCGAAAAAGGGAACAACCGGGCCAATTCACAAAGACAAATACAACGTGTATGCCGTGGAGCTGTACCCCGATCAATTGGTGTTCAGTATCAACGGCAAGGAAACCTTTATTTATCCGCGTATCGAAACCGACCTTGAAGGCCAGTTCCCGTTCGACCGCCCTTTTTATCTCTTGCTTGACATGCAGTTAGGCGGCCAGTGGGTGGGCGAAGTCGATCCCAAGGACCTTCCCGTCGAAATGTCTATCGATTGGGTGCGTTTTTATGAAAAGGAAGAACCTGCAAGTCACTGAGAAAGTTCGGGAATTCCAAGCATATTGTGCGTTGCATAAAAATATGCCTGTCCGATGAATCGTCGATCTCGTCGAAATGAACGAGACACAGTGTTTTGTGAGGCTTTCACATTTCGGCGTAACCGGCAGCGTTGGAGCAAGGACTCACTTTTTATCGTAACCACAATATTTTTTTCAAAGCGAGCGAAAATGGCTAAATCAAAATCCCGATCCAAATTTTCTTTATGTCCTTGTGTTGGAACGACTTTGGATAAGTTGATCCAACCGGCACTCTTGGCCGTATTGACCAAAGGGCCGCTGCATGGTTACGAATTGACCAAGCGCATCAGCGAAATTTCCGGTTTCCTGGACGAACAGCCGGACATTTCCGGGATTTACCGCCTGCTCAAAAATCTGGAGTCACGCGGCATGGTCGTTTCCGATTGGGAAGTGACCAAAGGGGAACGGGCTAAACGCGTTTTTACCTTGACGGACGATGGTCGCCATTGCCTCGAAAACTGGCTCGAAACATTGACCCGGCATCGTCAGGCCGTTGACGCTCTGTTGAAGACCGTCCGAAAGTCGTTGAAGTAAAAAGGCTTACACTGATCGCAAAAAAATAGGTGCTTTGGCCTTCTTTCCTACTTGAATCAGTGCACTTTTGTGATATGATGTATCACAATTGAAATACACCGATTGCCGAAAGAGGCCATCGGCTGTGTCTTTGAAGGTGGTCTTGCTCTCGGCAACGACCTAGTTTTTTGCCTATTTACTGGACGAGCTCCAATATGGAATGATGTCCTATATAATATTTTTCATATCAATAAAGCGAGGTACGTATGACAGGTCGAGCAACGCAAGTTTTGAATTCCTTTGCCGGCGGATATAACTGTTGTCAGTCAGTTTTGGCAGTTTACAGTGAAATTCACGGGCTTGACCGCGAAACGGCTTTGAAATTGGGGGCAGGAATGGGCGGTGGCGTCGGGCATTCCGGCGAATTGTGCGGCTTTATCAGCGGGGCATGTCTCGTTCTGGGACTCAAATACGGCACGGACGCCCCCACGTCAAAACTGGAATTGAACCCGATTTGTCTTGAGTTTTGCAATGCGTTCAAGGAAAAATTCGCTGCGGTCAATTGCCGGGACATTCTCAAACGCGACATCAGCACGATGGAAGCCACGGTCAAGGCCAAGGAAGAAGGGGCCTTCCAAATTTGCGGCGAATGCGGCCGATTCGTTGCCGAACTCCTTGAATCGCAATACGACATCCTCAACCCATAATCTCCTGTTGAAACGTTTCGATACCAACATGCGAAAAAATCATTCTGCGTTTACCTTGATCGAGCTTTTGGTCGTCATTGCGATCATCGGCATCTTGATTGCCCTGCTTTTACCTGCCGTGCAAGCAGCCCGGGAAGCGGCCAGGCGTATGCAATGCACGAACAACCTGAAACAACTCGGGCTGGGTTTGCATAATTTCGAAAGTGCACAAAAATGCTTTCCGGCAGCGCATCCGGGCGAGATTTCCACAAAATACCAGAATGATTCCCGTGCGACGCCATTCCATTTCAGTTGGTCGGTGTTGGCACAGTTGACGCCTTATTTGGAGCAGATTGCCATCGGGCAACGGGTCGATGTCCGCGAGCCGTGTCTTTCGCTGGAACCGCACCCGGAATATAACGGGGCCTTTCCCGACAATCTTGGCGACGTGTTCCGCGTGCCGGTTTCTTCGTTTATGTGTCCGAGCGATGTGATGCAGTCGAATATCTGGACGACGGTTTACGGCGAAACGGTTTTAGGCCCGACCAACTACAAAGTCTGCATGGGCAGCGGGGCCATGAGCATCAATTCGGGAGTTTCGCGAACGCTCGGCCCGGCTCATCACACCGACGGCCCGTTCATGGTCGCACGTCCCCAGCCTCCTGCTTCGATTACCGACGGGCTGAGCAACACGGTTTTCATGTCCGAATCGCTGCTTGGTCGCGATGCTAACAGCCTGACGAAAGACAACGCCGATCCGCGATATCATTACCTCAAC
>ENA-UOOK01002911-UOOK01002911.1-fermentation-metagenome-genome-assembly--contig:-NODE-2911-length-20238-cov-3.966358_pt1 | contig 20238 bp, 16 predicted proteins | sample MGYA00245777_ERZ724023 | MGnify/ENA primary metagenome ERZ724023 (study PRJEB28704, sample SAMN03018312) | fermentation metagenome | biome: anthropogenic terrestrial biome; feature: soil; material...
GCACGGATGATCATACAGCATCCGCTGATGAAATTTCTGATCAGGATTTTTCTCCACAGTTCATATCCTTCAAAGTATTCAAATCGTTTTCGTATCTTTGTGATACTATCGGATATTATATTTCCTTCCCCGTCGATGATGGACATATCACTATAGGCAAGAACAGCATTTTTTTCTGCTGCAGTGTTAACAAGAGTTTCTATTTTACAGCTCTCCCAAACATCATCCTGATCGCAGTAGGCAAAAAAAGAACCTTCTTTAATATCTCTGTTGAGGCCTTCTATGGTAAGCCTTTCAAAGGTTTTATTGGATCCAAGATTTTGCTCATTCCGGATGAGCCGATAGGAAAAACGAGTAATATATTGCTTCAGAAGTTCCCTCATTTGAGCTTCATCTATTGACGAAGAACAATCATCACAAACCAATAACTCCATATTCTCATAGGTTTGGTTATTAAGAGATACCAATTGTTCCTTCAGCCAGGAAAGTTCCGGATTGTATGTAGCCATTAATATAATGACCAAAGGTTTGTTCATTTTTTTAGCCTCGTACCGATTGCATCTTCTTACTCTGACCTGTTACAAGTCCATTGCACACAAAACCCAGTCCAAGCATCACCCAAAAAACCGGTGCTATTGCAACCACACTATCATTAAATAAGCCTGTTACCAAATACCCGCATACAGCAAGAAATATCCCTGCTCCCGATAAGGAAAGGAAGCTGTAATCTATTTTCTTTATATATATTCTGATACTCTGGACTAAATAAAGGCCCCAGAGCGCAAGAGCCGCTAATAGTGACAGGACACCGGTATTTACAGCGATCTGCAGGTACATGTTATGGGGCTTGTCCACCAGCATCTGGGGCGTACCGTAGGCTCTGATCTTGCCAATATAATCATTCTGCGGAAACTCTATGGCATAGGTGTCCGGTCCATGACCCCAAAGTACGGTATCTTTCAGCATGGGCAGGGTTCTGGACCATATGTAGCCTCTTGCAGAGCCAAATCTTTCTTTATTTTTAAAGCCGATGGATTCCGCCTTTTCTATGGTATTTGTCAAATCGTCGTTAAGGCCTATCAGCTTGAATTTTCCATCTTCTACTGCAAACTCAAACTGTACCTGTTTTTGATTCACCCTTAAAACAGCGCCGTCAATGGTAATGGTATAATCCTTGTATTTAGGATCTGTGAATTTTATTTTGGCGTTGCTGCTCATCCCTTCCATATCATAGGGCAATTCGTTCCCCGCATCGTCACAGAAGTATAATTTGGAGCTGTCGTCCATCCGAATAACAAAGGTTTCGGTTTTACTGACAATGGATACTGTCTTATCCTCAAAAGTAATATCCTGAAGATCAAAAAACTGTACCTCTTCCGGCTGTTTAAACTCTGAAATAATTCTATCTATTAAAACACCATTCAAGGCGAAGTTTACCCCAAGGAACATCAGGACAAGGCCCACTGCAATAGCCATTGAGAGAAGCTTGCGCCTGAAAATAATCTTACGGAACAGAACCAAAGCAATGAGAACTGAAACCGCAAGGCCCATGAGTCCGGCACGGGACCGGCTGCCAAATAGACTTACCAATGATATAACCGTCAACAGCCCGGCTCCAATTTTCAGCCAGAGCTTTTTAAAGTACAGAAATGCAGCGAAGGTGATGGGTATGACCAAGGCCATATAGCTTCCGACATAGTTTGGGTTGCTGAAGGTAGAAAAAACCATGGACTCTTCAAACCGGAAGCTGACTTTATCCAGCACTTGGTGATAGGCTTCGGGCAGTATCAATTTCTTTCCAAAATCAGTTCTGAATAAATCCATATTGAAAAACTGAAATACACCGATGATGCCTATGATGGAAGCCGAAACCAATAGGGCGCCCAAAAGAAATTTCATTTGCGACTCGGTTTTTACAAGGTTAATAGTAATCACCATAAGAATAAGATAGCAAAGAAGCGCCCACATTCCCTCATAGCGGGCAACAAATCCATTTAAAGCTACCTCCTGGTTTTTAGACAATAACGTGGATAAGATGATCATTAAAGCATATACGGCTGTGGGTATATAGAGAATGCTTTTCTGAAACTTAAAGCCTTTTACAATTAGATAGACAAAATAAAAGACTGCTGCCATAGCCGTTCCGATAATGAGCCACTGGCTTTTAAAAAACGTAAAGAAATCGGAATATTTTTCCTGCCCATACCAGTTTTTTATCTCTATGGGGCTTAACTGAACAACTTTCATGTAAACTATCAGTGGAACTATAGTTATAATAAATGCAATTGGTAATATGTAAAGGTTGCTCGGATTCTCCCGTTTACCTGTCACAGCTCTTTTTGACATGATCCGCCCTCGCTAATCTCAAAATTACTATTAATTTATACTAGCACATTCTCATGCTTTATCAAATACTTAACCTTATTTATCATCTTTTCTGCTTCTTTATTGGCTTTTATTTAAAAAATCGTGTTTACCCTTAGATTCCTTTATGTATGTATTGATTATCTTTTCAAGAACATCTTCTTTGCTTTGATTTCGGATTCCGAGCAGTTTCAAGTCGATCTGCTCGGTTTCAATAGAGGCAAGAAAGTCCGTCAAGTCGGTAAAAATACTATCCGGGACAGTGATGCTGGTTTCGGCAAAGAGCAGCGTGCTCAGCCGTAGGACATCATTTTTGTGTTTTTTGATGTTTCTGCTATCCACCGCCTCGCCGGCGCCTTTCCGCTCGGTAAGGTCCAGCCATGCTTTTGCTTTCAGTGGGATCAAATGTCCCGCATCTATGACGGAGATCCCGTCAAGGAGCGTTCTCCCTTTGAGCAGGAAGCGATAATAGTCATCGTTCATTAGAATCGCTGAAAGACTGGATAATTCATCATCCAGAGGAAGCGGCGTCAACACCGCCTCCTCCGGCAGCACAATCGCACTATTGCGGCGAGAAAACAATTCTATCATATATGGGTATTCCTTACTGTGGGGGGCAATAAACCGATAAAACTGCGACTCTCCTGTACTCTTGTTTTTATGTGTATATCCGGCTGCAACGATATATTTCCAAAAGCGGGCGCCAAACGCAGGGGTGAGGCTTTCGATAATCAGAACCACATCGATGTCCCTGGTGGCCCGAAAATCCAGCCCATCCGCGCTCATCAACAGATCGCAGGCTGTGCCTCCTATGATGGCGTACTGGTCGCTGTAATCAGCAAACCACTCTTTGAAACTCTCTATTCCAGATACCATTATTTTTCCCACACTTTCCTTAGAGTCTCTTGTAATGCCTGTTCCACACGCTCATCCGTCACGTCATTAAGGCTTGCCGCCAGGGACAGCACATCCACTCGATCATTCCCGCTGATAAGGCGGGGGTCGTACTTCCACAGTTCCAAAGCACATTGGGTATCCGTATCGATCAAACGAGCGCTGGCACCGGAAAAGCGCCCCACAGATTCCGTCGTTCCCCAAACCTCCGGTACCGGTGGGCTCAGCATACTCATGTCTGCCAGAGCGCTTAATCCCGTGGGAAACAGCCTGGAACTGAGCTCCGATCGGTTGACATATACCACCCTTCGTACAGGATTTATCAGATATAGCGCTGCCTTCCGAAAGAGCTCCTCTGGCGTCAAAGCTGAGGTGAGTACCTTCTGCACTCCGTCATTGCTCTTGGATACCAATTGCATCTGGGCGAGCTGGTTGGCGGCCCGTGAAATGGTCATGGCCGAAAAGCCAATTTGCTTTGTCATTTTGCTCAGATACATCGCTTTGTTTTTCCCAAGGATAAATGTAAAAAGCAGCATCTGCGCGGATGGCTGGAGCTTTTCCAGCACCGGCTCAACGATTGCTTCGCTATCGCAACGTTCTTGAAGCTGAATTCCCATAAAGGGGAGATAAATGTGCTTTCCCGGTACTACAAAAGCGATTCTGGCCTCAATAAAGGACGTTCTTCTCTGTCGTGTAATTGTTTGCAGCTCAAATACAACCGGCCGGTCGCAGACTTCCCGCAGCCTTTTCAAATGCTTTTTAAGCATACTGATTGTACCAAGCTCACCGGCAGGTTTTAAAAACAAACACTGAACGTCGCCAAGCCAAACGCTCTCAAAGCGATATTCATTTGCTAAGAAGTAAGGAAGCCTGCTGGTCTGTGTCCACTCTGAGCGCTCCACTTCAACACCCAATATTTTCTTGATGTAATCCACGGGATCACCTCTCATTTAACTTTATATTGATATTATAACTACATTAGAGTTAGATATCAATAAAAGGGTTAAATTTAAATTTCGGTTTTTACCTCGGTTTCCTGTTCTAACACATATTTTAACCATTCTTCTCAAAGAACGGTTAAGAAACCTTGTCAGAAAAGATTGAAAATACCCTTCAAATTAACTGCCGACATGATCACCATAAAAAATATGAGAAAAACCGAGACCGTTCTTGAAACGGCTTTTGAGGTTCCCTTCCCGTTTAATCCGCTCAATATGCACGCAATGATGAGGATCTGGGCAAAGGAATGATGCAGGGAATACAAAGAACCTTCTTTAAGCCCGTATTGCTTAACAACATGAATAGCGATATTAAACAAGAGTACCATAAGGGGGCCTCTGATGAGAGCATTTTTCCTGTTGGCAATCAGACTGTATACCATCAGCAACAGCCATATACCTGCTATGACGTTGATGAAAAAAGGGGCCGATGGAATAAAGGACACCGCCTGGCCCTGGTATTTCCCAAAGGGGGATTCATTGACTGTGTCAATGAAGAAGTAAGTTGATCCGAACAAAGCATAAAATCCGCGTTTTAAGGCCTCAAGCACCAAAAAATTATCGCTGTAGTTTGCAGGGCTGCTTTGAAATACTTTAAGGCACTGGGTATAAAACGCATCTCTTACAGGCAGGAGCCAGATTGCGCCCAAAAGGCCCAAGCCTCCTGCGGCAGCCATAATAGCCCGCTTATAGAATTTATCATCATAAAACAGCACCAGAATACCCCAAATAAAAATATTGGTGATGGTCATGCCGCCTAAGAGAATGCCTGCAATAACAACGGCGGCAGGCTTTTTCTGCAAGATGAACCATTGGGTCAGAATAAGCAGGGCACCGCTGAAAATATAGCTTTCGGCTATCAGCATAAAGAGCAGTGAAGCACAGGAAAGCCCGTAAATCAACGTGAGCAGAGCAGCATTTAAGCAAGTCAATTTATAATGCTCTGTCAGCATTCTAAATAAATAAACCACGGCTATTGTCTGTACCAGAATTTGAAAAAGGACCACCAGCATATAGTGGTGCTCTGTAGATATTTCTCCCAAAACAGAACGCTCAAGAAGCGTAAAATAATGGGCAAATGCCACCAATAGGGGATGCTTTACCACTCTTCCCGTATCGTCTGGCTCTGTTGAGTAAAAATGGTTTATATAGTAGGAATCGTCCATGGAAAAGAAACGATCGTTATTGGTATGCAGGTTGATATTGTAGATGCCTCGGCTTTGGGCAAAAGCAAACAGCGCCAGGTAGATCATTAAAAACGCAATTGCTATGATGAGCGGGTAGCTGATTTTACGCTGTGTCACTTTTATTTCCCCTTTAATAAAATTTCCAGATAATCGCAAGGCAGCTGAGGCCCCAAAGAACCAAATTAAGCACCATAGGCTTATCCTTAAGCAGGGTGACCTCAATATTGTCTCCCAGTTCGCCTGCAGCCATCAAAAGCTGATACCTGCAAAGGCCATAGAACACAAAAGCAGTGGTGCCCATCATATACGGAACCTTTGTATAGTACGTATAAAGGGCATACAAAACGATGCAAAGGGTAAGGCAGACGGTGATGATCTGGTTTAAAAAGGGCAATGTGTATACGCCCAGGCTTGCCTTATATTCCCCGGCGGCTTCCTTCATGGTCTCCAGTTCAGTTTTGCGCTTATTGGCAGCAAGGAAAAGGCACAGGGCCGAGGTACACAGAAGAAGCCATGACGAAGCTTCTACCCCGATAATCACCGCTCCCGACAGGGTCCGCAGTACAAAGCCTGCCGCAATGGCCAGGATATCCAGAATTGGCGTGCTTTTAAGCTTCAAAGAATAGAGAATGGTAATGAGGATATAGAGCACGAGAATGCCCATAAATTTTATGGATACATAAGCTGCTGCCGCAACGACGCCAATAAGGATCATGGCGGCGGCGGCAAGGGCCTCACCAGCCTTTAGCTTTCCTGAGGCGATGGGTCTTTTGCATTTTCTCGGGTGAAGGATATCCTTCTTTCTGTCAATCACATCATTGATGATGTAGACCGTTCCCGACCCCAGGCTGAACAGCAGAAAAGCAAGCACCGAAAGGCCTATTGCCCGGGGATCCGTAAAGCTCTTGGAAAACAGCAGAGCCGGAAAAACAAAGAAGTTTTTGATCCATTGCTTCGGGCGCATGGTCTTAAGAATATATCGAAATTTTTTCATGGGTTCCTCCGTTCAAGCTTGTATATGGAATAAGAATCATCCTTAACTATATTTGTTACCGTAAAATCTTTCTCAAACTGCTGCGGAGTATATACCGTAGTCGAAGTCTCATTGCCAAACCATACAATATACTGATTCCGGTAATTTTCGCTTTCCTTTAAAAACGCTTCATAGCCATAAAGGGGAATGCCAAAGGTCTTGGGTGTATAATGCACAGACTTTTCAGTAAGAAAATAAACCGGGCTAGGATTATTGGAGTAGATCATATCACTGTCCTCCAACCGCTCCATCTGGCTTAGAAAACCGTGGCTTCTCCAATCTGCCGTATTGAACCCGCCGGCGCCCCCGCTGTAGGCCTTCATGGTTGAATCCTTCAGATCGACAGCATTTGCCGCCAACGAAAAAATCATTACCCCTGTAAGAATGATGCCCGCCCCTATACCGATTATTTTATGGGCTGCAGCCTTTCGGCTGGAAATCAATTTCAGCTTTTCTAAAATGCCGTCCAAAAGCAGAACAAGAATGGCCGTAAGGGGAAGCATGACCGGTATCATATAACGGTCGGAGATGGGATCAAAGGCTACCTTGGTGGCAGAGACAATCATATAGACAGAATAGAGAATACAAAAGGCTGAAAGGAAAATCAGTGCGGACCTCTTCTCAGCATTTGCAAGGATCTGCCATAAAAGCATTAGTGCCAGCAGGGCCAACGCAGCCAGTATGAGATACAGCACTGGTTTCGGGAGGGTTCCCGGCTTGGAAACTACCGGGAAAATCCAGCCTGCAACAGTCTTTACGGCACGCAGGGTATTCGTTGACAGCGGTATTCCCGAGGGACTTCTCATGCCCACAAGGGTTCCCGACACCATATAATTTCTGACAAGATATATGACGGTAGGCGCCGCAGAAACAAAGCCATATAAAAAAACGGCCTTTATTTTCCGGCCAAAGCCTTCTATTTTTATAAACAGATATAGGCAGACCATCATAATAATCACAACGCCTATATAGCGTGTCAGGCAAGCCAGGGCGGTTATTACCGCCATCAGCAGCACCGGGCGTGCAAATCCTTCTCTGTTGATGGTGTCAAAATCAGCGGTCAGGAGAATATGGAAGACCGTAGCTGTAAACAGAATAAACAGCGGCTCCGACCAGACAAAGAATGACATCTTCAAAAGCGGGAACGAAAAGAGGCCCATCAGTATAAACAGTGTGGGCATGAAGATAACTTTCGAAAGCTGCCGTATTGTCCGCGAGCCTATCCATAAGGCAAGAGCCATGACAGCGGCGTTAAAATACATGGAAAAAGTCAGCAGATCTATAGAAAGAAGCTCGGGTATTGCAAGTATGAGCGGAAACAAAGGCGGCCACTGGACAAAAGGGCTTGTATAGGCAAAATATTGAAGGCCCTCGCCGCCGGCAGCAGTAGAAGCTGCGAAGAGATATGCCACAGAGTCATGGGTCACCCCGGGACCAAATTTACTTGTGCCCACAAGAATGATAACAAAGCACAAAACACACAGAATTATATTGACTATATCAAAACCATTAAATGGAGCACAGCCTTTGCAGCCTGTACAGTTCTTTTCTCTTTGCATGCCGGTCATTATTCCTCCAAACAATTGCCATTATCCTAGTTTGCTAAAAGTATATCACAAGTTTTTATGATATTCCACGACGGCATAGACCTTCCCCATATCGGCTCATACTGGCAAAAAGCCGTCATTGATGTTATAATTCTCTTGGCATCATATGGGATATGACCCAGACGGTTTTCGTCTTTCGACTACTTTTTAAGCCGCACCGACAGACTATCTTCGCGAAAAAAGAGAAGGCTTTTTCTCATTTTTATATTCATGATTGAAGGACAAAATGTACCCTGGGAGGCAAGCATATGGATATTATTTGTGTAGGTGAAATGTTAATTGATTTCCTGCCCGGTGATGAAAGCGGCGTTTATATCCGCAAGGCCGGGGGCGCACCGGCCAACGTGGCCATTGCGGCATCAAGAAACGGCCTTAAATCCGGCTTTTGCGGCCGGGTAGGCGATGACGACTTTGGAAGATTCCTGTTTGACACCCTCCGGGATAATGGCGTTGCCATTCTGTGCCCGGATGTGGTCAAGGAGGCTGTGACCACCATGGCTTTTGTGACCCTGAGTGCGGATGGCGACAGGAGCTTTACCTTTGCAAGAAAGCCGGGCGCCGATATGTTCCTGACCCGTGACCATGTGGACCGGGCGCAGGTGGTAAAATCCAGGATCATTCACGCGGGTTCCTGTTCCCTATCCAAAGACCCGGCGGCGGATGCCACGGTATACGCTATGGAACAGGGGAAAAAAGCCGGGAAACTGGTAAGCTTTGATGTAAACTATAGAAATGTTATGTGGGATGACAACCTGCAGGCCGCTACGGCTGCTGTGCAGAAAATCCTGCCGGCAATAGATCTGCTGAAAATTTCCGAAGAAGAGACCGGCATGGTTGGCGGTGAAGAAAACATTACCGCCATGGCAAAAGAGAATGGCATCAGTGTAGTAGTAGAGACTTTGGGCGCAAAAGGCGCGCGCTGTTACTGGAAAGGGCAAATCATCAACATCCCGGGCATGAAAGCGACATGCGTGGACGCCACAGGCGCCGGCGATGCCTTTTGGGGCGGCTTCCTGGCATATCTGATAAATCATGGCGTCGAGACGCCGGACGATTTGACAGAGGAGATATTGATGGAAGCACTGCGTTACGGCAACATCGCCGGTTGGCTCTGCGTGCAGAAAAAGGGCGCCATCGAGTCCCTGCCTACTACGGCAGAGATCGAGGCAATCAAAAGAAAAATGGACCTGGGTATTTAAACTGTATTATCCGTTACTATTTAAGTCCTCAGGCGCTTTTTCACTCGCCATTTTTATAATGGATTCCATCTGGTTTCTGATATGGGCCTCGGCAAGCTCAGCGGCCCGGGTGTTATCGGCATTCCGAATGGCACTCAATATTTCTTCATGCTCTTTAAGGACATTTTCGGCTATATTGGTATCTGTCAGGTAAATCACCCTGAAACGGTACACATGCTCCCGCAGCGAAGTGGCAACACTAATGAGGCGCAGGTTTCCTGAAATGGTGTAAATCATATCATGGAACTCCACATCCTTGCGGATCGCGCCTTCAATATTTCCCTTTTCCACATTGGCCACATATTGTTTGTGTATCCCTTCAAGGGATTTTATCTGTCCAGGCTCTATGTGTTCGGTGGCAAGACCGGTGGCCAGCTTATCCAGGGCGCAGCGCACCTCCAGAACATCCATCATGTCCTTGATGGACAGCTGCGAAACATGGGTTCCTTTTCTGGGAACCATGGTGACAAGCCCTTCCGCTTCCAGTCTCCTGATGGCCTCCCTGACCGGAGTTCTGGAAACACCCATCTGTTCGGCCAGCGACACTTCCATCAAGCGCTCACCAGGCTTAATATCGCCGCTGACTATGGCCTTCCGCAATGTTTCAAAGATAACATCTCTAAGCGGCTGGTAACTATCGAGTTTTAACTTAGGTACTTTAACCATTGTGCTTTACTCCCCTTTACCTATAGTTTGGCAATGACAGACATATTGATAATTTTTTAACAAGTGATTTGTCGCAAAATCGGCCTGTCCTCCGGTTTCAAATAAACCAAAAACGGTGGGCCCGCTGCCGCTCATGCGGCTTCCAAGTGCACCATATTCCAGAAGATGATCCATCATCCTCTGCAGCTCCGGATATTTCCGGACCGTTACACTTTCCAGTACATTTCTCATTCCCTTTGCAAGGGCATGTATGTCAAAATCAGTGACAGCACCAATCAGCTTTGAAGTATCGGGTCTTTCCCCTAGATTGCTCAGCTTAAGATTTTTGTAAACCCATGGAGTAGATACAGGAAATGACGGCTTTATCAGCACTATATGGACACCTGCCAGATCGGGAAGCCTGGTCAGTTCATTTCCAATTCCTCTTGCAAGCTGGGTGCCGCCCTCCAGACAAAAGGCCACGTCCGACCCAAGATTTTTGGACAGCCGCACAAGTCCTTCCGCATCAAAAAAGCTGCCATACAGCTTATTTAAAGCCTTGAGAACTCCTGCTGCGTTGGTGCTTCCCCCCGCAAGACCTGCGGACACAGGAATCCTTTTTTCGATGGTTATTGCCGCCCCCGCCTTATGAGGATATTCTGAAAAAAAAGCCTCCGCCGCCTTCCAGGCGACATTTCTCTGATCATTGGGAACATATGGCTGGGCGCATTGGATTGAGATGCCTTCAGGCCTTTTCTTGACGGTGATGGTATCGCAAAGATCTAGCGACTGCATGATCATTTCAACGGTATGGTAACCATTTTCCAGGCGTTCGGTCACGTCTATGGAGAGATTGATCTTTGCCGGGGTTAAAATTGTTATTTCGTTCATAATCCACCACCTGGTCATTTCTAAGTATATTATATACAAAAGACATATAAAGTGCAATAAAAAGTGCCTGATTGAAAGTTTTCAGGCACTGAATGCTCTTTTATAAATACACAAACAACAGGGACGGTCCTTTGCTTTACAACAAGAACCGCCCCTTTTTACCGGTTTTACATAATAAACAGCCGTTTTCCTACCTCAGGTTTTGCCTCCGCTTCCAGGCCGTTATCAGCAGCCAGGCGGGAAACGGGAATCCTGTAATTCTTTGCAATGCTCCACAGGGTGTCATTGGGCTGGGCAAAGTAAAGGATAATGGGAGCTTTACGCATTCCCTCATATTTTTCAGCCTGGAGGGAATCGGCGCATATGATCTCTTCTGTCTTTACGGCACGCAGCTTGATTTTAATCCTAATCATAAGCTCAATGGAATCGCCGCCGGAAATATCAAAACGGACATCTTCTATGGCAAAGCAGGACTGAACCACTTGCCACGCCCCGTTATCGGGCAGAACAAAAGTCTGCGTAAAAGGAAGCTCAAAGCTTTGGCTTTGAATTCTTTTCTCTTCGGTGCAATAGACTGCGTCAACGCCCACCGTACCCTGGACGCTGATATTTTTTTCGCTTACTTTAGATGCAATATTCCGCTCATTGGCGCAGACCAGCAGGACCTCTTTGAGACGGTCCCCTTCTATGTCCAGATGAATGCGCTGGTTGATCTCACAGGTCTCACAGAACTCCTTCTCATCGGTTACAATATTCAAGGGGGTCTTATTAAGGGCCAGATTAAAATCAATGGAATAGGCATCGTCAATGAGGACCTCTTCTTCATGGGCCATGACCTGAGCATCAATTTCCACCTCCATATTGACCGAGATTTGAGTATTCAGACCGTCATTGTCTTCCATAATCTCAAACTCCCAGCTCTTTAAAACACTGGTGGTGACAACCTCCGCATCGGGCGCCGTCTGAATTCCTGTCGGTGTTTTGACAGGGAACTCCAGCACCACTGATTCAATACTTTCGTCCATGGTATCGCTTCGATAAAGAAGATAAAGGGTGCCTTTTGCCTCCAGGCAAGGTTCTTCCTCCCGGTAGCTCATTTCTGAGTCTCCCAGGTTAACGCGGGCAAAGAGCACCTCTTTGATAGCCGGGCTGCCGTCGGGCAGGGCAAGAATATTGGATACCCTGGCATTGAAATCTCCCTTGTCTTTTAATGTGACCATTTTAACAGGTGCGGTCTTTAAAAAGACGTTCTCTCCCAGAATCTCTTTGCCCATTTCATCATTCCGGATTTCATAAAAACGGCAGATCAGGGATATAACAGTCCTCGCAACGATTTTCCTGCCGTTTACCACATTGGCCTCGATATGCTGGCACCTGCATTTGGGGAACATGCCAATATCCCCTTCATTTTTGGGCTTCTGAACAGAGGCCGACCACGGATAGCGCGCTATAATACCATCGGGTTTTTGATCAGCGGTATCTGTACAATATAGAATTCTATACCTTGTTTCACCGTTAACCTCTATCATACGCCCCGATTTTTCAATACTGGTTACAAAACATTCAGCGTCGGCCAACAATATTTTCAACACATCGGCCTTGCTGTCCGGCACGATAATATTGTGCTCCAGCATTTCTTCAGTTTCCCTTATGTCAATAGTCCTGTAGGATTTTACTGGTTTCTTCAATAGCTCCATCTGCATTTAGGACCTCCCTCTTAAACCCTTAACCTTTCAGTTCTATTGATATGCCGCGCTTATTCAATGTATGACAGGCAGTACCAACAAAAAACAGCCGTTTTTCAACGGCTGTCTCCTGATCAAATTACATGTAATTATTATAAGGCTATTTTGTCAATATCCGATGATGACATTAATCTCACTTCAACAGTATGGGTCAAAATATCGGTGTAATTGTACGAAACTTTTCGTACGGAATTGTATTCGTTTTCAAGCCTGACAGTGAAGACACTGGGATAAACATTATCCACAATTCCCACTTTTACAGAAATTTTCTTTCGACCCTTGTTGGCTCTTAACTCAACCCGCTTTCCAACTAAGCACTCAAGCTGTTTGCGAATCTGTGACAAAGACTTTCTATCCATACTACCACCTCAAATCTAACTGGATAGAATTATATCACAATTTGTCACCGGTTGTCAATGAAATAAATATTATACTCGCCTACCTGGAACTTTGTCAAGATGTAATTCAAAAAAAGTGCATAAAAAATTAATAAAAACTGAACCAAATTTGGTTATATCTTAGAATATGGTAATTTAGTAACTGGACCCCATTAATACGATGCCATAACTGCCATATTAATCCTATTCCCTATGCCACATCCTCAATCACAATTTTGCGGATATGCCGGATCTCATGCCATTTTGTTGTTTTGCAAAACAGTGAAAGGACCTGCAAAGGAATCCACGATACCATAAACACGGGAAAGGTCAAAACGCTTTTCACAATCCGCTTGTCCCGATGCCCTGAGCCGTATGCCACCGCGGCCGCCAATAATGTGGTTCCCAGATATGAAGAGGCCGCCGTCCCTGCCGACACGGCAAGTAAATCCGTGGCTGCCTCCGCTCCGCCTGCCAGCGCCAGCCCGAAGGAAAGCAGCAGAGAGATTACCGACAGCGACTGCACAAAGGGTGCAAAAAGGAACATGATAAAATCCAGCGTGCGCGGCCATGTATCCCGCCGCCAACTCTGCAGCAGCTGGGGAAGCTTTATTTTGGCGACCTGCATGATGCCGCTGCACCAGCGCCTGCGCTGGATCATGGAGAGCCGGAAGGAGTTTGGTTCCTCGTCATAAGTGACCGCTCCCGGTACCCACCATACCCTTTCGCCGGCCAGAGCGCACTGGGCGGAAAATTCAGCGTCCTCCGCAAGGGTGTCTGTGTTCCAGCCGCCGATTTCTCTTAAAAAGTCGCAGCTGACGGCAAAACCGGTACCTACCAGCTTGGCGGACAGACCCAGATTCGATCTTGCCCGGTTGAAGAAAAAGTTAAAGGTGCTGAAATAAAGGCCGTAGCATCCGGCGATCCAGGAATCATAAGGATTTTTGGCTTCCATACGCGCTTTTGCCACCCGCGCGCCGGAGCAGAAGGCCCTGTTCATTTGGGCGAGGAATTGCGGGTCTGCCACATTATCGGCGTCAAATACGCAGAAGACATCATAGTGCCCCTGCATCAGCCGGTCGATGGACTCGTGCAGCGCATCGCCCTTGCACCTGACTTGCTTCGTTAAGCTGATGATCTTTGCGCCGGCATTTCTTGCCGCCGCTTCCGTCCCGTCTGTGCAGTTATTGGGGATCACATAAACGTCAAAAAGCTCTTTGGGATAATCCTGCTTCAGAAGGCTTTGTACCAGCTCACCAATGACCGTCTCTTCATTTCTGGCCGGGATCAGCAGCGCAAAACGCTGCTTTGGCTTGCATGTTCTATATTCTGCGGTTTTCCTGAGGGAAAAGAGTGCTATAATGAAAAAATAGGCGCCAAACACCCTCAAGGCCATTCCAATAAGAAAAAGTATTTTTGAGAGAATCATCTGCTGTGTATCCTTTCTTCCTTGGTAGAGTTTAAACACAGCATATCGGATAGATATTAAGATGGGACGAACATATTTCTTAAGATTTTTTTAAGAATCATATCTTAAAGAATTCTTAAAGATTTTCCATCCTTTGTCTTAAACCACAATTGCTACAATACTCTTGGAAGGTGAGAAAATATGCATAATATATTGATCTGCGACGACAACCGCGACATCGTTGCAGCATTAAAAATTTATTTGTCCTGTGAGGACTATCAGCTATTTGAGGCCTATACCGGCAAACAGGCCATTGAGGTCGTGAAAAACAATGACATCCAGCTGATTCTCATGGATATTATGATGCCGGAGTTAGATGGCATTGCGGCCACAGCAAAACTGCGCCAGGACTATAATATCCCCATCATTTTATTGACGGCCAAAAGCGAAAACAGCGACAAAGTGCTGGGGCTTAATATCGGCGCGGATGATTATATCACAAAGCCCTTCGATCCCATGGAGGTACTGGCAAGAGTGAAGTCCCAGCTGCGCCGCTATACGAATCTGGGCGGCCAGGTAAAACAGCCCAACCGTTTTGTGATTGGCGGCATCGAACTGGACGACGAAACCAAGTCCGTCTCTGTGGACGGCGATCCGGTGGCGTTGACCCCGATTGAATACAACATTTTGAAGCTGCTCATCAAGAGCCCCGGCAGGATTTATTCCTCGGCTCAGATATATGAGCTGGTCTGGAACGAGAATTCTATCGGCTCCGAAAGCTCCGTGGCGGTACATATCCGTCATCTGCGCAAAAAAATTGAGATCAACCCGTCCGAGCCGCGCTATTTGAAGGTTGTTTGGGGATTGGGTTATAAGATGGAGGGCAGGCAAAATGGCTAAAACTAAACTAACACAGAAACTGTGGGCAAAAATCATAGCCTTTCTTCTCCTGGTGTTCTTGGTGCCCATCGTGATCGGCTGTGCCGCAGAAATTATATATGCTGTGGATGAAGGCTGGTACGCTGAAAAAAACTTCACCTTTTATGAGAGCAGTTTATGCAGGCGTCCGGCCTATAGGCAAATTGAGGATGCCCTTTTTTATTACAGCTATCAGAACGATTCCATGGAGTATTACGATGCGGACCTCCAATCTACAAACTTCCGTTTCGTCCTGAAGAATGAAAACGGCGAGACATTATACAGCACGTATTCCGGCGAGGGTATTAAGATACTGGATGAGAAACGCTTTCAAATTGAAGGCGTGGAATTTATCGCGGACGGGTACCTTTTAGAGCAGCTTACCGTTCAGGACGATTTTTTTTGGGAAAAGGTCCTGTTCGACCTGGCCTACGGACTTCGCTATACTGCCATTGCGGCAGGTGTGATTGGTTTGCTGCTGGGTATCACGCTCTTTATATTTCTCACCTGTGCCGCCGGACACAAAGAGGGAGCAGAGGGAATCACCGCCGGCTGGCAGGAGAGGATCCCCTTGGATTTATATCTGGGTGTTGATATTCTATTATGTATCGGCATATTTTCTTTTATCGAGTCTTTCTTTTATTGGAGCAGCCCGTATATCTTTGATTTTACCGGCTTTCTGCTGTGCTCTGCCCTCACGGCAACTCTTTTGCTTGCCACATGGGTCACCTTTGTGGTCCGCATCAAATTGGGCAAATGGTGGCATAATACCATCATTTATCGCCTGTTGAGGCTGGTTTTTAAGGCCTTCGGCAGGGTATACGGTTCGTTGAAGGACCTCTTCCATATTCTCCCCATGGTTTGGCGCACGGCTCTCAGCTACTGCGTTTTGGCATTTTGCAACCTTTTTGTAACTATTCTTCTATACAGTCAGGGCGGCGGCGACAATTTGCTGCTTTTCCTGTTGTTTCATCTGATTTTGTTTTTTGCGGTCTGCAGCATTTCTATCAGCCTGCAAAAGCTGAAAGCCGCCGGCGCCGGTCTGGCGGCCGGAAACATGGACATGAAAGTAGATACCCGCAGAATGCTCCGAGATTTCAAGGAGCACGGCGAACATCTCAATGCCATTGGCGACGGCATGACTATCGCTGTGGAACAGCGCATGAAATCGGAGCGCCTGAAAACCGAGCTCATTACTAACGTATCCCACGATATCAAAACGCCTCTGACATCCATTATCAACTATGTGGATCTTTTGCAAAAAGAACATACAGAAGAGCAGCAATCCGAGTATTTGGCCGTCCTTGACCGTCAGGCCCACAAGCTGAAAAAGCTGACGGAAGATTTGGTAGAGGCCTCCAAGGCTTCCACCGGCAATATGACGGTAAACCTCTCCCGCAGCAGTGTAACGGAACTTTTAGATCAGGCTGTGGGCGAATATGAGGAAAAGTTTGAGGAGGCGCATTTAGAGCCGGTCATCACCATACCGGATAAGAACCTGTACGTCAACGTGGATGGGCGCCTGATGTGGCGCGTTATCGACAACCTGCTCAATAACGCCTGCAAATATTCTCAATCCGGCACACGCCTGTATATTGATGTGCAGCGGGAGGCCGACACCGCGGTTATTTCCTTTAAAAACATCTCCCGGGACCGCCTGAATGTGTCGGTGGATGAACTGATAGAGCGCTTTGTACGCGGCGACAGCTCCCGTACTACGGAAGGCAGCGGCCTTGGGCTGAACATTGCCCGCAGCCTGGTAGAGCTTCAAAACGGCACATTCCGCCTGTCTATTGACGGCGACTTATTCAAAGCGGAGGTTTGTCTGCCAGTCATCCCTTAAACCGGAAATGAACACCATCCGAAGCCTGACCCCCAGATGCACGGTATTCGTTATTTTATGAACGGAAGGGTAGAACCCCCGTAGGGCATGGCAAGTACCGTGGCATCAGGGCCCAGCCTTTCAAACGCCGCATCTAACGCTTTCTGGGCGGAATCAAATGGGGTGAGGAAGATATTTTTTACAAAGTCCGGGTCCATTTCAGAGACCAGAAAAATATCCGCATTTTCCAGCACCATTGCAATGGCGGCCGCCTTATGGCCGCCTAACTGGAAATCACACCGGATACGGTCCATCATATCCCGGGCCCTTGCGCTTTTTGTCATCCACTGCTCAAACACACGCTCCCCCAGTCCTTCACGGCAGGAACCAATCATGATAATGATTCCGCCTTTCTTCACAGCATGTTTTGCATTGTCCAGCGCCTTTTGGGTCTGGTAGAGATTCAGGTCCTTCGGAACGCCGCCCTGCGAACATATTACAATGTCCGCGCGCTCCTTGATTTCCTTCCGGTATAGGGTGTCCAGAAAAGCGCAGCCTGCACGGTGGGCTTTAACAGGGTGCCCGGTGGCGGCATAAATAATTTGTTTATGTTCATCCAGTACTACATTTAAGATAAAATCGATGGAACAAAAGCTTGCTACCGCTTCTTCTATATCCTCCCGAACCGGGTTGCCCTCCAGCCTGCCTGCACACGCGGCATGATCCACCATACGGGAATGATTGGCCTGGATGGCATCCCTTGTCGATACGCCGGGCATAATTGCTTTTGCGCCGCCGCTGTAACCGGCAAAGTAGTGGTATTCGATATTGCCTAAACAGATGCGACGGTCGGCCTCTGCCACAACCCGCACGATATCGGCGGGCGTACCCCTGGAAGTGGCGCCTAAATGCACACAGTCCAAGGGATCTCCGTCTATGCAGCTGATTTCATTCCAGGCCCGCTCCCCGGCCAGTTTTCTCTTTTCTGCTTCCGTATGCTTTCTATGGCTTCCTAAAGCAAATACCAGCGTAATATCCGCAGGTTTTGCACCGGCTTCATAAAGCGCATCCAAAAGAAGCGGCATCACAACAGCCGTGGGCATGGGGCGCGTGATATCACTGGTAACAATAGCAATTTTCTCCCCCGGATTCACAATGCGGGACAAAGACAGCGAACCAATCGGAGAGAGCAATGCTCTTTGAACCTCAGCTTCGCCCGTTAATTCTATTGGTACCTCATTGGGCATCAAAATGCCCGCAAGATTTTTTTCAGGCAGGTCGACAGCCTGCACCCCCGTGCCAAAACCAAATTCTAATTTCACCGCTTCCCTCCGATCTTATATTTTACCTTTACTTTTTAATTCCAACATAATCTCCAGAATATGTTGGGTGCTCTGCGCAATGATGGCCCCTGCATCCTGCAGCGCGGCCTCCTTGCTCTGGGCGCTTCCGGTACCGTCCGCCGAAACAATAGCGCCTGCGTGCCCCATACTGCGGTCCTTCGGTGCGTTTTTTCCGGCGATCATCGCGACAACGGGCTTTGTGGCATGCTCTTTGATATATGCCGCCGCAAGCTCTTCCTCATTGCCGCCGATTTCACCGATAATAACAATGGCTTTGGTCTCCGGATCTGCCTGGAAATCAGGCAATACATCCACAAAGGTGGAGCCCGGGATCATATCGCCCCCATTGCCCACGCAGGTGCTTTGGCCGATGCCGTTATTGCTCAGCATGAGTACCGTCTCATAGCAGTTGGTGGCGCTTCGGCTCATGACACCCACATTGCCCGGTGTGAACATCCGGTGTGCCATAAAGCCCGCCTTGCATTTTCCCGGTGAAATAACGCCGAAAGAGTTGGGTCCGAACAATCTCACCCCTCTTGCACGGGCAATCTGGTAGCAGAACATCATATCATGCACCGGAACATGCTCCGCAATGGTGAAAATCAGCTTCATGCCGGCGTCGATCGCTTCAAGAACCGAATCCTTGGTGAACTTGGCCGGCACAAATATGATAGTGGCATTGGCGTCAGTGGCCTCTTTTGCCTCGCGCACCGTATTAAATACCGGAACGCCCAGCACATCACTGCCGCCCTTGCCGGGCGTTACACCGGCGACCACCCTTGTGCCGTAGGAGAGCATCTGTTCGGTATGAAACCTTCCCTCTCGGCCCGTGATGCCTTGCACAATAAGTCTTGTTTCCTGATCTATCAGTATACTCACAGACGTTCCCTCCTGTCTTTCAGCGCCTGAACGCTTTCCCGCAGCCCGGGCACCGGTACGATATCCCCCTCCAGAGAGGCAATGATCTCCAAGCCTTTTTCTTTGTTGGTCCCTTCCAAACGGATGACCGCGGTCATATTCTTTTTCGCGCTCATCAAGGCAAGCTTGATTCCTCCGGCCACTTCATCGCAGCGCGTAATACCTCCGAAAATATTGATCAGCAAGGCTTTTATGCCCGGTGTGGATACCAGGATTCTGACGGCCTGCGCAATTCGCTCCGAGGTCGCGCCTCCGCCCAAATCCAACGCCGCGCACACCTTCATGCCCTCTCTGGAAATCAGGTCAATGCAGCTCATCAGCATGCCGGAGCCATTGGACATGACCGCAATACTCCCGTCCTTCTCAATGGGTATGTATAAAAAGCCGAAATCCCGGGCCTCCCTGATCAGCGCCTCTTCCTGGATACTATCCCGAAACGCGGCCATATCGGGCAATCTGTACAGCGCACTGTCATCAATATCCACTTTACTGTCCAATGCGATGAATTGGCCTTTTTTATCGAGGATTAACGGGTTGATCTCGCAAAGCATACAATCATATGCGTTAAAACAGCGGTATAAATTGCAGAGCAGTTCATGCATCCGGCCGAGATAGTCCAGAGAAAGTCCGGAGGCGGAAAGAAAGTATCTGGCCATATACGCCTGTATGCCGATCATGGGATCGATCACCAGTTTATGCACCCTAGACGGGGAAATACGGGAGGTCTCTTCGATGTCCACGCCGCCCTCCGCCGAAAAAATAATCATCGGGCGTTTGCTTAAGCGGTCCAGCATGATAGAAAGATACCATTCAATCTCGTGCTCCGCCTTCTCTACAATTAACAGCTTAT
>ENA-UOOK01002913-UOOK01002913.1-fermentation-metagenome-genome-assembly--contig:-NODE-2913-length-20227-cov-4.183918_pt1 | contig 20227 bp, 15 predicted proteins | sample MGYA00245777_ERZ724023 | MGnify/ENA primary metagenome ERZ724023 (study PRJEB28704, sample SAMN03018312) | fermentation metagenome | biome: anthropogenic terrestrial biome; feature: soil; material...
AACGCCACCGACGAGGAAATTATCCGCGTCTGTAAACTTGCTCAGGCCGACGGATTTATCCGAGAATTTCCCGATCAGTACGACACCTATATCGAGCAGGGAGGGACCAACGTATCCGGCGGGCAGCGGCAGAGGCTCTGCATTGCCCGGGCACTGCTGAAAAAGCCGAAAATCCTCATTCTCGACGATTCCACCAGCGCGGTGGACACGAAAACCGACAGTCTTATCCGTCAGGCGTTTAAAGAGGAAATCCCCGATACGACGAAAATCATCATCGCCCAGCGGGTTGCCTCTGTTCAGGACGCTGACAAGATCATTGTGCTGGACGACGGGAAGATCAATGCGGCCGGTACCCATGAGGAACTGATGAAAACCTGCGCCATCTACCAAGAGGTTTATGAATCCCAGAACAGAGGGGGGACTCTCCATGAATAAGGAAACAGTTAAAAAACAACCGGTCGTGGCCGGAAAGCCCCCTGTCGGGCATTTTAAACCGGAAACCTTGAAGCGGCTGTTTTCCTACATGGCCGAATACAGGCTTCAGCTGATCTTTGTTGTCGTATGTATCCTGCTGAGCGCTGCTGCAAGTGCCGCTTCTGCTTTGTTTATGAAAACACTGATCGACGGCTATATCGTCCCGCTGCTGGGCCAGGAGCATCCTGTTTATGCGGAGCTGCTTCGCGTCATTGTGATGATGGGCTGCCTCTATCTGGTGGGCATTCTTTCCACTCTGTTTTATAACCGCGCCATGGTTGTCGTCGGACAGGGCACCCTTAAGAAAATAAGGGACCGGATGTTTACCCATATGCAGACTCTGCCTATCCGTTACTTCGACACCCATACCCATGGAGATACCATGAGCCGGTATACCAACGATACCGACACACTCCGGCAGGCCATTGCCCAAAGCTTTCCGCAGATGCTTTCTTCTGTCGTCACCGTACTGGCGGCGTTTTTCTCCATGCTTTACCTAAGCGTCGGTCTTACCCTTTTTATCCTTGCTTTCACTTTTCTGCTGCTTAAGGTGATGCGGGTGCTGGTGGGCCGGAGCAGTGTACATTTTATGAAACAGCAGGAATCTTTAGGAGACGTTAACGGTTATATTGAGGAGATTATCAATGGACAGAAGGTAGTAAAGGTCTTCTGTCGTGAAGAAAAAGCCGAGGAAGCCTTTGACGCCAAAAATGAGGAACTGTGTTACAGTTCCACCGAAGCAAACAAATACGGAAATATCACGATGCCTGTTGTAGGCAATATGGGCTATATGCTTTACGTGCTGCTGGCAATTATCGGAGGAGCTGCGGGGATCGCAGAGCTACCCAATCTTAGCCTGACCGGCTTAAACGTCCTGACCATCGGTACGATCGTTTCCTTTTTGATCCTTTCCCGCAGCTTTATCAACCCTATCGGCCAGATTTCCATGCAGTTCAATATGGTGATCATGGCTCTTGCCGGCGCATCCCGGATTTTTGAACTGATGGATGAGGAAAGCGAACAGGACGAAGGTTATGTTAGCCTGGTCAATGCAAAGATCGAAAACGGAGAGCTTGCAGAGTGCTCGGAACGCACGGATATGTGGGCCTGGAAGCACCCTCACAGCGACGGCACGATTACCTATACGCCGCTTCAGGGGGAAATTCGCTTTTACGACGTGGATTTCGGTTATGAGGAGGACAAAGTTGTCCTGCATAATATTACGCTTTATGCCCAGCCCGGCCAGAAGGTGGCTTTTGTGGGTGCGACCGGAGCCGGAAAAACCACCATCACCAACCTGATCAACCGTTTTTACGATATTGCGGACGGAAAAATACGTTACGACGGCATCAATATTAATAAGATCAGAAAATCCGACCTTCGCCGTTCTCTTGGCATCGTTTTACAGGATGTGAACCTGTTTACCGGCACGGTGATGGACAATATCCGTTATGGCAAGCTGGACGCCACCGACGAGGAGTGCATTGCGGCGGCCAAACTTGCCAACGCGGATGGGTTTATCCGGATGCTTCCCCAGGGCTATAACACCGTTCTGGAAGGCGACGGGAGCGGCCTTTCCCAGGGGCAGCGGCAGCTTATTTCCATTGCCCGCGCGGCCGTGGCGGATCCTCCGGTTATGATTCTGGACGAAGCTACCTCGTCCATTGATACCAGAACCGAAGCCATTGTCCAGAAGGGCATGGACGCGCTGATGAAAGGGAGAACGGTGTTCGTTATCGCCCACCGGCTTTCCACTGTGCAGAACTCTGACGTTATTATGGTTCTGGAACATGGCCGGATTATCGAGCGTGGCAGTCATGACCAGCTGATCGCCAAAAAAGGAAAATATTATCAGCTTTACACCGGCGCTTTCGAGCTGGAATAGCGCTGTTCTTAACGCACAATATAAAAACAGGCCTTTTATTAAGAAAGGCCTGTTTTTATATTTTATTGGTCTGCAATAGAGCAGGGATATTATCAAACAGTTAAAGGAAAGGCCCGATTTAAAAGAATAAAGATCATCCTTTGCCGCTGTCTCCGAGAAATTCCGCTTTGGTTTTGGAATACAGAATCCGCTGTTTGCTATACAGCCCGGTATATCCTGAAAGCATGTAGCCGACGGCGGCGGTCAGCAGATAAAAGGGAATACCCTGTGCCCCGAACAGCTCCACGCCCAGCATAAGGGCAGACAGGGGACAGTTCGTTACGCCGGCGAAGACCGACAGCATTCCCAGTGCGGCGCCTACTGACGGGCTTAAGCCCAGTAATCCACCGGCCACACAGCCAAACGTCGAGCCGATGAAAAAGGAGGGGACAATTTCTCCTCCCTTAAAACCAGCACCAAGGGTAACCGCCGTGAAAACCATTTTAAGCAGGAAAGCCTCCGGCCGCGCCTGACCTTGAAGGGAAGCGGAGATAATATCTCCTCCGGCACCCAGATAATCCCCGGTACGGAAAATCAGCGCCAGCGCCGGTATCAGGATACCGCCTGCAGCCGCGCGCAGATACTGGTTTGTAAGATATTTTCCGTATAAACGGCCTGCTCCCTGCAGCACAAAGCAGAACAGCGCGCTGAGGGTTGCGCACAGCGCCGCCAGGAGAATGATCCGCATGCCCGCCGGAGCGTCCGCCAGGCCCGGGAAGGGGATACTGTATATCTGCGGCGCGGCGCCGCACGCCTGAGCGACAGCCGAGGCGATCAGGGAAGCGACCGCACACGGAACCAGCGCGGCGTAATACATGACTCCTACGCTGACTACTTCCATCGCAAACACCACGGAGGTTACCGGGGTGCCGAACAGCGAGGAAAACGCTGCGCTCATTCCGCACATCGTCATAATATGGCGGTCCTTTTCGTCCAGCCGGAACAGGCGGCCCAACTGGAATCCAAGGCTTCCGCCTATCTGGAGCGCCGCGCCCTCGCGTCCGGCCGAACCGCCGAAAAGATGGGTCAGCACGGTAGATAGGAAGATCAGCGGCGCCATACGCAGTGGTATCGGTTCAGGTGAACGCACCGCCAGAAGCACCAGATTTGTTCCTTGGGATTGTTTGACGCCGCAGAGGTGGTATAAAAAAACAATCAGGATGCCAGCCAGAGGAAGCAGCCATATGATCCACGGGGCTTGCAGCCGGAATTCGGTTGCTTTCCGGATGCAGAACAAAAATCCCGTTCCTGCAAATCCCACTCCCGTGCCGGACAAAATAGAAAGCGGCAGCCATTTCAAGAAGACCTTCAGTTCCCCTCTCTTCCGTTCCCAAAGCGCTACGATGTCATTTTGCCTCATAATTGCTCTATTCTCCTAAAAGACAGGAAGCTTCCTGCGCTTACCTCTGTCTGCTGCATGCGCAGAAAAGGCCTTTTCTTTCAAAGTGGAGGATAAACGCGCTGTGCTTCCTTTATATTTCTATCCTTTTTCAAAAAACGGTCCGGAAATACGGCGGAGGGGTTGCCTCCGCCGTTAATACAGATCCGCTCATACAATTTTTTGATTATTTGTTTTTTCGGCGCTTTCAGGCTGCAGTTTGGAAGCGGGCTTAAATATCGGGCTGTAAATATAGGGAACGAGGACCGTTGCAACATTTCTGTGAGCTCTCAGCCTTCTCATGATAAAGTAAGTGGTCTGATTGTGCAGGATATTGGCAAACCATCGTTCTTCTATGAAGCGGGACATCACTACGGTAATCGTATCGCCCGGATGCAGATGGGATTCCTTTCGGCTGATATATTCCTCAACAGGTCCGATCAGCTCGCGGTAAGGCGACATGATGATTTCCAGCGGGATATCCATCCCTGTTTCCTGCCATTTCTTTTTTAACTGCTCACTTTGCTTTTCATCCGTAGCAATATTGAGTGCGACCACATTGGAAGTAATCAGGTTTGCGTAGTTCAGCGCTTTAAGCACGGACCGGTTTATCCCTCCAACCAGAACAATGCAAAGGTTGGTGTCCTGACTGACGCTTTTGTGGTAATGGGACATAAAGTTATCCACTTTTAGCTGCCGCTCGACAAACTGGTAATGCTTTTTGATCTGGAGCATGAAATACGCGACGACAGGGATAACGATTGCGAGGGCCCAGGAGCCCTGCGCAAACTTTGTCATAAACACGATGATTGTGCCTGTCCCGGTCATCACCGCGCCTACGCCATTTATCAGGAGTTTATGCCTGTAGCCCTTTTCTTTAAGGCGCAGCCACCGGGCCACCATTCCGCCCTGCGACAGGGTAAAGGACAGAAATACGCCTATCGAATACAGCGGGATGAGATAATGGGTCTGGGCGTTAAAGACAATCAGCAGCAGGGCCGCCGCAAAAAAAATAAACAGAATGCCGTTTGAAAAGCTGAGACGCGTGCCTCTGTGCATGAACTGCCGGGGCATATACCCGTCTTTCGCCAGAATAGCGAGCAACGTCGGAAGACCGTTATAAGCGGTGTTCGCGGCGAGCAGCAGGATCAGCGAGGTAGCAAACTGAAGGAGATAGAACAAGGGGCCTTGTCCGAAAACAGCCATGCCAAGCTGGGAGATGACGGTTTTCCCCTCCACCGGGATGACACCGAGTTTGATGTCCAGCAGCACGGTGCCGCCAAAAATAAAGATAATGATGCCCACAAGGATAAACAGTACCTTTTTTGCATTTTTTTGGGATGGTTCCTTAAAGGAAGGCACCGCGTTGCTTACGGCTTCAACGCCCGTCAGCGCCGAGCATCCGGATGAAAAGGCCCGGAGAAGAAGGAACAGAGATACGACGCCGATCCCTTCCGCCGCGGCCTGTCCATTTCCCGAATAGCTCATCGGCGTCAGCATTCCCGCCGACATCTTGACAAACCCGGTTACGATCAGAGCGACCATAAGAAGAATAAACGCATAGGTAGGAACGCCGAACACCTTAGACGATTCCCGCATACCTCTCAGATTAAGCAGCGTGACGATGCACAGGAAAATCAGCGCAATCAGCAGGCGGTAATTCTCCATATCCGGAAACGCGGAAATAAGCGCCGCCGTTGCCGCCGACAAGCTGACGGCCACCGTCATGACATAGTCTACAATCAGCGCGGAGGCGGCGACCATGGCCGCGCCTTTGCCGATATTTTCGGCAGATACGATATAGGCTCCTCCGCCGTTCGGATAGTTTTCGATAATCTGCGAATAGGAGAAAGCCAGCACCATGAACAAAAGGATGATGGGGGCGGACACGTATCCGAGATAACCGACTGCGGCAAGTCCCAAGACCGGAACCAAAACCATCAGCATTTCCTCGATAGCATAGGCCACCGAAGAAACTGCGTCGCTCGCCATAATAGGGACGCCCCAGAAGCATCCCATCTTCTCACTTTCCAGATCGTTGCTTTTAAGAGCTTTGCCCAGCAAAATATCTCTTATTTTTTTCCATTGCATATTTTTATACCCTTCCCAGTATATTTATGGAGCATCTGTTTTTCTCTTTATTATTGTACCACAGAGTGCAGAATAAAATATACTATACCGCATCATAGACTTGATTTTCCGTTCTGTCAAGGAGAAAATTTGCAGGCAAAGAGCCGTCCACAGTTCTTTATCGTGGCACGTGACAGGGCTGCTAAGCGAAAAATAGCTGTCTGATGTGATCGGGGCCTGTGCAGATGGAAGAGCTCCGGATGTCGAAACCTTATTGAGCTATTATCATAAGCTTTTATTCATAAATTTTGTATTTTTCATGGATTGGCTGAAAAGCAGCCGATTCCTGGTCCCATTTTTCCGCAAGCTGCCCGGCGGTTAAAATATTATCCCGCAGCTCGCTGCTTCCAGAAGCAATGTCGATATGATAATTTGCGCCGGCCGGAGGAGAGGAAAAAGCAAAATCCTCCGGGTAAAGCTCCTGGATAGTCCGGATCAGGTAAATACCCAGATTGACCCCATGGACCCTCTTGGGTTCACGGACATGGATCTGAATACCTCCGCAGACCTGGCCGGGATAATCGGCAAAGGCGGGAATAAAGAAAGCGGGGGTAAAGGCAAGGCCCTCCAGACCAACGGCATTCATTTTTTTCGCAAGCACACCGGGATTGATATAAGGAGCGCCTACCGTAGTAAAGGGAGTGGTGGTGCCCCGCCCCTCCGACACATTGGTGCCGGCCAGAAGGCAGCTTCCATTATATACGACAACAGAATCCAGAGTAGGAAGATTCGGGCTTGGCTTAGCAAAAGGAAGCCCGGTTTCATCAAAAAACATATCCCGTTTCCAGCCGGTCATTTTTACAATTTCGAGATCGCAGCCCAAATGATATTCCCCGTTATAGTACTGTGCCAGCTCGCCGATAGTCCAGCCATGACGGATAGGAGTCCGGGTCAGTCCGATAAAGGAAAGCAGCCCGGGGTCGTGACAGTTTCCCTCCAGCCTTGTTCCGCCGATAGGGTTGGGACGATCCAGCACTACCATTTTTTTGCCGGCTGAGGCACAGGCCCGCATGGCATAGAACAGGGTGGAAGGATAAGTATAATATCGGGAGCCCACATCCTGAATATCAAACACCATCATATCAATTTGATCGAGGGCCTCTTTTGGAGGAAGGTATGCGCTGTCTTTTTCCTCGTTGTCGGAGGAAAAAATATGGTCTTCAAACAAGCTGTAAGTGGGCAGTCCCGAAAACCGATCAATTTGAAAGCCGACTTTTTCTCCCGGTCCCAATACGCCGCGGATTCCATGCTCCGGAGCAAGCAGTACGCGCAGGTCAAAGTTTTCTTTCAGCACGTCGATGGAGCTGCGCAGATCGGAGGAGATACCGGAACTGCTGGTGATAAGGCCCAGACGTGCTTTTCCAAAAACGGCCCGGCACCGGTCCTGCCGGTCAATCCCGGTTTTTACTGTATAAAACATGATACGCTCCTTCTTATTATAGATAGATTTCTGACCTTTTATAAGGCGACGGCGGCTGCGGCAAATTCCGCAGCCGCCGTCGGCAAAGGGAAAAGAAAGATAAGAAGATGGCAGTTATCCAAGCAGTTCCTGATAGGCGGCATTTTGGGAGTCGATGACCGATTGCCAGCCAAGATCCTTGATTTTCTGGTATTGGGTAAAGAATTCATCTACCGTTATATTGCCGGAGACCGCATTTGCAAAGGCTTCATCCAGTTTTTCTGTCAGGGATTTGTTTGCCAGATACTCTTCGGTAGAGAAAATGGGAACCTGATAGTAGAAATACGGAGTGTTCAGATATAAAGCGTCGTAGAAGTATTGGGTGGATTCATCCAGATTATTCTCGTCGCTTCCCTGAAGCAAAAGCTGCATATAGGAATCCCCCAGGAAATTCATGGGAGTCAAGGTGCAGATTAAACCGGAGGCTCTGGCCTGCGAAAACCCGCCGGAAGCGATTTCCGATTTGATGACGGGATCGCCGTTTACATAATCGAAGGTTTTGCCTTCAATTCCGTAGTTCATCAGAATATTTCCCTCATCGGAAAAAACATAGTTGTAAAACTGCATGATCTTTTCCGCTTTTCCGGATTTTTCCGCTTCAATGGTGATTGCCAGGCCGGTGGTGGCTATTTTGGTACGGGCTATCATCAGCTGTTGTCCATCCTGACTGACGACCGGCTCCACGCCGACAAGCTTGGCATCAGGATTGGTCTGCTTCAGCGTATCCGTAGTCAGGCGGGCGCGTTCCGCAAAATAGATGGTGAAGCCGGCAAGACCGGAATCCAGCGCCGTTTTGTAGTCGTTGGCACGGGTGGCAAATTCTCTGTCCAAAATGCCCTTGGCATACAGATCGGCCATTTCGTTTAAGTATAGTCTAAAATTGGGATGCTCGAAAATACTGATCAGCCCGTCGTCGGTGATGGCAAAATAACTGTTGCTCTGCTTAATGCCGAACATCATGGTGTAAGTAAGCAGATTATTGGTGTTGGTGCAGAGAATGGGGATTTCATTGGTGGGATCTCCGTCACCGTTGCAGTCATTGTCCTTAAATGCCTGCCATACTGCTTTCCATTCATCATAGGTTTTCGGCTGCTCTAAGCCCAGCTTGTCGATCCAGTCCTGGCGTACCAGTGTACTCATGGACGGCGGAAAATCGAGAACATAAGGGACGTGGTAGATCTTTCCGTCGGAAATCTGCCGCAGATACAGGTAATCATCGGTGGTGTAATAGCGGGTGATGTTGGAGCCGTATTCATTCAGCAGGTCGTCCAGGGGAATAATAGCACCCTGATCCAGCAGAGTGGCCATGTTGGCTTCAAAAATTACATCGGGAAGTTCGGCGGAGGCGAGGATGGTATTCACCTTTTCAGTATAGTCCGACTGGGCGACCCAGGTGTAGTTCAGCTTGGCGCCGGTTCTGGATTCCAGTTCATCCCAGATAAGAGTTTGCTCGGGGTCGTAAGGGGAACGTGTCTGGCCCAGAAAATTGATTTCCAATCCCGTCAGATCGGGTACCGTATATTCGGAAGAAGCGGGGGAAGAGGAATTGGAGGACGGAGTCGAAGAGGGAGGGGGGCTGGAAGAGGAGCTCTCCGAACAGCCAGAAAGAACGGATGGAAGAAGCATGGCCGCTGTAAGGGCCGCCGCAATGACGCGCTTTTTGTTCATATTTAGCACTCCTTTTAAGTATTTATTCTTTAACCGCGCCCAACATAATACCTTTAACAAAATATTTCTGCAGGAACGGATACAGAATGAGCATGGGGATCATGGATACGAAAATGACCGCATTTTTGGTTTGCTCCGAAATGGCGGAATAGCTGGTAACGTCGCCTCCGGTGGCGGTAGAGGAGGTAATGGTGCTTAAACCGTACAGATCGGAGCCTGAAAGCAGAACGATATCGCGGAGAACCAGCTGAAGGGTGTATTTTTTAATGTCGTTCAGGTAAATAAGCGGAGTAAGAAAAGCGTTCCAATGGCCCACCACCACCCACAGGGCAATCAGCGCCAAAGCAGGCTTGGAAAGCGGCCAGACAATTCGGAAAAGGATGGTAAATTCATTGGCTCCGTCTATTTTAGCCGATTCCACCAGTGAGGGAGGGATTGTTTCGAAAAAAGCCCGGAGAATAATTACATGATAAGCGCTGAGCATACTGGACAAAATAAGCGACCATAGGCTGTTAAGCAGTCCCAGGTTTTTTACCACCAGAAACGTGGGAATCATGCCACCGCTAAACCACATGGTAAAAATCAGCAGGGTAGTAAAGACCTTTTTTCCCAAGAAGTTTGAAAATGCAAGGGGATAAGCAGCCAGAGAGTCAATGAGCAGGCTGAGACCGCACGCAATTACAGCCACGAAAACCGTATTGCCGAATGAGCGCAGCAGCGATTTATTGGTAAAGATCTGAGCGTAGGCGTCTACGTCAAAACCCCTGGGATAAATGGTGATTTTGTTGGTAAGAACATAGTAATCGTCACTGAGAGAAATAGAAACCATATTCAGAATAGGGTAAAGGATGATGATTAAAAACAAACCCATGAAAAGGTAATTTGCCATATCGAAAGCTACTTCACTCAGCTTTTTTTTATGTACTGCAGCCAAAGAAAGCCCCTCCTTTTTTACCACAAACCGGTTTTTGAGAATTTTTTGGTAAAAGCATTTGCTGAAACCACCAGAATAAAGGCGACTACTGAGTTGAATACGCCGATGGCAGTGGCATAGCTGAATTTGGTTCCCACAATGCCCTGCTTATATACATAGGTTGAAAGTACTTCTGCTACCGAGTTGTTAAAAGAATTCTGCAACAGAAAGACCTTCTCGAAACCGACATTGAGCATATTGCCAATCTGCATAATCAATTGAATAACGATAGCATTTAAAATTCCCGGCAGAGTGACATGGATAACTTGCTTGAAGCGCCCCGCTCCGTCCACGATGGCGGCTTCATAAAGAACGGGGTCGATCCCCGTGATGGCGGAAAGATAAATGATTGCGCTCCAGCCGGTAGTCTGCCATATCCCGGACAGAATATAAATGGGCCTGAAATAGCCGGGATTCCCCAGATAGTAAACAGGCTCTCCGCCGAAAGTCTTGGTAATAGCGCCTAGCAGTCCCACGGAAGGGGAGAGAAAGGTGGTAATCATACTGACCAAAACCATGGTGGAAATAAAATGGGGAAGGTAGCTAACCGTTTGTATCAGCTTTTTAAAACGGAGTCTTCTGAGTTCGTTCAGCAGCAATGCAAATATAATGGGAACCGGAAAAATAAAGACTAACTGCAGAATATTGAGGATCAGAGTATTTCCCAATACCCGGAAGAAATCCAGACCGGTAAAGAAATCAATATAATGTTTCAAACCAACAAATTTGCTTCCTTCTATGCCCAGGAGCAGCTTGTAATCATAAAGAGAAATAGAGAGCCAGGCCATAGGCCAGTATTTGAAGATCGCCAAGTAAGCGATGACTGGTAAAAGCATAAGATAAATAAATTTATCCCGGCGGATTTGCTGCCAAAGCCGGTGCCTTTTGGATACCGTACCATGGGTGACGGCATCTGCAGTGATGGAAAGGAAAGTGTTTTTAAATATTTTTTTCACAATATCACCTCAATATTAGCAAAAATTTTTCATTTAATTTTGCTTTATTATACTCTGTTCCTGGTAGGGTGTCAAGAAAAAAACTGTAAGTTTTTCATGTAATTATATATATTTTAAGAAAAAAATCAGTAAATTATTTAAAAAACGCTTCTATATTAGAGGAAAATGATAAGCATATTATCTAAAGTAGAAAAAATTACTTGCTTACACAATGAAATGATGATATAATAATTTTTGAAAAAATATTTCAAATGGAGCGGAGGCGTCACCGATGAAATTATCAACTACGGTGAATCTGTTTATTTTACCGCACGATCAGGATATGGAGCCATATTATAAGGAACTGGAAAATTACCGTGGGCTGGGCTTTCCTATTTTAGACTGTATTTTCTGCAACGCCGACGGGCCGGATTCCCCCTTAAGGCGGAACGACTGGCAGCAGTGGGGCGAAAAGATTGCCGCCTGTTCCCAGAGGCTGGGGATAGAATATGTCCAGTGCCATATGCCTTATTACAACTTTACTACGTCGGGCGAAGGAATCGTTTCTGAAAAGGAGGAGTTGGTCAGGCGTTCCATCATGGTTTCTTCCATGCTGGACGCTAAATGGATTGTGGGGCATCCCGCCACCGATTTTTCCGCAGGAAATGTACCTCTGGCCTCCAAGGAGGAAAACCTTCGTTATTTCGCTCCTTATGTTGCTTTGGGCGAAAAACTGGGCATTGGGATTGCCATAGAAAATATGGCGGATTTTCCCGGACAGGGTTATCCCCGGAGCTACTGCGCCACCGCCGAGGAGCTTTGTGATCTGGTGGATTCGCTGGACAGCCCCTGTGCAGGAATCTGCTGGGATTTTGGCCACGCCAATCTTATGTATAAAAATCAGAACCCCTGCTTGAAAACGATTGGCCGGCGCCTGAAGGCGGTACATATTCACGATAACCGGGGAAAGGAAGACTCCCATTTGCCAGTGTTTTTTGGAAACATTCAGTGGGAACCGCTGGTGAAGACGCTGCAGGAAATCGGGTATGAGGGGGTTTTCAGCTTTGAAATTAAGCGTATCCCCGTGACATTGCCTCAATATGTCCGCAACGCCCAGTGGCTATATGCCAAAACTACCGGAGAGTATCTGCTTTCACAGTTGGGAAACCCGCTTAAGGAGGAATAAAAATGAGCTGTATTTCCAGAGTGAAGGAATTTTATGATGTTTTTACCTCTTCCGAAAAGCAGATTGCTGACTATATTCTGGCCAATAGCAGCGATGCGCTGGAGCTTACTTCCGTTGAAATGTCCGAAATTGTAGGAGTTTCGCCCGCTACAGTGATTCGGTTTTCAAAGGCTATGGGTTTTTCTGGATACAGCGATATGAAGCTGGATCTGGCAAGGGATGTGGAAAATCTGACCCAAAATGAAGTGAACGAGCTGATTCAGTCTGGAGACACCATGACCGAGATGGCAAAAAAGTATGCCTCCAGCTTTACACGGGTGATTACCGATACCATGAGCCTGATTAAGGACCGGGAACTGGAAACGGCGGTCGATGTGCTGAAAAGGGCTGAAACGATTTATATATACGGTGTTGGAGCCTCAGGGCTGGTGGCCGAAGATCTTCAGAAAAAGCTTGTGCGTATCAATAAACGCTGTGTGTATTATACCGATTATAACCTGGGGCTGGCCAGCGCTATTCATATCACTAAAAAAGACGCAGTGCTGGCGATTTCCTACAGTGGACAGACCAAAGAAGTAAATATGGCCGCCGAACTGGGACAAAAGGTCGGTGCAAAGGTGATTGCCATTAGCCGCTGCCGGAAAAGCAGGCTTACCTCTCTTACAGATGTAAATTTATTCATTCCCAGTACGGAGCGGGAAGTGCGGATCGGCGCCATGCAGTCCCGTACTGCCCAGCTTTTTGTAACCGATCTTTTATATATGGGACTGATAAGAGATCGATTTGATGCGGTGGAAGCCTGTCTGGAAAGCTCCAGAAAAATAATTCTGCAGCTAAAAGATAATTAACGGGGACTTTGATTATACTTTTACCATATATAGAAACAGCAAATATTATCGGTAAGGAGCAGAATGGATGAACGTGGATTTAAACGAACTTGTAACCGAGAAAAGAAATCCCGATACAACATATATTGACAGAGTATCTACACTGGAAATGCTGCGTATGATTAACCGTGAGGACAGCAAGGTGGCGCTGGCGGTGAGCAGGGAACTGAAGCCGGTTGCCAGAGCAGTGGATTTGATTGCAAAACGCATACGCGAGGGGGGAAGAATGGTTTATTGCGGGACTGGCACGTCCGGTCGGCTGGGAATTTTGGATGCCGCAGAGTGCCCTCCTACCTATGGGGTCGATCCGGAAATGGTGATCGGCCTGATTGCAGGGGGAGCACCGGCCATTTACTGTGCGCAAGAGGGCGCGGAGGATTCGGATATTCTTTGCAGGGAAGATTTGGAGCGGATACATTTTAACTCAAAGGATACTTTGGTGGGAATTGCAGCCAGCGGACGGACTCCCTATGTGATTGGCGGCATCAAACATGCCGCCGGTCTGGGCGCCCTCACAGTTTCCATATCCTGCAATCCCGATTCGGAAATGGCCAGACTGTCGGATATTTCCATTGCTCCAGTGGTGGGACCGGAGGTAGTTGCGGGTTCTACCCGTATGAAGGCCGGTACCGCGCAGAAGATGGTCTTGAACATGCTTTCTACCGGCGTGATGATCCGGCTGGGCAAGGTATATGAAAATTTGATGGTGGATTTGAAAGCAAATAACGATAAGCTGGTGGAGCGTGCACGCCGGATCGTGATGGAAACTACCGGTGTGGATTATCCTGCTGCATGCGCCATTTTGGAGGAAAACCATTATGACGTACGTCTTTCTATTTTAAGACAGCTGACCGGAATAGATTCTTCCTCGGCGGAGGCGCTGATTCGGGAATATGACGGCAATTTGGCAGCAGTCATATCCGCTGCAAAAAAATCGAGCTAGTTAATTTTTGATCGGCAGCGGTGAAGTGTACAAATCAGCGGTGCAAAAAGAAAAGGCCCCGTTTGCAGCTGTTTGGCGGAATAGGGTCACCACAACCAAATTCACCAAAGGAGAGCTGTAAAGGAGTCCAGGAAAGCTGCATAGATAAACGGGGAAGTAACCTGATGTTGCATAATATATATGGGGCCTGCGAAACCGATCCTGCCGATCTTGCGCATAGGGAAGGAACAACCGCTATGATTATACCATCCAACGCATCCTTGGTGTCTTGCCGGGAACGGAGGGCAGGGTACTAAGAGACGTATTATTTAGTTTCCCATGATATGCACAAAAATTTATTCACGAAATCTTTTTCATCGTTGAAAAAGGCATTCCCCTAAGCTGAAAATATTGTTTTTATCATATCGGTCGGCCTATATCCAGGCATTCCGAAATTAGGAAAGCCTCCTTTACCATTCCGCCACGCTGCCGTCCTGATGACGCCAGACGGGATTTTTCCAGGCGTGGGGATGCTTATTTTCCCCGACAACCAGCTCTTTGTTGACCTTGACGCCCAAACCGGGAAGGCTCGGCAACTGGATAAATCCGTCTGCAAATTGAAAATCCTCCTGATTCGCCACATAATCCAGGACGCTTTTGCCTACATTGTAATGAATACCGAGGCTTTGCTCCTGTGACGGCATTATGGCAGACAGCGTCAATGTTAAGACAGGCGGCAAGCGCAATCGGGCCCAGCGGACAATGAGGGGCAAGCGCCACATCGTAGGCCTCCGCCATGGCAGCGATTTTTCTCACTTCGGTAAGTCCCCCCGCGTGGGAAAGATCGGGCTGGATAATATCGATGCCGCCGGTCTGCAGCCGCCGCTTATAATCTCATTTGGAAAACAGCCGCTCCCCTGTTGCAATGGGAATATTGCAGACGGCGGCGATTTCGGGGAAGCATTCCATGTTTTCACACAAAACCGGCTCTTCGATAAACATGGGATCGAATTCCTCCAGCTTTTTGGCGAGAATCTTTGCCATGGGCTTGTGGACCCGGCCATGGAAATCAATGGCGATGCCGAAATACTTTCCGCAGCTTTTCCGGATGGCGGCGACGCATTCCAGCACAGCGTCTATTTTATGGTAGCTGTCCAGGTATTGCAGCTCCTCGGTGGCGTTCATTTTTTCCTTTGCGGCGGCGCCGACATCGACGGGACGGTCGCCGCCGACCCAGCTGTACACCCGCGTTTTATCGCGGCACGCGCCTACTCCATAAGACGGTGGAAAATATAAATAAGGCGAAGGAACAAATGAGAAATCTGTCTTTGAATCTCAAAAAGCTGTTACCTAAACAGGTAACAGCTTTTTGCACTGGTTCACTCAAAACTTTAGTCCGCATACCGTAAACAGCTTTATCAGCCAAAACTTATCTCTTTGGCCACTTGTTTTAATAACTCTTTTAATTTCTGCGCTTTTTTAAAACTATCATGCCGGCAAGTGAAATGCAGAAGCCGGTGAAGACAACAGCAAGGTTATCATTTTCTCCTGTGGCCGGTAAGGAAGTTCCTGTACCGCCGCCTCCGGCAGCCCCATCTTCACCTTCTGCCCCTGCGTTCATGGCTTTCCATTCCTCCTCTGCCTTTTTAAAATCAAGATACAGCCCGTTTACATAAGCCCGTATTTGCTCGACAGGGACAATCAGAGAATAATTTCCTTCATCATCGTAAAAACCATTGTCGCTTCCGCCGGATAAAAACGCTTCTTTTTCACCATCGGTTACATAATAGCATGTGCCGACATATTCGCACCTAACCAAAGTGACAGTTACCTTCTCTTCGTTAAATCCATAGTCCCTGACAAGCTCAATCTGTTTATCAATATTATACTCAAAATCATTTGTAGCAATATGCGGATTTTGACCAAACATATAGCGGGTTCCTATCCCTGGACTATCTCCGTTTATACTAAATAAAGCTTTACCCACATAGGTTCCTTCCGGGTCTTTAAGAAAAGCTTGGTAATCCTGCACACCGTCATATACTGAAGGAGACAAGACAACCTTACCAGTTTCTATAAATATCCCCGTATCAACAAGATACAAGGGGGATATGGATTCGGTATCAATGGTCAGGTAATTAGCAACCATAAAAGGATTCAAATAATCACTGCCATTTTTAAGTGCAGATTGATTTTTTTTATAACCGCCTATAATCGCTTCAATTTCCTCTTTTTCTTCTCCGTTTACATGAAGGCTTTCAAGGCAGTTTTCCTCCAAGGTGTCTGCAAAGGCGGTAACGGAGAGTCCGAAAACGGCTAAAATAACGGTAAGCAATAAGCATATTGTTTTTTTCATTCTATTAGCTCCTTTCTTGCAGTATGGACTGATCCCACTTTCCACTGCCATACCGAAATTCCTGCTCATTCCCAATAAACCGCGATTTGTTTCGCCTTTAATATAACATTTAAACCATAATTTTTCAATAATATATTTCCAAAAGTAGTATTTATGTTACAAAATAATTATGAAATTAATATGGCGCAATTGGGATAGGCACAGCTTATATTTCAGCCTTTTAAAGTATCCTATGTCCGGCTCTGTCTTCTTTCGCATGGGTTTTAGTAGGTTTATTTTGTAAGCGTTGCATGTAGAGCATAGAAAAAATCCGGTGTTTTTTGCACCGGATTTTTTTATTTTTATAAAAATGTTTTTTAATTAAACCTTAAGCCTTTCAGAAGATCAGCGCGGCTGGTAACCTGTTCTGTCCTGATATATGCTGATAAAATATATTCAATTTTTGATTTTGTATACAAAATTTTCGCTTTATTTAAAGCTTTTACTATAAAAATTTATGCCTGCGGCCTGATGTAGGGCAGGATGAACAGCATCCTGTCGGGAATCGCGCAACAATTGTAAAACATATGCAAAAATAGTCTTCTTGTAGAAAGATATTCTGTGTGTTTATAATAAATTGTGCCCAGCAGTCGCTTTGTTTCCCAATCATTAAAACGATGAGGTGGTTTTTCAAAATGTCTTTTTTCAGCCCGGCTTCAGCAGAGTTAAAAACCCGCGGATTGCGTAAGAGGCACTGCAGATACAGTAAAGAACAAATACAGGAAAATATAGAACTGTATCTGATTATGCTTCCGGTGTTGATATTAGTTTTTATTATTTGTTATCTGCCTCTTTACGGCCTGGTGATCGCTTTTCAGGATTATACTCCCGGAATGCCGTTTTTTTCTTTTAATGAAAGCATTAAATGGGTTGGATTGAAACATTTTCTTACGTTTATTAACGGAAAATATTTTATAAGGCTGATGTCAAATACAATTTTGCTGAGCGTTTACAACATTGCTTTCGGTTTCTGGGTGCCGATCGCCTTTGCACTGCTTTTAAATGAAGCGAGAAACCTGCGCTTTAAAAAACTGGCTCAGACGGCTTCTTATCTTCCTTATTTTATTTCCGCTGTGGTGGTGGCAGGCATGGTGCTGTCTTTTATTGATACCGGCGGAATCATCAGTAAGCTCATCACCTTGCTAGGCGGAAAATCTTCTGTGCTCAACACCTCTCCCCAGGCTTTTCCGGTAGTTTATACGATCACCAACGTATGGAAATCGTTCGGATGGAACAGCATCCTGTATTTATCCACAATATCCTCCATTCCCCCTGAGCTTTACGAATCCGCCCGAATTGACGGCGCTAACCGCCTGAAGCAAATGTGGTATATCACCATTCCCTCTATTCTTCCGACCATATCCATTATGCTGATTATGGCGGTAGGCAGTATTTTAGGCTCCAATACTGATCTGATTCTGCTTCTTTATAATCCTGCAACTTATGAAACCGCCGATGTAATCGGGTCCTATATTTACCGTGTGGGAATCGAGGGAGGGCAGTTCAGCTATACCTCTGCCGTAGGAATTTTTTCCTCAGCCATTAATTTCCTTTTAGTATTTATCGCCAATAAAATCAGCAGCAAGCTTACCAATTACGGGCTGTTTTAGGTTTGCCTGCGCAGTCCGACGTTTAATCGAAAGGAGAATCCTCATGACACAATCGGCCTGGAAGCCCCGCGCAAACCGTATCCGGGAAGGCAGCAGGCTTGCCGACGTTTTTATTTATGCGCTGCTTGTACTGATTTGCCTTATTACTCTTTACCCTATGTACTATGTATTCATTCTGTCTATCAGCGATCCGCTGGAAGCGGCATCCATGCGGGTATATTTCTATCCCAAAGGCTTCTATCTGGAATCGTATAAAATGCTGCTTCAGGACATGCGGCTTTGGCGGTCCTACTGGAATACCTTTATTTATATTATCGCCGATACCTTTCTGATGCTGACTGTCTGTGTACTGTGTTCTTATCCTCTTACTTCCGGCCGTCTGATAGGCCGGAAGGCCCTGACCATTTTTCTTCTTATTCCCATGTATTTCAGCGGTGGACTGATTCCTACTTACCTGGTTATGACCAGGCTTCATCTGTACAATAACATCTGGGCCATTATTATCCCGGGAGCCGTCAATATCTGGAACATCATTCTTTGCCACACCTATTTCCGTTCCATTCCCGAGGATATGCGGGAGGCCGCCAAAATTGACGGGGCCAGCCATTTTCAGATTTTGCTTCGCATTTATCTGCCGCTTGCCACACCTATTTTAGCGGTAATCGCCATCTATACGATCGTCGGTGTTTGGAACGACTGGTTCAGGCCGATGGTTTATCTGCCGGACGAGGCCCTTCAGCCGCTGCAGCTTTATCTTCGCAGGGTTTTAGTGCAGCAGAATATAGATTTCTCCCAATTGAGCTCGACTGAAGCCGAGGCGCTGGCCCGGCAACGGCTTTCCAATCTTCAGATACGGTATTCCATGATCATATTTACTACCCTCCCTATTATTTTTGTTTATCCCTTTTTCCAGAAATATTTTGTAAAAGGCGTTATGCTTGGTTCCCTGAAGGGATAAGACTTCCTTTGTGTCTCAGGCGGCGGGAACGCCGCTCTAATAAATTCATGTTTATGGAGGAATACAAGTATGAAAGGCTGCACAAGAAAAGTTTTTGCCGTTTTGGCGGCTGCGGTGATGTCGGCGTCTCTGTTTGCCGGCTGCGGCAATTCCCAGCAGACCTCATCGGCAGGCAATACTTCGGCGGCATCCCCCCAATCCAACGGCGGACAAACGTATACTCTGAAGGTTCTCGGCCCTGAAACCACGAATCAGTTCGTAAAGTTTGCCGATCGGGAAAAATACCACGTCTGGCAGATTTTTGAGCAAAAAATGAAAGATGCCGGGCTGAGTATGGAGTATGAAATCGTTCCCAACGACCAGTATCAGATTATTATCCAGACCCGCATGGCTTCGGCAAACGATCTGCCCGATTTCGCCAATATCAGTCCTCTGGATACCACGACCGCCATGAGTCTGGCAAAGCAGGGAATCTTAATTTCTGTCAACGGTATTCTGGAAAAAAGCGACGGTACCGCGAGAGCATTTTATGAAGAGGAGATTCCTTTCGTAAAGGGTGCTGCAACGGCAAGCGATGGCAATATGTATTGGATAACGACCGCGCAGAAGACCACCTATGAGGATAAGCCCGGGTCTACCTGCCAGATGATCGCCATCCGTCAGGACTGGCTTGACAAACTGGACCTGTCTGTTCCCACAAACGCCGAGGAATTCGTGTCGGTCATGAAGGCCTTCCGGGATCAGGACGTCAACGGTTCTGGGGTTGCCGACGAAATACTGGCTTTTGACCCGTCCTGGTTTAATAACGGCATCGCTCAGTGGTTTGGTTTAGGCACTCAAAATACCAGCATTAACCTGACGGAGCAAAAGGTAGTGTCTCCCTGGTATCAGGACGGCATTAAGGAGTATTTTCAGTATATGAACCGGCTGGTTAATGAAGGAATTCTTGATACCAGCCTCATTGGAGCCACCACCAGTGATATGCAGAATCAGAAAATGGCCGAGAATAAAGTAGGCGCTACCTTTACCTACGCGATGCAGGCCTGGCTTGAGCCGTCTGTCAACGCGGATACCGAGGTGTATTATCAGCCGGTCGGACCTCTTCCCGCCGTAGACGGAATCGAACCCGCCAGCGCAATCGAACCGGCCAATCTGGTAACGAACCGGTGGGCGTTCACGAAAGCCTGCACCGATTTGGAAGCGGCCGCCAGACTGATGGATATTCTCTATTCCGATAATGTGGACGGCTTTTGTATAGTTTCCAGTGACAGCGATTTTACCCGCTTGGCAGCTCGCCTGCGTGAGGATGGTATGTATGTGATAGGTAT
>ENA-UOOK01002914-UOOK01002914.1-fermentation-metagenome-genome-assembly--contig:-NODE-2914-length-20218-cov-85.853395_pt1 | contig 20218 bp, 15 predicted proteins | sample MGYA00245777_ERZ724023 | MGnify/ENA primary metagenome ERZ724023 (study PRJEB28704, sample SAMN03018312) | fermentation metagenome | biome: anthropogenic terrestrial biome; feature: soil...
GGCGTAAGCCAGCTGAGTTACAGTCAGCCCCATTTGGCCACTCTGGTAACTGCCCTTGATTCACGACGGCAAAGATAATACGAATTATATGTATTTTGACTTGAGGCCGATCATTTTTAAAGCGGTTATAGCCGCTTCATCACCTTTGTTTCCATGTCTTCCTCCTGCTCTTGCTTTTGCCTGATCGAGCGTGTTGGTGGTGAGCAGGCCAAAAACTGCTGGTACGTTATATTTTAAATTCAACTGCGTAGTTCCGTCTGTTACGCTGTTGCAAACAAAGGTAAAATGTGGAGTCTCCCCCTGTATAACACATCCAAGGAGAATTACACAGTCCACTTTTGCTTTCTCAATCATTACCTTTGCCCCATAGGTAAGCTCAAAACTTCCCGGCACATGTTCGATAACAATATCGTCACTTAAAACTCCGAATTTAACCAGTGTGTTGTAAGCACCGAGCAGAAGGTTCCCTGTTATGGAGGAGTTCCAGTCAGAAACTACTATTCCAATTCGTTTACCTTTTCCATCAGGAACAGACTTCGGGTCGTAAGACGAGAGGTTGTTAAGTTCAGTTGCCATTCTTGTTTATTTCGTTTCTTTAAGTAGTTCAGCCTGTTTAATAAATTTGTCCGATTCCTGAGCTTCAGGTGAATTGATATAATTATCTTTGACCTGCTTGAAAATATCAATTGCTTTATCGTATTCTGCAAGGCTCAAATAAGTTTCACCTGCCTTCTTATAATAGATGGGGCTAAGCATTTCGTCGTTTGCGTCTTTGGCTGCTTTCAGATAGTATGACAAAGCATTATCAGACTGTCCCATATTCATATATACATCACCTATTGCTCCAGTCACAGCCGGAGTAATAAGCAGGTCGCCTCCCTTGAATTTTTTCAGATGTTCCAGAGCCTTCTCATGGTTGCCCATCCTGTTGTAAGCGATACCTGCATAAGCATGTGCAAGATCGGCTGTCTTAGTCCCTTTATACTGATTTATGATCGACTCAAACCCGATATAGTCATTTCCGTTCCCGAAAATGGCAAGTGAGTCCTGTCCCTCTTGAAAGTAGCGTTCGCCTTTAAAGATGGCTGACTGCGCTTTTTCGTTTCGGGGTGACTTATGTAGATAGTGATAGGCAAGAAAAATTCCAACGGCAGCTATAACTATCAGTAGTCCTGTTAAAATGGCTTTCTGATTTTTTTCGAGGAATTGTTCGGTAGTGGTAAGTGCTTCCCCAATATTTTCGAAATTTTTTTCGGCCTTTGATTCTTTTGTTTTTTTAGCAGACATATTGTTTTTGAAAAAAATGTTTTGTTTTATTTTCGAGATGCAAAAGTAATGGTTTTTAGTGACAAATAAAATTTCAAAGCTTGTTTTTTATTAAAGTCACAAGCATCATTAATCTTTTTCTTATGTCTCAAGTCTAACATTTAATTTCAAAAATTCATTATTTTGTTATATAATACATTTTTTAAGTGAGAACTAAACAATTAAAGAAACTGAGTGTTAAAAATATATTAAAGTATTTACCGTTTAATGTAGAGGGTTGATTACACAATTTACGAACTATTTAAACTGGTCTTTGTTATTGCTGAAAAAGAATAAATTTAAAGTTGAAGGAACTTCTATGAAGAAATATATTATTACTATTAGTATTTTAATAGCTGGCTTGTTTAATATTGAAGGACAGATTGATGCGGGCTTTACTACTGTGCCCGTAGTCAACGGGAAGGTTGTTTTTGACCATTTTATCATTACAGATCAGAGACAAACGACCAATCAGAATTATGACGTTTTACAAAAATGGGTGAAAGGAAAATATTCTGGCAGCCCGTTGTTATCAGGAATTCGTTTCGATGATAAAGCTCGTTCGGTGACAGTAAGCTCAAAGGCGGAATTACTGCTTCCGGCAAATAGTGATGGCGTTCGTGAGAAGATGATAATGAATTACCGGTTTGATGCCACCATCACCAATGCCGGCTGTATGCTTGTGGTAAGAGATATAACTTATCAGAACGCTCAAAAGGATGGCTCTTCATTTTTCCCTAAAGTATATACTGCCGAGCAGACAATTACTAATCAGGCGGTAAACACTGCCGGTGAAGAGAGTGAGCTACGCAACAACATACGAAAAGGCACTCTCGTATTTCTGAACGGTTTATATTCTGAAATAACAGGGGCCTTCTAAGGCTTCCGGTTTGGTGATATTATTCTAAGGCTTCCGGTATGGTAATGTATAGAGATGGCAGTTGCAAATTCTGAGCGTGCACAATACGTATATAACATGATATGTGATATTTGAGCCTGTTCCGGAAAACCTGAGAACCTGAGAACCGATTTAATGTATCACAACGCTTTATTTTACTTTTGTAAGTATTCACTATACAGCTAAATCATTATTCATAAAATGTTTTGAGGCCAGTGCCTGCCTACTACCGATAAAAAGCAGAATTTTAGTAGCTTGTAAATGGTGACCCGCAAAACATCGTAAAACTATCATTTGGCTCCGGATTTATAGCATGGATATACACGGAAGTTCAGTAGTTTATTTATAAATTAATTTGCAAAAAACTTTGGTTAATTAAAATAATATGCTTAATTTTGCGCCCTGATTTGTCAGGAAGTTTATTCCTTTTATGAGTAAAACGGAAATAATAAAATACACTATATAGCAATGTCTAAGATTTGTCAAATAACTGGAAAAAGAGCAATGGTTGGGAACAACGTTTCGCACTCCAATGTGAAGACGAAGCGTAAGTTCAACGTGAATTTGTTCAGAAAGAAATTTTATTGGGTGGAAGAAGATTGCTGGATTAACCTGAATATTTCAGCATCAGGCCTCCGTACAATCAATAAAATTGGATTGGATGCAGCCTTGAAACAAGCAGCTGCAAAAGGATACTTAAATTCATAACGAATAGGAGATAGCAGCTATGGGGAAAAAAGCAAAGGGTAACAGAGTGCAGGTAATTCTTGAGTGCACAGAGCACAAAGAGAGTGGTATGCCAGGCACATCGAGATATATTACCACTAAGAACAGAAAGAATACTACAGGAAGATTGGAGTTAAAGAAGTACAATCCAATCCTTAAAAAAATGACTGTACACAAAGAAATCAAGTAAAACAAGTATAGACTATGGCAAAGAAAGCAGTTGCGGGTTTCCGCGATAAAAACACGACTACGGGACGCAGCCACACGAAAGTAATAAGAATGGTGAAGTCGCCCAAGACAGGTGCATATAGTTTTAAAGAAGAGATGATCCTTAACGATCGGGTGAAAGATTATTTTTCTAAATAAATCTGTTAAATATATGTAAAAGCTTCCCTGTGCCAAAACGCAGGGAAGTTTTTTATTTACTATTTTGTAGATTTGTAGAATATATTCCGGGTAGACATTAAAAGCGTTAGATAGGAAATCATAAATATTTATCGTTAAACATTAATTAATAAATGGGCTTTTTTGACAGATTCTCGAAAGAGAAAAAAGAGACATTGGATAAAGGTCTTGAAAAAACAAAAGCGAGTTTCTTTTCGAAGATCACACGTGCCGTTGCAGGCAAGTCGAGGGTTGATGACGATGTGCTGGACAACCTGGAAGAGGTATTGGTAACTTCGGATGTTGGGGTTGATACGACCCTTAAGGTAATAAACCGAATTGAAGAACGCGTTGCCCGTGACAAATATGTGGGAACGGATGAACTAACCGAAATTCTGCGTGATGAGATCGCAAATCTTCTTATCGAAAATAACAGTAACGACCTTGTGGAGTTTTCCATAGGGGAAGGAGTAAAGCCATATGTGATTATGGTTGTTGGAGTGAATGGAGTGGGGAAGACAACAACAATAGGTAAGCTGGCATATCAGTTTAAACAGAGAGGTTTATCAGTTTATCTAGGAGCTGCCGATACTTTTCGTGCCGCAGCCGTGGAACAGCTTGAAATATGGGGGCAAAGAGCAGATGCGCAGGTGATTAAACAAAAGATGGGTTCAGACCCTGCATCTGTAGCTTTTGATACAATCAATTCTGCCAAATCGCATAACGCTGATGTGGTAATCATTGATACTGCCGGCCGATTGCATAACAAAGTAAATCTGATGAATGAGCTCACAAAGATTAAGAACGTGATGGGTAAAATTGTACCCGATGCACCTCATGAGGTACTTCTTATTCTGGATGGTTCTACAGGGCAAAATGCATTTGAACAGGCCAAACAATTCACATCAGCAACAGAAGTTACGGCACTGGCAATCACAAAACTCGATGGTACCGCCAAGGGTGGTGTTGTAATCGGTATTTCTGACCAATTCAAAATTCCCGTGAAATACATTGGTCTGGGCGAAGGAATGGAAGATTTGCAGGTGTTCAGAAGGAAAGAATTTGTTGATTCGCTTTTTGGATAATGAAACTTTTTGGATAGTAAAGCCTTTTGGAGAGTAAAAATGATATATGGTTAAAAACAGAATAGATGTTGTTACGCTAGGTTGCTCCAAGAACCTTGTAGATTCGGAGCTGTTGATGAGACAACTTGTAGCTAACGGATACACAGTAGAACATGATTCAGAATCACCAAGGGGTGATATTGCCGTGATTAATACCTGTGGATTTATCGGTGATGCAAAAGAGGAGTCCATAAATATGATTTTGTCATTTGCAGAAGCAAAGAAAAGGAACAGGCTAAAGAAGCTGTTTGTGATGGGTTGCCTTTCTGAAAGGTACAGGGATGAGCTGCTGGAAGAGATTCCGGAAGTGGACAAATATTATGGTAAGTTCGACTGGAAGAACTTAATTGCCGATCTTGGTAAGTCGTATTACAAGGAACTTGAATTCGATCGCACACTCTCTACTCCTCCGCATTATGCCTATATAAAGATATCTGAAGGCTGCGACAGAACCTGTTCATACTGTTCTATACCTTTGATAACTGGTAAATACAAATCACGTTCGATGGAAGAGATTGAAAGAGAGATACGTGGACTTACAGATGAAGGCGTGAAGGAGTTTCAGTTTATAGCGCAGGATCTGACTTATTACGGACTCGATCTGTACAAAACCATGAAACTTCCCGAACTGGTGGAAAGAGTATCAGACATAAAAGGTGTGGAATGGATCCGTCTGCATTATGCCTATCCTGCACATTTTCCGACAGACCTGTTGCGGGTAATACGTGAAAGAGAAAATGTGTGCAAATATCTTGATATTGCACTGCAGCATATAAATGATAATATGCTGAAAATAATGCGCAGAAACATAACCAGACAACAGACTGTTGAGCTGATAGAACGCATTCGTGAAGAAGTGCCGGGAATACATCTGCGAACTACTATGATGGTGGGGCATCCTGGTGAAACAGACGAATATTTTCAGGAGTTGCTTGGTTTTGTTGAGAATAGCCGTTTTGAACGCCTGGGAGCATTCCCATATTCGCACGAAGAAGATACCTATAATGATCAACACTATTCCGACGATATACCTGCCTCGGTAAAGCAGGAAAGAATGGATAGGCTGATGAAGATACAAGAGGGAATTGCTATGTCTGTTAATGAAGCTAAAGTGGGTAGAACTATGAAGGTGATTATCGACAGGGAAGATCCTGATTATTATATCGGACGTACTGAATTCGATTCTCCGGAAGTTGACGGAGAGGTGCTGATAAGTAAAGAACGGGAATTATCTATCGGTGACTTCTATGATGTAACTATAATGTCTGTATTGCCCTTTGACTTAATTGGCAAAGTAAATTGATACTTGATATGTGATTTTGAATTTTTAGCTGATATCTGATTTATGATTAAATCAGATATCAAAACTTTATAGTATAACATGACAAACGAAGACCTTATTGCCAAAATTGCTCAACGCCTCGATTGGACAGATATTGCAGTTTCTGAAGTGTTGGATGCAGTGATAGACGTAGTTAAAGCTGAACTGTTGGAAAGCAACCGGATTATTATTGATGATTTTGGAGTGTTTTTTACCCGTATTCAATCGGAATATATTCTTGTAGACAGTGAAACAAATGATCGATATCTGATACCGCCCGTTGTTGAGGTGGATTTTGAGATGTTGAGCTTGAAAACAGAAGAGGAGATTTTACCTTTTGAGTTGATTTTTACCCCTGACGTGGCTTTGAACGAAGCAGTTAATATTTCTTTCTCGCATTTCGAACCCACTTTACTTAATGAAGGTGTGGATTTACCTGGAATTCAGGTAGTGATTCCAGTAGACGAATATGATGATCTGGAGGAGAATGATGAGCCCAACAAATCAGTACAATTGCATCCTGAAAAAGAAGAAACAGCAATAACTCAGGCTCCCGAAATTACACTTTCAGCCGGAATATCTGAGACAACGCCTGAATCAGCTCCCGAATCTGGTGATGGTGCAACAACTGAAGCAGTTCCCGAAACTTTTGCTGGAGCAATACCTAAATCAATAGCTGAAGTAACTCCGGAAACAACGCAAGAAGCAGTTACTGAAACAATTCAGGAACCTGCGCCTGTAAAAGTTATCGAAATATCCAATTCTTCTGCATCTGCAGAAGTTCATATGTCTGTTAATACTGCCTCTGGCATTATAGAGCACAAGTTGCCAGTGACAACTTCTCGTTCTGAAAAGAAAAAACGAAAAAAGAGGCCTACTGTGTTGATACCTGTTTTGGGAGGCTTGGCAATTGCTCTGGCAGCTCTTTTTTTTTTCAGGGGAGTTCAAACAAAAAAAGTTGAGCCACTAATAGTAAATAATGAAATAGAATATACTACTGAAAATGTCTATACTCCCCGGACAGACACCGTTTTTCAGTCGGTAAATGAAGTTGCTGCTCAAGCAAAAGAGGAGAAGAAGATAATGCTCGAAGAAGGAAAAACATTACGACTGCTGGCTTTGGAACTTTTCGGGAACAAGGAGTTTTGGGTGTACATCTATCTCGAAAATAAGAAAAATATACAAAACCCCAACATTGTTCCTTCCGGAACATATTTGCTCATTCCTGATCCGTCAACATACCGATTTGATCTGTCCGATCCTCAATCTGTTGCTGAAGCAAAAGCATTGGGAGATAAAGTGCTTAACGAATGTTTGAATTAATTTGTCATACTTTTGAAGTATTTTCATAATTATTTAACTCTTTATATATTGGTTTAATCGGAGGATATTCTTTAACTTTGCTATTTAAATAATTTTCCCATACAATAAGATATATTTAAGGTTGAGCTTTGATTCCAATCAAAAAAGTGAATGGATAGAGAATATTTTGAAAATATATATAAGAACTATTTTAAAGTTTTATATCTTTTTGCTATACGTATTGTAGGCGATGCATCTTCTGCTGAAGATATTGTACAAGATGTTTTTACTGAATGCTGGATGAAACGTAACAGTCTTGATCTCTCCAGGTCATTAAAGCCTTATTTATATAAATTGACTTATAATCGTAGTCTTGATTTTTTGAAATTATCAGATAATAAAAGGGTTACTATTTCTGACAGATTCTCGCTTAGCGACGAAATTATGTATTCGGCTTTCACTTTAGACGAACAATTATATTCTGACGAAATTGGAAAAGAAATTTCAAATTGCGTTGCTGAATTACCCGATAAGTGCAAACAGGTTTTTTTATTAAGTCGCCATGATGACCTTAAAAACAGGGAGATAGCTGAAAAACTTAATATCAGCATTAAAACAGTAGAAAAGCATATATCAAAAGCACTGCAAACGATTCGTGATCATCTCTTGAAAACCGGCTATTTAGGAGCTTTAACTTGCTTTTTTATTAAGTTATTTAACGGTCATATATTCTATTTTTTCTAAACTATACTTGAAAAACTTAACAAAAACCTGACTATGTTTATAGGTTTTGAATATTAAATGTGGCTCGGTAAAGAAGATAATTCACATACAAATTATTAGGAAAAACAATATTTCTTCAAAATGTGAGTCCCCTCCAAAAAGTTTCTTTTATCGCAAACGGGCAAAAAAAGATATTGACATCCAATGTATTAAAAATAAACATTTTTTTTAAGTATTTTGGGAGCAGACTCAAATATCAATGCCTCGTTAAAACTTAATTTATAATAAAGACAGTCAATAAGTTACCCTTGATTCTTAAAAGTACCATATTCTGCTGGTATTCAGCGAATTATAGGAATTGTTTTAATAAATTGCCGAAGTGTTGAAATATTATATCCGAAAATTATATTTTAAAAACATGCGAGACAGGGTAGGGTATTTTGCTTCTCATTCGTGATATATTAAAACACCATAAGGAAGAAGTATCTATGCTACATGAGCAAATTGAATATAATGTACTGATATCCAAATATCTTGATAACGAAATTAGTTCTGAAGAAAAGAAGCAGTTGGAGTTTTGGATAATACAGTCGAAAGAAAATAAAGCATATTTCCGGGAGATGGCAAAGTCTTGGGAGGAATCAACAATAGCGCTGCAAGATAAAACAATTGTGCGAAATCAACTGATTAAATTCTTTGAAAGACAAAAACTGAGGAAACGGCGCACTCTATTAAAATGGATCTCGGGAGCGGCTGCTGCAGTTATTCTTTTGCTGATCAGTTTACAGTTGTTTCTTCCAAATGTGTTTTTCGGTGACGAAATATTAACGGTCTCATCTGAAGATACAAAAAAAGAGGTTTTTCTACCGGACGGATCTCATGTGTGGCTTAATGCACATAGCATGCTTAGTTATTCCCTCAAATTCAACCATTCACGGAAAGTCAGGTTAACCGGAGAGGCGCTTTTCGATGTGCAACCAGACCAAGGAAGGAATTTCGTTGTAGAAACTGACAATATAACGATAGAAGTGCTAGGCACACTTTTTCTGGTGAGCGATTGCGGAGAATCCTCTAAAACCGAAACGGTTTTAGAATCTGGCAAGATAAACCTGAAATTAAATAAATCGGGAGAAACATTACAGATGAAGCCCAATCAGCAAGTTGTATATAATCATTTGAATGGATCAACAACGGTGAACAATGTAAATGCTGCTGATTACACCAGTTGGAGAAAGAGCAGCTTGATATTTGAAAACAGACGATTGAGAGATGTTTTTATTCAGCTGGAGAAATGGTATAATGTAGATATTCAATGCAATAATAGTACTTTGTTGAATACTCCGGTGTCATTTATTCTTGATGAAGAATCGTTGAATGAAATATTAAGCATATTGGAGCAAATCACATCTTTATCGTGGAAAGAAAATGTTAATGATATAATAATAATTGAATAAATAATCTTTAAAACCAGTTGCGCCTATGACATAAACAGATATAGTAAAAATGAAAGGGCAAATGAAGTTACTCATCTGCCCAAAGTTTTTGAATTAACGTTTCTTCTTATTTTGTTCGCCCGGTGAAAGCGTAAAATAGAGGGGAAACTAATTACATAACAAAAATAACATAAAAAACATGTTTGTAGAGTCAACCAGCAAGTGCAATATTACATACAATTTTTGTAAAACACATTTTTTGGTGAATTAAAATTCAATTTTTCTCTGGGTCTGTGATTCAGCTTGTACTGAATTTGTTTTATATCGTCATCGGAATAATCTTTAAATGAGGCTTTTTTAGGAATATATTGCCTGATTAGTTTATTTGCATTTTCAATGGCTCCTTTTTGCCATGAAGAATAAGGGTCGGTAAAGTAAATGGGTACTTCTAATTTTTTTGTTATCTCCCGGTGTGCTGCGAACTCGGATCCGTTGTCCGTTGTAATGGTTTTCAGTATATCTTTGAAAGGGAGCAATGCCTTGAAGACCTCCTTCACAACACCACCGGAATCTTTTCCTTTGGGCAATTTTCTGATCAAAAGATAATTTGTTTTTCGCTCGGTTAATGTCAGTATGGCCTCCGAGTGTGTTGCCCCGATGATGGTATCCATTTCAAAATCTCCAAACCTGGTTCCATCTGCTTCTGCAGGTCTTTGACGAATACTCACGCGATTGGGAATGTTCTTGACCGATCCTACAGGTCTTTGACGATACTTGAGTCTGTGACGACAATGCTTATACAAATCTCCGCCCTCGTTCTTATCCTTACGAATCCATTTATAGATGGTCTCGTGTGAGATATCTATTGACTCATATCTTTTGAAATACCCACTGATTTGTTTGGGAGACCAATCCTGACGAACTTGACGAAACACTTTTTGTTTGATCCACTCAGGAGTAGCTCGGTTCCCCGGCAAATGCTCTTTGCGCTCATTGGCCATCTCCTGCGCCAAACGCCATGAGTAGCCCCCGAACTTATTCTTGTTGCGCCGTACTTCTCTGGATACCGTGGAGGGGCTGACACCGATCTTCTTGGCAATTTCTCTTTGGAAAGCGCCGTTTTTCATTTCCAAATAAATTGCATACCTTTGCTCTGAAGTTAACTGTTTGTATTTTTTCATAAGCAACATAATAGTTAATTTTAGGGAGACTTCGGTCTCCTTTCTTGTTAATTTATGTTGCCGATTGACGCTCTTTGGGGGTTTCGCACCCCCATGCCGCTTGGCAAACCCCCGCGGTGTTTTTCATGGCTTGTTTGAGAAAAACTATGTCAAACTTATTGCGGGTGTTGCACTTCTAAGTTGAACTTAGGGTTGAACATACAAAAGCAGAATGATTCATCATTTTATTTTGGTAAATTAACGAATTACTTACGAATTTCCGTATTATTCATCAGTTTGTTTTTATTTATCATGACATCACAGGCAAAAGCCATAGCACAGAACGAGCTGATAGATCTTAAACTCAATAATACCACAATTATTGAGGCTGTAAAAGCTGTTGAAAAGCAGACAAATTACAAATTTGTGTATAATAATAATGATGTGGACGTTTCGCAAAAAGTTACTTTGAATGCAATAAACGAATCTATTGAAGATGTTGCTAAAATAATTTTTGCAGGATATCATATCGCGGTCAGAGGAAATAATGTGATAGTTACACGCAAGGCTTCTTCAGGAAGCAACATGAATATGATGCAGCAACCCACAAGACGAAATGTTGTCGGTCAGGTAATCGATGCTAATACTCAAGAGACCGTTATTGGAGCAAATATATGGATCAGAGAAAGTTCCCGAGGTACCGTAACCGATATAGATGGAAATTTCTCAATTCCTGTTACAGATAATTCCACCGTGCTAATTATATCCTTCATTGGATATAACGATTTAACGGTAGAAGTGGGAAATCGCACTGATTTAGGTATCATCAAGCTGACCCCATCGGAACAAACATTGGATGAGGTTGTGGTTGTTGGTTACGGTACACAAACCAAGGAAAGTGTGATTGGTGCCATAAGTACAATAAGTGTTGATGAACTAAAAGTACCATCCAGTAAAATTAGTAATATACTTGCCGGCCGCCTGGCAGGAGTTGTATCTGTAACCCGTTCAGGTGAACCGGGAGCAGGATCTGAATTTTATATACGAGGGATATCTACATTTGGTGCAAATAAAAATCCCTTGGTTTTGGTTGATGGAATTGAGCGCAGTCTTGATTTAGTAGATCCGGAAGATATTGAATCTTTCTCGGTACTTAAAGATGCTACAGCCACTGCTGTTTATGGTGTTAGAGGTGCAAATGGTGTTATTATAATTACTACGCGAAGTGGAAAAGAAGGTCGGCCTCGTATTAACTTAAGGGTTGAACAGGGTATGACTGGTCCCACCCAATTGCCAAAAATGGCAAATTCCGTTCAATTTGGTGAAATGTATAATGAGGCATCAAATAGTAGTTATTATACAGCTGATGTTCTTGAGAAATATCGCACAGGTTCAGATCCGGATCTGTATCCAAATGTAAACTGGATAGAGAGCTTATATAATGATTTTGCTCACAATACCCGGGCAAATATAAATATTTCTGGAGGCGGAAGCCTTGCAAGATATTATATTGCAGGATCTCTTTACGAAGAAGGTTCAATTTTTAAAACAGAGCAGGAAAATACATATGATTCATCGTTGAAATATAGGAAAATCAATTTTCGTTCAAACATCGATTTGAATCTAAGTTCAAGCACCATACTTAATGTGAATCTGGCCAATGTGTATGAAACACGACGTAGGCCGGGGCATAGTATGAGTGATATCTGGTACTATGCGTTTGCAACTTCTCCTAATGCATTTCCCGATCGCTATTCCGATGGAAGATTCTCTGGACCACAGTCAGGTTCGGGATATAACCCCTATAATCTGCTTATGCAATCGGGATATGCAAATGATTACTGGAACTCTGCCCAGTCGCTGATCGGTATTACACAGGATTTTAGTGAAATGATTACACCTGGACTTAAAGCCAATATCAAATTTTCATGGGATGCATATAATTCAGGTACCATAACTCGTGGATTTAATCCCCAGCAATGGCTGGCTACAGGACGTAATGAGGATGGTGAAATAGAGTATAACGAGACCAACAGGGGAGGTGAAGCCTTAGGTTATGACAGAAGTCTTGATGGACGCCGTACCTATTATCTGGAAGGTTCTGTCAATTACGATAAGGTTTATGCAGGTAAACACCGCCTTGGCGCACTACTTCTATATAACCAGAAACAGACAAATTTATTAAATGCCGGTGATGGATTGGGAAGCTTGCCCTATCGTACACAGGGTATTGCAGGTAGAGTAACCTATTCATTGGACGATACATATTTCGCTGAATTTAATATGGGATATAATGGTAGTGAAAATTTTGCCAGAGGACACCGCTTCGGATTTTTCCCTGCAGGTGCTTTAGGTTATTTAGTTTCGAACGAAGAATTTTGGGAACCAATAAACCATATTGTTGATGTTTTCAAGCTAAAATCTTCTTATGGATTAGTCGGAAATGATCAGATTGGTGGTGGACGACGTTTTATATATGAAGAGACAATAGTATCGGAAGGAAATAACTATAGTTTTGGGAGTACCGGTCAATACGCTCCCGGGCGTATAAGGATGGGCGAACCGTCTAATACGATGGTGAGCTGGGAGAAAGCTTACAAGTTCAACCTGGGTGCTGAAATTTCATTGTTTAACTCATTGCGTATTGAAGGTGATTATTTTCATGAGAAGCGTGAAGGAATTTTCATGCAGCGTGCTGGTCTTGCGGGATTGGTGGGGTTATCAACTACGCCATGGGTGAACGTAGGAAAAATGGAAAATCAGGGATTTGATGCTTCATTGCAATTTAATCGTAAAATTAATGAAGTACATTTATCAGCATTAGGTAACTTTACCTATTCTCAAAATATTATCGTTGATAACGATGAACCAGATTGGAATTATAAATATCGTAACCGTATTGATAAACCGTTTGGTCAGCCATTTGGCCTGATTGCTTTGGGGTTGTTTGAAAGCCAGGAAGAGATTGACAACAGCCCAAGGCAAGATTTTGGTACTGTTCGTCCGGGTGATATAAAATATTTAGATGTGAACGGAGATGGTGTGGTAGATGTTTCTGATGAAATAGCTATAGGATATCCATCTACACCACAGATTAATTACGGATTTGGGTTAAACGCACAATATAGAGGATTCGATGCTTCTGTGTTTTTCCAGGGAATAGGGCGCACATCACTATTTGTAAGCGGGGGTTCAATATATGGTTTTACTTCCGGAAGTTTAACCCGTGCAGCAATAAATGAAGATGTTTATTACAAACGCTGGACAGAAAATAACCCTGATCCTAATGCTAAATATCCTCGTCTGGATCAGCAGAATAATCAAAATAATAATCGTAACTCTACTTATAGAATGCACGATGCCAGTTTTTTACGATTAAAAAATGCTGAACTGGGGTATACTATACCGCGAAATATTACAGAGTCGTTTTATGTTAGTAATTTGAGGATTTATTTATCTGCTATTAATCTGCTTACATTCAGTAAGTTTAATCTTTGGGACCCGGAACGCGGAGGAGGTGAAGGTGCTGCCTACCCACCAAACCGTATGTTTACAGTAGGGTTAAACATTTATTTCTAATCAGTAAAAACAGATAAAAATGAAAATATATAATATTAGATTGTTCTTTTTAAGTATCCTTTTTTTCTCATGCTTTACCTCGTGTGATAGCTATTTAGACAAAGAAGAAGACTTACCTATGAGTTTTCCTAAAATATGGGAAAAAAGAGAAACTATAGAACGGGCGCTCAGTAATGTTTGGGGTTATATGACATCGCCGGACAATATGGTTGATGGGCACCCTTTTATTGGTGCGTCTGATGAGGGGTCAGCTACTTACAACAGAGAATACAGATTAATGAATTTCGGTACATGGAATCCGTCAAGCATACCCTATTTAAAATGGGACCAATATTATCGCGGAATTCGTGAAGCTACCATTTTTATGCAGAATGCGCCAGAAGCACATGCAAAAGATCTGGAGGCAATAGAAAGAGAACAATGGCCGATAGAAGCCCGTTTTGCAAGAGCATATTATTACTATCAGCTGGTTCAATTATATGGTCCCGTGATGATATTAGGTGACGAAATACTCGATTTTAACTTACCTATAGCTGATCTGCAAAGACCAAGAAATAGCATGGATGAATGTGTGGAGTACATAGTTACGGAATTAAGGGAATGTGAAAAAATTTTACCTGAGGAACAGCCTGCCCAATACTATGGTAAGCCCACAAAAGGAGCATGCAAAGCAATTATTTCTGAACTGTTGCTCTTTTATGCAAGGCCACTGTTTAATGGAAATGAACTTTATGCAGATTTAAAAAATGAAGATGGAAAGGAACTTTTCCCCGGAATAGCTACTGTAAAAAGTGATCGCTGGAAAAGAGCTGCTGATGCAGCGAAAGAAATTATTGATATGCAAAAGTATGAATTGCATAAGGTTCAAACCAACGGTAAACATGATCCGTTAAAATCGTACCAAAGGGTATTCCTTGAACTGTGGAACGGTGAAATCATATGGGGCCGTTATCTGGGTGGTTACTATACACGCGTTCATACAACTCCCAGAGTAGCTGGAGGCGTTGCTTACGGCGGAGTCAGCCCCACTCAGCAGCAGGTAGATGCGTACTCAATGAAAAATGGTCGCTATCCCGTTATAGGTTATCAATCGGATGGAAGTCCAATTATTGATGAGACATCCGGCTATAATGAAGATGGGTTTACCAATTTTGAGCATCCGATTGATAAAGGTGGAGCTAAACGGACATTTAACATGTACAAAGACCGTGAGCCTCGGTTTTATGCTACAGTATTATGGAGTGGAAGCAAACTGCCATATACCGGATCAAGCGCGATTGTGAACTTTGGTTTTAACGGAAATTCCGGAGGTGGTGTGAGTCACGACTATCCAAAACCGGGATACATGATGAGAAAATGGACTGATCCTACACTGAATACAGCTGGTGGTCAATGGGGTAATATTACCTGGCCTATTTTCAGGTATGCAGAAGTTTTGCTTAACTATGTTGAGGCACTTAATGAATACGATCCAGGCCATACCGATATTATAAAATATTTAAATGAAATTCGTGAACGTGCAGGAGTACCAAATATCGAAGAAGTATATCCAGAAGCAATAGGAAACAAGAATAAAATGCGTGAACTGATTCGTCGTGAGAGGCAAATAGAACTGGCTTTTGAAAATAAACGATTTTTCGATACTCGCACCTGGATGATTTCAGAGGAGGTTGACGGAGGGCCCATGTGGGGAATGGACACAACATCTGCAGCTCCTTCACCAAATGCCACTACAACTCCAGAATCATTCTGGAAACGCACCATCTTCGAAACACGTGTTTTCGAAACAAAACATTATCTCTATCCTTTCCATCAGCGCGAACTTGATAGAAATAAATTGATTATTCAAAATTATGGATGGTAAAAAATAATAAATATGAAAAATAATTTCTTTATCATTGTAAGCTTCGTAATATTATTAAATATTATGTCCTGTGCAGACAATAGACTTGATCATATTACACCACCAAAAATTTATATTCCACAAAGCGGAAAGGTAGATCTGACAATATATAAAACCGGGGAACCATTTGTTTTTAAACTGGGTGTATTTAAATCGGGTTATGAAAAGGTGTCGGCTGATGTTCAGTTAAATGTGATGAGTGAGGCTGAATTAGAAGCGTACAATTACTCCAATAATACGAGCTATAGGCGATTGCCTGATAACTGTTTTCAACTCAACGATAAATCGTTGAATTTCTCTGAGGAGAGCAGGTTAGAATATGTAGGCATATTAATTGATTATGAGGAAATAGATAAAATTTCGGACTTCGATGAACAGAACTCGGCAGGCTATGTGATTCCGGTAATTGTCACACAAGCGAGTATAGATAAAAATGAAGAAAAACTGGAAACTTTTATTAAACCTCTGATAAGAGATCCCTTGATATACTTCAGAACTCTTAGTTCGAAAATCTCAATTGAAGCAAAATCAACATCCAAATACAGTCAGGAACTTCTGCTGGGAGTTGATTTTCCCAATGAATGGGATATCTCAGTTAACTTAAAAATTGACCCGGATTTGGTGGAAAAGTATAATTTGGATAATGATAAAAAATTATCATTATTACCAGCTAATGCTTATACCATAACGGAAAATCCAGTGATCATTGAAAAAGGGAAAAAAACAGCTGAAAGTACAATAATTTTTGATTCAGAGAAAATTGATTACGATGATTTTGTACTACCTGTAGTTATTGAAAACACTTCAAAATTCTCTGTTGATCCTGAGAGAAATGTTCATTTTGTAGTTATCTCCAAGCCTGCAATGCGTTTCGATAGAACTGGATGGACAATAGCCGGCTTCTCTTCGGAAGAGGCTGCAGGTGAAGGAGCTGGCAATGGTGTAGCTTCATGCATACTTGACGGAAATTCTTCTACCTACTGGCATAGCCAGTGGGCAGGCGGGACAGGCCAATTGCCGCACTATATTACAGTAGATATGAAAAAGGATCTTATGGTAACTTCAGTGGATCTGCAGCGCCGCCCTAATCAGCGAGATACAAAAGCCGGTAATTTTTATATCAGTTCAGATAACGTTACATTTACAAAGATTGGTACATTTGAAATGGCCGAGGTTAATGAAGCTCAAATATTTAAAGTTACAACTACACGCGGACGATACATTAAAGTGGAAATCACGGAAAGCAGGCGTCCTCCTTTTGCAAACTTGAGTGAATTATATATAAGAGGAGTTGAATAAAGGCAAAATAATTAATAGTGATTTTTTATCTACCGGAAGCAGTACTGCTTCCGGTAGATTTCTCAATATTAATAGTTCTGTAAATAATCATTTGACGCGTACATTGCTAAATGATTATTTTGTTTTTAGAAAGAGTTGGAAAATCTGATTATTAGCTAGATAAAGGCGACACTTTGTAAAATGCCTAACTATTTTTAATAAATAAACATATAAAAAAATCAAATGAAATCAACAAAGCTCACACTTCTATCGCTTATTCTGGTAATTTTTTCCGGATATTCGCAAAATTCATCAACACTTATTCCGTTAAAGAACATAAAACTTTCTCCCTCAGGTATTGAACAGCCTATTTCAGGAATAGAGAATATTGTTGACGGGAGAAGAGACTCAGATGCAGATATTTTTCACACTTTGTGGAATGGAATTCCAAAACAAGAGATAATAATTGAAGCTGATTTGGACGGTAAAGGAAAGCAGTTGGACAAAGTTGTTCTCTCACCTCGTGGAACCGGAATTAACGGTATAATTAAAACAGCTGAAGTGTGGGTGATGAAAAAAGGGATTTATCAAAAAATTGCATATGTAGAAGCCGAACCTTCAAACTCTCCAGTTCAGGTTGAATTGGACGAACCGATAAAAAGTCCCGAAAAAATTAAATTAGTTATAACTGACGCTTTTACGGATAGAAGGGCTGGAGATTTATATATGGTGAGTCTTGGAGAACTTGAGTGCATGATGATGCCGAAAGGTGCAATTACCCGCGCCAGACTGCTCGATGAGGCTCAGGTGTTTGCCGATTTAACCGGTACCGCCTTGAAACCTGATATTAAGCGCAGGGAGATCTCAAGATTAAAAATTCCGGCAATCAGGAACCTGGCAATGCAGCTATATAAAAAGAAATATAATCCCGGATTGAGACTTGCAAGTTACGAACCATATCTTAACCCTGAAGTACTTGGAGAAAAAATGCGTATCGGAGATGGATTTAGCAAGTATGAGGGAATAACAGGTGTAATACTTGAAAAAGGAGAAAATATTGTATTTGTAGGTGAAACAAATGGCGCAAAAATTCGTCTTGTGGTTCCTGAGTGGACACGAAAAGCGCCCGAAGGAGTGAAGCCTGAAAGTGATCCGGCAGGGTGGGGCTTAAAAAATGAATCTCATGTACTACATGAAGGTGTTAACCTGATACATCTTGAAAAGGGGGGGCATGCTTATATTCAATATTTTACTGAAAGTGACCCTGATAATTATGAACCGGTGAACGTTCATTTCCCGACCGGGAAAATAAATGGCTATTTCGATCTCACACGTGGTGATACCAATGCCGATTTCAATGCTCTTTTAGAGAATGCTGTAAGCCCTATTATGGATTTGCGTGGAAAATATATTCAGGTTGCCTTTCCTGTTGACAGCCTTAAACGTTTTACATGGAGTAAAGGAGTAGAGCTGATTCAAAATTTTGATACCATTGTTGCATTGCAACGTCATTTTATTGGGTGGGACAAAGAAGGTTTTTTTCCTAAAAACAGGGTGTTGGCACGCATAAACTACCACTATTATATGTTTCGCGATCAAGATGGTGTTGCTTATATCGATTGGGCAATGCGACTTGTTGCCGATCCTGCAAGTATCATAAAAGGCGATCCGTGCTGGGGTTTCAGCCACGAGCTGGGGCATGTGCTGCAAATGCGCCCGCAACTTACCTGGGGCGGTATGACGGAGGTAAGTAATAATATTCTTACACTATATTCCACAACTATGCTGGGAAACAAAAGCCGCATTTCTGAAGAGAGTACGTATGCGAAGGCACGCGAAACAATCTTGGATAAGGGTATATCATATATGGATTTTCCAGGAATAGCAACCTCTTCAAATCAATATGGCGGGCAGGGGAATACTGATGTTTTTCAGCGGCTTGTCCCTTTCTGGCAACTACATCTCTATTTCAGTGAACAGGGATATCCAGATTTTTATCCCGATCTGATGATTGCCATGAGAAAGCAGAAACCGCTCGGAGAAGGTGATCGCAGTAAAAACTATCTGAATATGCTGGAATTTTGCCGGCTGGCATGTGAGGTGTCACAAACAGACCTTACAGAGTTTTTTGATCGCTGGGGATTTTTCTATACTGGTGATATCGATGTAAATGACTATGGCTTATATTTCTACAATGTGACACGCGAAGATGTGGATGCTGTAAAAAATGCCATTGCTGAAATGAACCTTCCCAAACCAAAAAAAGATATTACACTGATGGAAGATTAATTGCTAGGAGTACAATTTACTTATTTATCTATATAAGCTATGAAGCTAAAATCAATTCCATTTTTGTTCGTTGTGTTTTTAACCGGAATCTTGTTTTCATGTGCAGACAAAGAAGAGGCAATTCCTCCGTTTCTAACTGTTGACACTAAGACAGTAAATTTTAATGCTGCAGCTTCAATACTAGATGTACCGGTGAAAACAAGCATTGAAGACTGGACTGCAACCGTTCGGCCGGATGGGGCATCGTGGATTGAAGCTACAAGAAATGGCTCCATTCTTCACATTGTTGTTTCTGAGAATAAAGGATCCGACACTCGTAGGGGTGAGATCAAAATTATTGCAGGTAAACTTTCAGAGGCTATAGTTGTGGAACAATTGGGAAAGGAACCTGCAATTCTGGTTTCAGCTGAAATATTCAACATCCCTGTAAACGGTGGTGACTTAACTCTGGAGATAACTTCAAACATTGAATATGATATTATTATTCCCGCAGAAGCCGTATGGATAAAGCCCAAACTTGAAAACCGCTCAGGAGAAATGGTGAAAAAAGTTTACCAATACCAGGTGGCTTGGAATCCAAACGAAACAGAACGCAAGGCAGAGGTTGTTATTAAACAGAAGAACGGGGCGTTGGAAAAAAGAGTTGCTGTCATTCAAAAAGCACAATCAGGTTATTCCGGCTCATCAAATGGAGATATAAAGGATGATATCAAGGTGCTGGTAAGCCGTGGTAAAGCCAGTTCATTCCAACCGGGGGGAGAAATTGAAAAGTCTTTTGATGGTGATATGAACA
>ENA-UOOK01002915-UOOK01002915.1-fermentation-metagenome-genome-assembly--contig:-NODE-2915-length-20218-cov-3.893071_pt1 | contig 20218 bp, 16 predicted proteins | sample MGYA00245777_ERZ724023 | MGnify/ENA primary metagenome ERZ724023 (study PRJEB28704, sample SAMN03018312) | fermentation metagenome | biome: anthropogenic terrestrial biome; feature: soil; material...
GATGGTGGTGCTGGGCATATATCTTTCAGACGAGAAAAAGGAGTTCCAAAAGGTGGACCCGACGGAGGTAATGGTGGCAAAGGTGGAGATATAATTTTAATTGCAGATCCGCAACTTGCTTCACTTCTAGATTTTAAATATAAAAGAAGTTATATTGCTTTGAACGGCTCACCGGGCGAAAAATATAGAAAAACAGGAAAAGATGCTCAAGATGTGATTATAAAAGTTCCCGTAGGTACTGTCGTTAAAGATCTAAAAGATAATGTTTTAGCAGATTTAGATGATAAAAACAAAACTATCAGATTAGCTCGTGGTGGAGATGGTGGCAGAGGAAATAGTGAATTTGCTACTCCTACTAATCAAGTACCGCGCGTAGCAGAACCAGGTTGGCCGGGTAGAGAATTTGATATTAAATTGGAACTCAAATTACTTGCCGATGTAGGACTAGTTGGATTCCCTAATGCTGGTAAATCCACTTTGATTTCTAAAATATCGGCGGCAAAACCAAAAATAGCTGATTATCCATTTACTACTTTAGTACCTAATTTGGGAATTGTGAAAGTTGCAGATCAAGGTACTTTTGTTGTTGCTGATATACCCGGTTTAATCGAGGGAGCATCACAAGGTAAGGGGTTAGGAATTCAATTTTTAAAGCATATTGAGAGAACTAAAGTATTAGTGTTTTTACTTGATTCAATTAGCACTACAATAGCTGAGGATTATAAAACTCTTAAAAATGAGTTACTGAAATTCAATAAAGAATTATTAAATAAAGATAGGCTAATTTGTATCACAAAAATCGATGCTTGGGATAGTGATTATATTAAAGAATTAAATAAAATAAAATTTAGAGAACCAAAAACTAAAGTAATTTTAATTTCTTCAGTAGCTGGTACAAATATTGAAGAGCTCAAATTAGCTATTTGGGATATTGTTTCAAAAAATAGGGAAATTGAAAATGGATAGAAATCAAATTGTTGATATGATTATCAACCTGATGGGACGATTAGGCAGACCTTTAACAATGAATGAAATTGGTTCAAATTTAAAATTTAAGCCAAATTCAAATAATTATGCTGATTTTCAAAATGCTTTAAATTACTTGTTGCAACAAGGAATTGTAAATAAATCTGGCAAAAGAAAATATACTTTATCTGATGATACTCCTACTGAGATTACTGGTTTGTTCCGGATACGAGAGGGTAGGGGATATATAGAAACTAAAAATCCAGAAATCCCTAAGATCATAATTAAGCAAAAGCATATGAATACTGCTTTTGATGGCGATACTGTTGTAGTGAAATTAATTGCAAGCGATTCTCCAAATAAATATCAAGGGCAAGTAGTCCGAGTAGTAAATAGAGTAGAAAGGAAAATTGCAGGAAAGATAGAATCAGATGGGAATTTCTTTTTCTTAGTTCCTGACGATTCTAAATATAATATTGATTTTCTTATCCCTAAAGAAAAATTAAATGGTGCTAAACCAGGTGACAAAGTCATTACAAATTTCGTCAAATGGGACAATAGCAAAATTAGCCCTACAGCAGAGGTAATAGATAAAGTAGGCGAAGGTGGTAATCCTGCTGTAGAATTTGATTCTGTAGTTAGAGAGTTCAACTTAGCTGGTCCTTTCCCTAAAAATATTATTGACCAAGCAAATAGCGTCGCAGTGAAACCTTCAAATGACGAAATCCAAAGAAGATTAGACTTAAGAAAAGAATTAATAATTACAATTGATCCTGCTGATGCTAAAGATTTCGACGATGCAATTTCTCTTAAAACTACTGAAAATGGTAACTTAGAATTAGGAGTGCATATTGCAGATGTATCTCATTATGTGAAGCAAGGGACTGCACTAGATTTAGAAGCTCTTAGAAGAGGTAATTCTACATATCTTGTAGATAGAGTAATTCCGATGCTCCCTGAAGAATTATCAAACGATATTTGTTCTTTGAATCCAAATAAAATCAGACTTTCATATTCTGTCATTATGATTTTAGATAATAACTATAATGTAGTTGATTATCAAATTTCGGAGAGCGTAATTAAGAGTGTGAGACGCTATAATTACGAAGAAGTACAGACAATGATTGATACTAAAACTGGCGACAATATTGAGCTAATTTTGCAATTACATAATCTCACACAAAATCTTCGCGAGAAACGTTTTAAAAATGGTGGTATAGATTTCCAAACATCGGAAGTGAATTTTGAATTAGGCAAAGATAAAATGCCTATTAAAGCTTATTTGAAAAAATCTATTCCTTCTACACAATTAATTGAAGAATGTATGCTTTTAGCCAACAAAACTGTTGCTGAGCATATTAAGAAAATTTCAAAGAAATATAAATTAAAAGAGCTTCTCCCATTTTTGTATAGAGTGCATGCTGAACCTGCTAAAGAAAAGCTCGATTCTGCTTTAGAATTTATTAAAATGCTTACACCAAATAGTAATTTTAATATAAAATCTTCAAAAGATATTAATATTTTGTTAGAAGAATTTAATGAAAAACCTGAGCAAACAATTGTAAATCAAATTCTTGTACGCTCAATGCAAAAAGCTGAATATTCTGATAAAAATATTGGACACTATGGACTTGGCTTTTCTGATTATTCTCATTTTACATCTCCAATCAGAAGATACCCTGATTTATTAATTCACAGATTTCTAAAAGAGTATAATAGTAATAAACCAGAAAATGGTAGAATAAACTACTTTGCTCATTATATGAAAGGAATCGGTGAGCATACTACTAATACCGAAAGAGTATCTATGGAAGCAGAAAGAGCATCGTCAAAATTAGCTCAAACAATGCTTGCTCAGAAAAATATTGGCGAAGCATTTAATGGAACTATCACCGGCGTTACTAATTTTGGAATTTTCGTTACTTTAGATGATATTTATGCCGAAGGTCTTGTTCACTTGAAAGATATTTATGATGATTTTTATATTTATGATGAAAAAAATATGAGAGTAGTAGGCAAGAAAAATAAAAAAATATTTGGTTTCGGGAAAAGACTAAGAGTAAAAATAATCAGTGCAAATATCGATAAAAGGCAAATTGATTTAGATTACATCACTGATAGAGTTGATGAAATTGAAGTTAAAAAATAAGTTAAAATAAGAATTATGTTTACCGGGATAATAGAAGAAGTCGGTCAGATTAAGTCGCTTACGCCTTTTGGCGATGGAATGAGGATTGAATTTTCGGGAAATAAGGTTTTTTCTGATTTAAAAATAGATGATTCTATCTCAATAAATGGAGTATGTCAGACTATTACTTCTATTAAAAATTATATTGCAACTGTAGAGGCTGTAGAGGAAACAATTGAGCGAACTACTTTTAAAAATTTAAAAATTTTGCAAAAAGTAAATTTAGAAAGAGCAATGTTACCCTCCACTCGAATGGGAGGGCATATTGTTCAAGGGCATATTGATACTACTGGCAAAGTGATTGATATAAAGCATTTGACAGCTTCGACTTTGTTTAATATTGAATTCCCTACTAAATATCATAATTATCTTGTTGATAAAGGTTCTATTTGCATCGATGGAGTTAGTTTGACTGTGTCAGAAGTAAAAGAAAATAGTTTCTTATTGTCGATTATTCCTCATACAATTAAAAATACTATTATTTCAGAATACAAAATTGGTCAAATTGTTAATTTAGAATTTGATATTTTGGGTAAATATATTGAAAAGAATTTAAATTATTTTATTGATAATAAACAATTTAACAGTTCAAACTCTATTCTGAATAAATATATCGACCAACCTGAATTTTAATCATTATATTTTATTTAAAATAGTAATTAGTTAGATAATGTTATTTGTAAAAATTCAAAATTATTATGTATCTTATTAAAAATTAATTTTCTTTTTAAGGGCATTTATTCCAAAAAATTTTTGTATTTTTGCGTTCTTAAAGATGTATTTTTATCAAATTTACTTTTAATAATTAGTACTTTTATGGAAGAAAAATTTAAACAAATAGTATATAAACATCCTAAATTAACTTATTTCGGCTGGGGTGTCCCTGATGAACTAAAACTCTACCGCGAAGGCAAAAAGGACGAAATAGAAGAAAGAAGATTAGAATTACGTGAGCAACTTTTCGGTGCTTATGATGAATTTGAGCGTGCTTATAATTTCTGTATTCAATTAGAAAAATTGACAAAAATAAATCCAAAGCACACATCTTTTTCTTACAAACAGCATGCTGAAGAATATTCTGGAGCAAAGGTATCAAATGGAGCATTTATAGCAGCTGCGATTTCAGCTGGATTTAAGAAAAGAGTAGATGAATTTAATCCTAATGTTTGGTTTAATATAAATGAAAGATCACTCGTAAGATTATTGAATAGCAAGTCTCCTGTACAAAGACCAGCTACTACAAAATAATATTTTAAATTATAATTCAATGATAAAAGCAATTAATATTAGTTAAATAACATATTAATTGCTTTCTATTTTAATATATATCAAAAGGTGATATTATGTCGAAAGATAAGAAAAAAAAGAAAGATTTTACTGACCATGAAGATAAATATGATAGTGATGGTAAAATCAAAACAAAATATTACGAAGCTGAAATTCAAAAGCTTTGGAGTGAATTAGTAAAACTCCAATATTGGGTGAAAGACCAAGGACTAAAAGTATTAATAATTTTCGAAGGGCGCGATGCTGCTGGCAAAGGTGGGATGATCAAAAGATTGACTGAACCACTGAATCCACGTGGATCACGAATAGTTGCATTAGATAAACCAACAGAAAAAGAAAGAACTCAATGGTATTTTCAGAGGTATGTACAGCATTTACCATCAGCTGGAGAAATAGTAATTTTCGATAGAAGTTGGTATAATAGAGCAGTTGTAGAGTATGTGATGGGATTTTGCACTGAAGAAGAAAGGACAGAATTTTTTAGAAGTTGTCCTGATTTTGAGAAAATGCTAGTCAGATCCGGGATAATTTTAATAAAATATTGGTTTTCTGTAAGTGAAGATGAACAAGAAAGTAGATTTAGAGATAGAGCGGAAGATCCCGATAAAAGATGGAAATTATCTGAAATAGACCTAAAAGGCTGGAATAAATGGGAAGATTTCTCTAGAGCAATTGATGAAATGAAAAAGTATACTGACTTTCCTCAAGCACGTTGGTGGGATGTACCAGCAGATGATAAAAAAGCTGCAAGACTTAATTGTATTAGTCACTTGCTTAGCCAAATAAATTATACAGATATCATTCCTAAACCAATGATATTGCCGGAGAGAATAATTGATGAAACTTATGTTAGACCTCCGCAGAGTGAATCTAATACAATTCCTATAATTTATTGATTAAATTAATAAATGAAAAAAATAAGTTTTAATTAATTATTGCCGATTATTAGTAATATACATTAAAAGTAGATTGTTGTGGATTGTAAAAAATCAGAAAATATAAATAATAATTGCAACTGTTCATACCAAGGTTGTCCGCGAAAAGGAATTTGTTGTGAGTGCATTAAATATCATCTAAGAAGTAGGCAATTACCTGCTTGTTGCTTTGATAGCGAATCTGAAAGGACATATAATAGATCATTTGAATATTTTGCAGAATTAGTTAATAATAATAAATTATAAAATTAAGATATGGAAACACATCCAGTTATATATATTATCGATGATGATGAATCGATTTTAAATAGTCTAAAGGCAATTATTACTAAAATATTCCCAAAATCGAGAATTTATACCGCTAATAATGGGTTAGAAGGTTGGGAAATGTTTAAAACACAAAGTGCGAGGTTTATTGTACTTTCTGATTTATTTATGCCTGAACTAAATGGATTACAATTACTAAAAATGATTCGTTCATCTGAGCTGCTTAAAAATAATTATTTTATTTTAATGACTGGAGATACTGAAAAAGATATTAATTTAAAAGCATTGCAGCAAGGAGCAGATGATTTCTTATCTAAACCAATTGCAATTGACCAATTATTAGCTAAATTAAGGTTAATTTCAAGAGTCTTTACTTTACAAGAGCAAATTATAATTAAAGATAAAGAGTTTGAGAAGAAAAATAAAGAATTATCTAATCAAACAAGTAAATTAATAGAATTATTTGTTAATTTAATTGAAAATAAATTTCAAGGTTATAAAAGGTTAACAGCTCAAATTACTGATGCTGCTCTTTGGATAGCTTCAAAAATGAATATTGAAGATGAACAAGAATTAGATAATATTGCAAAAGCTGCAGAACTTATTTATATTGGCAGAATAGCTTTATCTGAAAAATCATTTAGAGAGAAAATGTATGTCGATGGAGTAATTAAAAATGAAGATTTGACAAATATTCCTTTAAATGCTGAAACGGTCTTAAATCCATTAACAGGATATTCAAAAGTAGCAGAAATAATTAGCAATATATATGAAAATTATGACGGCTCTGGAATACCTAAAAAGAAAAAAGCTAATGAAATACCTGAAGAATCAAGAATACTTAGAGTTGTGCAAGATTTTTTTGAAATTCAAGCTGGAGATAATAATAAAACAAATGCTGCTATTGAACAAATCGAGACCTACATAAATAAAATGTATGAATTGAAAATTGTAGTTTTAATGGATCAATATACGGCTTTTAAAGATATTGGTAGAGTACAAGGGAGAGAACGCTCTGTGGAAATCCACGAATTAATAGAAGGATTATATATTTCTAGAAGTGTTTACTCTGAATCTGGAATTAAGCTGTTAGGAGCTGGTGTTACCCTAAACGCAGACAACATTACTAAATTAAAAGAAATATTACAAAATGAAAAGATTATAGGTAATATTTGGATAAGAAGATAATAATTTTTTGATTTATTATAAAAAATAGAAAAGGCATCAAAAGAAAAATTGATGCCTTTTCGTTTATTATAAAATCATTAATTTATGCAAAAAGCATATAAATCCAGAAGCAAATTGCAGAAATTAAACCTGCAAATGGTATAGTTACAAACCATGCCATTACGATCCTGCCCATTACCTTCCATTTAATATTTCTTGCATTTGTAGTAGAACCAACTCCCACGATTGAACCAGCAATAGTATGTGTAGTTGATACCGGAATACCTAGGAATGTAGCTAAGAAAATTGTAGCAGCACCAGCAGTTTCTGCAACGAATCCGTGTACTGGTTTTAGCTTTGTAAGTTTCATACCCATAGTTTTTACTATCTTCCAACCTCCTAGTGCAGTTCCTAATGCCATAGCTAAATGGCAACCAATAATAATCCAAGCAGTATGCCAATCAGCAAATGATAACTGAATATCTGGTGAATAAATATTTGCAGCTACTAAAAGTGCTACAATCATACCCATAGTTTTTTGAGCATCATTACCGCCGTGTCCTATAGAATATAAAGCAGCTGAAAATAATTGTCCTTTCCTAAAAATTTTATCTACTTTAAGAGGTGAAAATTTTCTAAAAATCCAATAAACAGCAATCATAAAAACAAATGCCATTGCCATACCTAGAATTGGAGCAAGTGGGATAAAAGCTAAAGTTTCCCATAATTTGTGCCATCTAATAATTTCAATTCCTTTATAAGCGAGACCAGCACCAGCTAAACCCCCAATTAAAGCGTGTGAGCTACTTGTAGGGATACCGAACCACCAAGTAATTAAATCCCAAATTATTGCTCCCAATAGTCCGGAAATAACTACCCAGAGAAAAGCCCCGTCGGCAGGATTGATAATAATTATTTTAGAAATTGTGTCAGCAACTTTTGGAGCAAAAATGAACATTGCTATAAAATTAAAGAAAGCTGCCCAAATTACAGCATATCTAGGGGAAAGTACTTTTGTAGATACTATTGTTGCAATAGAATTTGCTGCATCGTGGAACCCATTTATTACGTCGAATATTAATGCAATAATTATTGCAATTACGACAATTGTAAGACTTGTAGTCATTTTGTATTATTAGCCTAATTTCTTAATAAATAAATTAAATAATTGAAAATTATAATATATTATGCAGATTCAATTAATATTTCTTCGATAATATTAGCTGTGTCTTCGCATTTGTTAATCGCTTTTTCAAATCTTTCATATACTTCTTTGCATTTAATAATTAAAATGGCATCATTAGTTTCAAAGAGACTTGAAATTGCTTTCTTAAATATTTTGTCGCCTTCTGATTCGAACTTTCTAACAGTTGCGCATTGCTTTTTAATAAGTTCAGCATTTTTAAAATTCTTTAGAGAATGAATTGCTATTTTTAATTCTTCAGTAGCTTTTACTAATATCTCTGCTATATTCTGAACATCATCTCTCATGTCAATTTTGTATAGTATCATTCTTGATGATGCTTGATATACATTATCTGCTATACTATCAAGAGTGTGGATGAGCTTTAGGATATCAGGACGTTCAAGTGGAGTAATAAAAGTTTTGTGAAGTGCTTCTATACATTGGCTTTCAATTGCGTCCATTGCACTTTCGTAACTTTTAATTTGATTAACAGCTTCTTCTAATGGAATTTCTTTTTTTGACGCTTTTAATAACACATTAGTAAGTTCATTTGCTTTACCAATCATATCATCAAAAAAGTCAAAAAATGCGAACTCTTGAGGTAGAATGCTTCTAAACATATTTTTCCTTCTTTATATATTTAAATATTTATTTTTTCAATAATAGTATTTTTAAAAATAATAATTTTACGGAATGCAATATAATATTTAGGAATTAATTTTTTATTAGAAAAATTCAATTTAACGATAATTTAATTTTTCTTAACGCAAAATTAACAATTTGTGAAAATTTAGTTGAGTTAATTTTATAATGTTATTTTATGAAAGAAATTTATAGTAATTTTTTTACATATATTTAAATAAAGATTTTTTAAGTAGTTTTTTTTGTGGAGAAATATTAAAAAATATAAATAATAAAAAGTAAAATGAACCGTTTCTTATTTTAAATATGAAATCATTCAAAAGAAATATTCCGAAAAACAAAGCGAGAAAAATTTCTCAATTCCAACATTATCAGACTGATGCCCCAGTGTGATTATCAATTATTTTATTTTTTTTTGAAATAAAATCCAAAAATGTAAATAATTCTTTAAGTATTGTTTCGTTCATTAGTATATTATAAAAAATTAACATTATATATTTTATCACATTTTAAATTGGAGAATTCTAAATGAAGAAAGACTTCTTATCAGTACTTGATTTAACTAAAGAAGAAATTATTGAGACTTTCAAAATCGCTATCGATATGAAAGCAGATAGAAAAAAATATGCTAAAGCTCTTGAAGGAGAAGCATTAGCATTAATTTTTGAAAAACCATCATTAAGAACAAGAACTAGCTTTGATATTGGTATTCAGCAACTTGGTGGCTATTCTTTATATTTATCACCTAATGAAATTAGCTTAGGTAAGAGAGAATCTGTGCATGATGTTGCAAAGAACTTAGAAAGAATGGTACAAGGTATTATGATTAGAACTTTCGGTCATAATATTGTAGAAGATATGGCTAAATATGCAAGAATTCCTATAATCAATGGTTTAACTGATTATTCTCATCCATGCCAAGCAATGGCTGATTTCTTAACTATTTATGAAAAACGTAATGGCGATCTAAAAGGAATGAAATTAGTATATGTTGGTGATGGAAATAATGTCGCACACTCATTAATGGATGCTGGAGCAAAATTAGGTGTAAATGTTACAGTAAATTGCCCTAGAGGTTTCGAGCCAAATTTAATAGCATATAATGATGCAGTAGAAGCTGCAAAAGCTACAGGTGCTAAAATTGAAGTTGTTCATTGCCCTAAAGAAGCTGTAAAAAATGCTGATGTTGTATATACTGACGTATGGGCATCAATGGGTCAAGAAGAAGAAGCAGCTGCTCGCAAGAAAATCTTTATGCAATATCAAGTAAATGATGATTTAATGGCTATAGCTAATAAAGATGCATACTTTATGCACTGCTTGCCAGCTCATAGAGGCGACGAAGTTACTGATAGTGTAATTGATTCTCCTCAATCTATTGTATTTGATGAAGCTGAAAATAGACTTCACGTACAAAAAGCAATTATGTATCAATTAATGAAAAAATAATTAAGGAATTATTGTGGCTAAAACAGCTTTAATTGCAGTCGGAGGGAACTCTTTGATTAGAGCCGGCGAAAGAGGCACTATTAAAGAACAATTACATAACGCTCATTCCACTGCAAAAGCAATTGCTAAAATGATAAAACTCGGATGGACCGTTGTCATTACCCATGGTAACGGTCCCCAATCCGGGGCTGCACTACTTCGTAGCGAAAGAGCAGCAAACGAGGTCTATACCCATACTTTGGATATGTGCGTAGCTACTACTCAGAGCGAAATTGGATATATTTTGCAACGTGCTATGTATTACGAATTAAATCAATTGAATATCCAAAAAGAAGTGATTACTCTTCCTACAATGGTAGAAGTCGATGCAAACGACCCTGCATTTAAAAAACCGAATAAACCAATTGGACCATTTTATTCTAAAGAAGTAGCCGATGAAAAAAAGGAAACTTTAGGTTGGGATATAGTAGAAGATTCTTCAAGAGGATATAGACGCGTAGTAGCTTCACCAGAACCAATTCGTGTGCTTGAATTAAATATATTAAAGCAAATCATTGATCTAGGGATAATAACTATAGCATTAGGCGGTGGCGGAATCCCAATTTCAATTGAAAATGGAGAAATAATTGGTAGAGAAGCTGTTATTGATAAAGACCGCTCATCTGCACTATTAGCTGCTCAACTAGATGTTGATTTGTTTCTTATTTCTACCGATGCAGACCAAGTATATGTAAATTACAAAAAACCTGATGAAAAAGGTATACGAAATGCTACTATTGATGAATTGCAAAAATATTATGATGAAGGGCAATTCCCAGCGGGCAGTATGGGACCTAAAATAGAATCTTGCATTAAATTTATCAAAAATGGTGGAAAAAAGGCTATAATTACTTCTTACGAATATTTAATTGATGCACTCGAAGGTAAAGCAGGTACTCATATTACAGCTTAAAATTAATATCGATTAATGAGATATATAAAATAATAATAAAAAGATATGAAAATAAATCACATAGTTGAAACCCAGCAATTTACCCAACCTTTATTAATGGAACTCTTCGATAGAGCGAATTTAATGAAGAAAATTGTGGCAAGAGGTGGTACAAAAGATTATGAAAATAAAATAATGACTTCATTGTTTTATCAGCAATCTACAAGAACTCGATTTTCTTTTGAAAGTGCAATGTACCGCTTAGGTGGAAAAGTTATTACCACAGAACAAGCAGCATTTTTCTCTTCAGAAATTACTGGTGAACACTTAGAAGATACAATTCAAATTATTGCGAATTATTGCGATGTGATTGTATTAAGACACTTAGAGGCTGGTGGTGCTAAAAGAGCTGCTTCCGTATCTCCTGTACCAATAATAAATGCTGGCGATGGAGCTGGTGGGCAACATCCAACTCAAGGGCTATTAGACCTATATACAATATTTAGCGAATTGCACACATTAAATGGACTTAATGTTGCGTTTGTTGGTTCGCTTGATAATGGTAGAACAGCCCGCTCTTTGGCATATTTGCTTAGTAAATTTAGTAGAATTAAACTATATTTTGTTGCTCCAAAAGAAATGCAAATAAAGCCTGATATTTTAGAGCACTTAGATGAAAATAATATAATTTATACACTTTCTGATTCTCTAGAAGGAATTATTGACCAAATCGATGTTCTATATCAAACTAGATTCGAAGTAGAAAGATTCCCAAATGTGAATTTCGATTATTCAAAATTAAAAACTGACACAAGTGTTTTGCAAAAGATGAAATATGATTCAATCATTATGCATCCTATGCCTCGAGATATTGAAATTAGCCATTCTGTAGATTCAGATAAAAGAGCAGCATATTTCCGACAAGCTAAAAATGGACTTTATGTTAGAATGGCGCTTCTATCAATGCTATTTGATGGAAACTAAAAAGAAATAATTAAAATTTAATAATATAAAAATAAGGAAAAAATAATGAAAACACAAGATTATATCAAAATGGAAGATGAATTTGGAGCTCATAATTATCATCCACTTGACGTAGTTGTAAGAGACGCAAAAGGCGTATGGGTATATGACGTAGAAGGAAAGAAATATTTGGATTGCTTAGCTGCTTATTCTGCAGTTAACCAAGGACATTGCAACCCAAAAATTATGGAAGTTTTCGTAGAACAAGCTAAACACGTTACATTAACAAGTCGCGCATTTAGAAACGAAAAATTACCATTATTATACAAAAAATTGCATGATATGACAGGGTATGAAATGTTTATGCCTATGAATTCAGGTGCTGAAGCCGTTGAATCAGCAATTAAATTAGCTCGCAGATGGGGCTATACTGTGAAAAAAGTCGAAGCCGATAAAGCTGAAATCATTGTAGCTACTGGTAATTTTCATGGTAGAACTTCTACTATTGTTGGTTTTAGCGATGATCCATCATCATACAAAGATTTTGGTCCATATTGCAAAGAAGCATTCCCAATGCACGAATATGGAAATTTAGAAGACCTTAAATCAAAGATAACTAAAAATACTGTAGGTATTTTAGTTGAACCTATTCAAGGTGAAGGCGGAGTAGTAATTCCTCCAGATGGATATTTAAAAGGAATCGAAACATTATGTAAAGAAAATAATATTTTATTTATGTGCGATGAGATTCAAGCTGGCTTGGGGAGAAGTGGAAAATTATTCGCTCACTATTATGAAAACGTAAAACCAGACATGGTTATAATTGGTAAAGCACTTTCTGGTGGATTTTATCCAGTTTCTGGTGTCCTTACTTCAAAAGAAGTTATGCTTACAATTAAACCAGGTGAGCACGGTTCTACTTTTGGTGGAAATCCATTAGCTGCAGCAGTAGCTGTAAAAGCTTTAGAAGTGATTGAAGAAGATAAACTTGTCGAAAAATCTTATGAAATGGGAAAATATTTCGTAGAAAAATTGAATGCAATTAAAAGCCCACACATTAAATTAGCTCGTGCAAGAGGCTTATGGATTGGATTTGTTCTTGATACTAAAGCTCGTCCTTATTGCGAAAAATTAATGGAAGAAGGTATCCTCTGCAAAGAAACTCATGAAAATATTATTAGATTCGCTCCACCATTAGTAATCACTAAAGAAGAAATTGATTGGGCAATTGAAAAAATAACTAAAGTAGTAAAAGAATTAGATTAATTACAATAGAATTTAATAAAGTTAATTCATTAATAGCCTGCAATTAAAATAGCAGGCTATTATTTATTTATTCAAAATATTTTATATTTATATGCGTTATTTGCTTATAAATTAAGAAATTATTAAGATTGTATTAGTATTAAATTAAGTCGATAATACATTTATGATGAAAGAAAATTATACTAAATTAGTATGGGAAAGTATTTTCCTAAATTGGGAAAGAACTGCATTTACAAATTACAAATCAAATAGCTATACTTATGGAGAAGTTGCTAAATATTTTTACTATTTTGATAAATTTTTCGATGACTGCAGCATCAAAAAAAATAAGCAAATAGCATTGATAGGTAAAAATTCTGCAGAGTGGTGCATTGCATATCAATCTATGGTATTGAGAGGGAATGTAATTGTACCAATATTACCAAATTTTACTCCTACTGATATCCAGCATTTAATAAATCATAGCGATTCAGTAGCATTATTTGTTAATAATAGTATATGGGAGACAATTAATATTGAAAAAATGCCCAACTTAAAAGTAGTTATTTCTTTAGATGATTTTTCAATTTTATATTCAAAAGATAGAAAAATAAATCGATATGAAGAAAACTTTAAAGCCGGAATTCAAAAAGATTTTAATAAATCGCAAATAAAAGTAGCTTATGTAAATAATGATGAATTATTTGAAATAAGTTATACATCAGGAACATTAGGTTTTTCAAAAGGAGTAATGCTCACGCATAACAATATTACTGGGAATATGGTGTATGCTCGCACTTATATGCCACTAATTAGTGGAGATGCAATATTAAGTTTTCTTCCTCTTGCTCATGCTTATGGGTGTGCTATAGAATTTTTATATCCATTCACTTGTGGGTGTCATGTAACATTTTTGGGCAAAATGCCTACTCCAGAGCTATTATTAAAAGCATTTAAAGAGATCCGCCCAAGATTGATTTTGTCAGTACCATTGATTATAGAGAAAATTTATAAAAAGCAGATAAAACCACTTTTGTCTAAGAATTCAATCAAGAATTTAATGAAGTTACCTTTTGTTGATAGACTTATTTACAATAAAATTCATGATAAATTAGTGGAAAGTTTTGGAGGAAATTTTCTTGAAATAGTGATTGGAGGAGCTGCTTTAAGCGAAGGTGTTCAAATAGCTTTTAGAAATGCTCGATTCCCTTTTACTGTCGGATATGGAATGACTGAATGCGGTCCATTAATAAGTTATTCTCCTTGGCAAGATGCTCGCTTAAATTCTGCTGGAAGATGCGTAGATCAACTTCAAATACGTATAGATTCAGAAGACCCGCAGAATATCCCCGGTGAAATTCTTGTAAAGGGTGAAAACGTTATGAAAGGATATTATAAAAATCCAGAAGCTACTGCTGAGGTGTTAGATAAAAAAGGATGGCTTCATACTGGAGATATGGGGGTAATCGATAGTGATGGTTTTGTTTATATCAAGGGACGTTGCAAAAGTATGTTTTTATCCTCGAATGGACAAAATATTTACCCAGAAGAAATTGAAGCTAAATTAAATACATATCAGTTTGTGCAAGAAACTATTGTGATAGAACGAAAAAATGGAATAGTTGCATTAACATACCCAGATATGAATCTAGTGGATCAAAAGAAATTATCTGAGAAAGATGTTCAAAATATTTTTGATAAATATCTAATTCAATTAAATAAGGAATTACCGAGCTATATGAGAGTAGATAAAATTGAATTAGTTTCGCAAGAGTTTGAAAAAACTCCTAAAAGAAGTATAAAAAGATTTTTGTATCATTGATATAATTTTATTTATGAATGATTTTTCTCTTGAAGATTATACTACATTTCTACCAGCAAATGTAAAAGAAAAATTAGAACAATTAAGGAACATTATAAAAAATGTTTTGCCTGAAGCTAATGAAGTTATATCTTATGGTATGCCCGCATTCAAACAAGGAAAAGTACTTGTTTATTATGCTGGATACAAAAATCATATTGGGTTTTACCCTACTTCCAAACCAATAATTCATTTTGAAAAAGAACTATTAAAATATAAAACATCAAAAGGAGCAATCCATTTTCCATTAGATAAACCACTACCGGTAAAGCTAATAGAAAAAATTGTAAAATATAGGTTGCAAGAAGTCAAAAATGAAATGCTAAAAGTGAAAAAAGCTACAATAAAAAAAACTTCAAAAAGCTTTGATTCTAAAAAAATGTTAGATTTAATTAAAGTGGCTGATGGTATTTTGCATACTGTACCTGATGATATGAAAGAATTGATAGCGACTAATTCAAATATTTTAGAGAAATGGAATAATCTCACTCCTATTCAAAGAAATGAGTGGATATGCTGGGTAACGATTGTAAAAAAACATGAAACTAGAGAAGAGCATATTAATAGAATGCTCAAAGAAATAGAAGAAGGAATAAAGAAGCCATGTTGCTGGCCTGGATGTCCTCATAGAAATCCAAACTCAAGAAAATGGATAAAAGAATAAAAACAATGGAAAATAATGAAAAGAAAATATTTGGTTTGCATAGAAATGTCTTTTTTTCGGGACTAACTAGCTTTTTTACAGACACTTCTACAAAAATGATTTATAGTGTGATGCCACTTTTTTTACTTTCAATAGGAGCATCAAAAACATCGATTTCGCTCATCGAAGGCATCGCAGAAAGCACTGCATCTTTATTTAAAGCATTCTCTGGAATGTGGAGCGATAAAATTGGTAAGAATAAACCATTTATGCTCTTTGGTTATGGAATTACTGCATTAGTTACGCCATTATATAGCTTCGTAAAACTTCCTGTGCAGGTATTATTCCTAAGATTTTTTGAAAAGATTGGAAAAGGCTTAAGGGCAGCGCCTAGAGATAGTTTGATTAGTGCATCTGTTCCTAAAAATGAAACAGGAAAGAATTTTGGGTTTCATAAAGCGATGGATAATAGTGGTGCAATTCTTGGTCCATTAATAGCATTTTTGTTATTATCTTGGTTTCCTTTAAATTATAAAAATGTATTTGTAATAGCTACAATTCCTGCGATTTTGGGTGTACTATCAATAGCTATATTTATTAAAGATGCAAAATCTGATAAAAACGAATCTAACAACAAATTCCATATTAAGCAATTACCAAAGAAATTTTATTTTTTCCTTTTGATAATGTTTATATTTACTTTAGGTAATTCAGCAGATGCATTGCTATTAGTAAAAACTGCGGAAACAGGAATAGATAAATCATATATTCCTTTTGTTTATATGATATTTAATTGTGTATCAGTTTTTTTAGCTATCCCAATAGGGAAAATTTCAGATAAAATTGGAAGAGAAAAGCTAATTATTTTAGGTTTTTTTATTTATGCAGTAGTTTATTTCTTCTTTGGAAAATTTAATAATTTAAATGTTTTTATTGTGCTTTTTGTTCTATATGGTTTATATAGTGCATTAGTAGATACTAGCCAGAAGGCAATGGTTTCGGATATTGTGAGCAAAGAATTAAAAGGTACAGGATTTGGATTATATCATGCTGTATTAGGGATTACATTGCTTCCGGCTAGTTTAATCGCTGGGTTGTTATATGATAATGTAAACTCAAATGCTCCTTTTTATTTCGGCTCTGTGATGGCAATGATTGCAACTGGTTTGATGATAATCTTTGCAATAAAAGGTAAAAAATCTAATATTTTACAAAATAAAGTTTAAATTAATAAATAAAATAAAAGAGGATAATTCTAGTGGCAGAAATAAAGATTTTCACTACAAATTATTATAATTCATTTATCGAAGTAGCAGATGATACTAAAGCAATAGCAAGCAAAATTCCAATATCAAAAAATGTGTCTAAAACCATTGCAGAAATGCAATATGAAATCCTTATAAATCATCCTTATAAATATACTTCTGATGAGATTTTATTTCAAATATTTGCTAGTAGAAATAAAATCGCTATTTCTGAATATGATGATGCAAGAAATCAATTTTTCTCAAAAGGACAACCTTGCCTAAGGACATCTCCATTAGCTAAAACTTATGGTTTTGGTATTCACTTTGATATTGATGGGAAAGTAGCAATTTACGGTATGGAAACTGAAGAATATCAGCAATTTCTTAATGATCCTAAAATAAAAAAGATAAAATCATTAAACTCAAGAAAAAAATAAACAAATTTAAATTAAAAATATTTAGTAAATCATTACTTCATATTATAATTATCTACAAATTATTTTTTTTAAACTAAACTAAAAATTGGTTCGTTTATATAATAATAAAATTAAAAATATTTGAAAATTAAATATAAGAATTTCCCTATCCCTTTTGCTGGAGTGTTGCAGGGTGCAATGTATTGTACAATGGAGTCCTCATTACTCTCTGATTAGGAATGTTAATGCATACAGCGGATTAATATCTTTTATTTCAAATGTTTTAATTTTATATACGTCTTAAAAATATTCCATAAAAAATAAATAACATTTTTTTAATAAAACTTACGGAGATATACTCAAAATGTCTAAACAAAAAATTATTATTCTAGGTGCAGCCGGACGCGATTTTCATAATTTCAATACTTGCTATAGAGGCAATGATAATGTAGAAGTTGTAGCATTTACTGCTACTCAAATTCCGGATATTGATGGAAGAAAATATCCAGCTTCTCTTTGTGGTCCTGGTTATCCAAAAGGTATTCCTATAGTAGCTGAAGAAGAATTAGAAAACTTAATTAAGAAACATAAAGTAGATGAATGTGTTCTTTCTTATAGCGATTTACCTTATGATACTGTAATGCATCTAGGTTCTAGAGTTATGGCAGCTGGTGCAAAATTCTCTATGTTGGGTACTACTCCTACTCAAATTAAATCAACAAAACCTGTAATTTCTGTATGTGCAGTACGTACTGGTTGCGGTAAATCTCAAACTACACGCGAAGTTGTAAAAGCTTTATTAGATGCTGGCAAAAAAGTAGTTTCTGTACGTCATCCAATGCCTTATGGTGATTTAGAAGCTCAAAAAGTACAAAGATTTGCTGTATTAGAAGATTTAAAGAAACACAAATGTACTATCGAAGAAATGGAAGAATACGAACCACATATAGCTATGGGTTCTGTAATATATGCTGGTGTAGATTATGAAGCAATATTACGCGAAGCTGAAAAAGAAGCTGATGTAATTATTTGGGACGGTGGAAATAATGACATGTCATTCTATAAATCAGATTTAGAAATAGTGGTAGTAGATCCTTTACGTCCAGGTCACGAAATTTCTTATTATCCAGGCGAAGTGAATCTAAGAACTGCTGATGTAGTTGTAGTAAATAAAGTAGATTCAGCTTATCCAGAAGATGTAGAAGAAGTATTAGAAAATACTCGTAAATACAATCCAAAAGCTCAAATTATTTTAGCTGCTTCTGCATTACTTGTTGATAAACCAGAATTAATTCTTGGTAAAAAAGTTCTTGTGGTAGAAGATGGTCCAACATTAACTCACGGCGAAATGCAAATCGGTGCTGGTACTGTTGCTGCACAAAGATTTGGCGCTGCTGAATTAGTTGATCCTCGCAGTAATACTGTTGGCTCAATCACAGCTACTTACGAAAAATATCCTTATATTGGTACATTATTACCAGCTATGGGTTATGGCGATCAACAAATGAAAGACTTAGAAAAAACTATTTCTAATGTGAAATGCGATTCTGTAGTAATTGGTACTCCAATTGATTTAGGTAGATTTATTAAAATTAAACAACCTTCTACTCGCGTTTATTATGAATTAAGCGAAATTGGAAAACCTACAGTTAAAGATGTAGTTAATAACTTTATAAAGAAAAAATAATTTATAAAAATGACGATACAAAAAAGAGCTGTTTGATTTATCAAATGGCTCTTTTATTATTTCTAATTTTACTGAACTTTGTTGCTTATCAATTAGTAATTCATGTTCTACCATATGAATAAGTATTTTGAGTTCTTTAATATTATCTGAATTACCTGCAATTTCTCCAGCCGCCTTTTATACAATTAAATTTTACATCCAAGAAAATATTTTTGAATTGAATATAGCTGTCAAATAATACAAGTGTTTTCCGGTAATAAAAGTTTTAGTATTTTTTAATTAAAAATGAAACTATTTATTATAATAACTATCGTTATCAATTTCTTGATACCGATCAACGCTGTTAGGGTTAATGAAAACTTATTTTTATATGATATGCTGGCATTATCTGATCTTTATCAGCCTGGTAAAGATTATCACATCACGGACGAACTAGATTATTGTTTCGTTGATAGTTCTAACATGTCATACTTAAAGATCTTTCCAGTTTATGATACTAATGAACTAATCGGTTTTATCATTGAAGATGTTAATGGAAACTATTCAATCGGTGCATATTATGCCGATGTTTTAAATTCAATCATCGATGTGAACAGTGATTTCGAATTGATCTTTCATAAAGATCAAGTATTTGTGATGCAAGGCTTGTTAATCCATAATATTAGCAACGCCTCTTTAAGTAAGACCATAATTAAACCTTACGATTTATCCATAATGGATTATGGTAATGAAATAACAAATTTACCATATAAGAGCATGAACAGTAGTGTTGATTGTTGGGCAGCTTGTATGGCAGCTATTATTCAATTCAAAGGAACCTATATAACCACTTCTTCGGTTGTATCTCAAACAGGCAACTATAATATGGCTTCTATCCAAAATGTTTCAAGTTATCTAAGTAATATTTATCATGTCAATAATAGTCTACATACTTATTCATTAGGCTTTAATAACGCGATGACTCATATCGATAACAATCATCCAATTATAGCAGCTTGTGATCGAATAGGTACAGGATCAGGACATATGGTGATCATCAAAGGTGTTTATTATTTAACTAGTGGTAACAATGACGCTATGTATAAACTAATGGATCCTTATAGCTCAGCTACAGTTAACGTCATCACGACAACTTCTT
>ENA-UOOK01002916-UOOK01002916.1-fermentation-metagenome-genome-assembly--contig:-NODE-2916-length-20216-cov-61.225138_pt1 | contig 20216 bp, 16 predicted proteins | sample MGYA00245777_ERZ724023 | MGnify/ENA primary metagenome ERZ724023 (study PRJEB28704, sample SAMN03018312) | fermentation metagenome | biome: anthropogenic terrestrial biome; feature: soil...
AAGTCTTTGATAGCCGCGGCATTGGACAGCCGGAAATTCTCGAAAAAGGCCGTGCCTGTGAAGCCTACGGCGCGGAAGTTGTCCAGCTTACGGTCGGGCCCGAATTGTTCTATGTATTTTTGAGACTGCTCGAAGAAACGGGCTATTTTAATGCTTCGCTTTATACTCCATTCGCAATTTCCGGCATCGAGACGCTCGGCAGCGAGGTTGCGGGGCAGATTCGCGAAAAGTATGGCCAGGATCCGGATGCCGTGATTATCACCCATGCCGGAGGTGGCAATGTCACCGGTACCGCGCGCGGTCTGCTTAAAGCCGGCTGCAAGAACACCAAAGTTATTGGGGCCAGTGTCGACTTGTCTGGGCTGCACATGGCCAGCGACGGCGACTTTAACCGCAAATCATTCACCACCGGTCATACCGGATTTGGCGTACCATTCCTTACGTGGCCTGATCGCGCAGATGTTCCCAAAAATGCTGCCAGAGCGCTGCGTTACCTAGACCGTTACGTCACAGTCACACAGGGTGAAGTCTTTTATGTTACCGAAGCATTGGCACAATTGGAAGGTCTGGAACGCGGGCCGGCTGGAAACACTTCGTTGGCGGCCGCTTTGGCGATTGCTCGTGAAATGGATCGCGAGCAAATCGTGGTGGTGCAAGAAACTGAGTACACCGGAGCAGGTAAGCATCCGACCGCCCAATTATCATTCGCTAGGCAGCAGGGTATCGAAATCAGAAGAGGCGATCCGCGGGAGAATGTCCCCGGCAAAGCCATTGTGCTGCCGACTAATCCGGGACAGATCAGCGTAGTGGATTATGACTTGAATTCGGCACGGCGCTCATACCTCCGCAAAGCGACGGAAGGGTATACCGTTGAAGATTTGGATCAAGTTGACCTGGAGTTCTTAGCGGATGAAACCCGCTGGAGCAAAGAAAAGGTTATTGAGGAAATCAGGCATGGTTTGCAGCGCTAAGCGCGGCATGCTTATCATCATTATTATGAACAAAGGGGAGTGCGGAGATGATTCGGGAAGACGATTTTTCTGAAAGGCGCAAAAAACTGAGCGGATTAAGCGACGTAGAATTAGAGGCGCGTTTTTGGTCACTAACTGATGAGATCATGCAGCCGCTGATCGACTTGGCTAAAACGCACACGTCTCCGTCGATTGAACGGTCAATTCTTTTGCGGATGGGTTTTTCCAGTATTGAGGCCAAAGCGATCGTCGATCGTTGCGCTGAAAAAGGTCTCTTAGGCAAAGGTGCCGGCCATGCGGTTTGGAAAGTAGCACAAGACCGCAATATTCCGATCCGGACTGCCGGTTTGGAACTGGCCGAGGGCAAACACTGGGATAATCTAACCTTTGGAAAGTGAGGGTAAGGCATGAAACTGAAAGCTGATGAAAAGTTAAATGTCGCGGAAATATTAAAAGACCTTGAAAGCTACAGGCCGCGCCGTAAGGGTTGGACTTGGCGCGAGAGTCTTGCACCTGACACCAGGATTGGATTATTCGAATATCGTCAGGTTTCCAAAGATCTGAAACAGGGCATTCCAATGCCGGCTGCCAAAAGTTTTGGCGGTATCAACCCGCAGCCAGATTGCGTGATTACAACCGAGATTGCTTCCGGCCGTTTTGAAGATGACTTAAGAAGGATGCGTATGGCTGCCTGGCATGGCGCCGATCATATTATGGTAATTCGCACCGCCGGCCAGAGCCATTTTGACGGTTTGATTGAAGGGACTCCCGAAGGCGTGGGCGGCGTTCCAATTACCCGCAAGCAACTACGGGCCACCCGTAAAGCGCTCGACTTTATTGAAGACGAAGTCGGCCGTCCCATCAATTTTCACTCTTACGTCAGCGGCGTCGCTGGACCAGAAGTCGGAGTCTTATTTGCTGAAGAAGGGGTCAATGGAGCTCACCAGGATCCCCAGTACAATGTGCTTTATCGCAATGTGAATATGGTGCGTTCCTTCGTTGATGCTGCGGAAGCCAAATGCCTAATGGCGGATGCCGGTATGGCCCAGATCGACGGCGCCCATAATGCTAACGCCACAGCCCGCGATGCTTGGAAAGTCATGCCGGAGCTGATGGTCCAGCACGCCTTGAACTCTTCTTTCTCAGTGCAAGCCGGTATGGCGAAGGATAAGATTTGTCTGTCTACAGTGCCTCCAGATGTCGCACCGCTCCCGGCGATGCGGATGGACCTGCCGTATGCTGTAGCCTTGCGCGATTTATTCAAAGGCTACCGGATGCGCGCTCAAATGAACACCAAGTATATGGAGTCCGATACTCGTGACGCGACGGTCAGTCATACACTGAACCTGATGCTGTCGCGTTTGACCAGTGCCGATATTCAAAGCACCATTACTCCGGACGAAGGCCGCAATGTTCCCTGGCATTACAATAACATTGCCGCTTTGAACACCGCCAACCAAATGTTGATTGGGTTGGATGGCATTCTGGAAATGGTGGAGCTGAAAAAAGACGGCCCGTTGCCAGAGACAGTGCGTGAGCTCAAAGAGCGTGCTGTGCTGTTCTTAGAACAAATCAAGGAAATGGGCGGTTATTTCGCAGCTGTCGAAGCCGGCATGTTTGTTGATTCCGGTATGTTCCCGGAGCGCAACGGCGACGGCATTAAGCGTCAGATCGACGGTGGCGTGGGTGCCAACAGTGTCGTAGCCCGGGACGCCGATTATTTCGCCCCGGTCTGTTCGCACTTTGGTAACAACCATGTTCCGTCCCAATATAAGAGTGCTTGCGAAGCGATTGGCGGATGTACACTCTGCCGTCCGGAAAAAATCGTTTACATCAATGAGCTTGATGAAGAGGATTGCGTAGACCGCAGAATGGCCGAATTCCAAGATCACCAGGCTAAGAACATGATTCGCCCGGAAGTCCAGTGGTATGGTGACGGCTATGTAGTCGTCGGAATGTTTGTGCCGGTTGATGAACGCACCGCTGAATTCGCGGCGCTGGAAATTGCCAAACGTATGAATCTTGAAGAAGCCGAAGTGATTCATAAGGGCGTTATGCATCCTTCGGAAGGCACATTTGTGGAAGTGAAAGGCAGATTCTTGCAGGATATTGATCCGAAGAGCCTTGTCATTCCGAAGAAAGTAGTTACTTTATCGGACGATGAAATTCGCAAAGACATCAAAGCCCGCCCGCTGAAAATCGTGGCTGCGACCGTAGGACAGGATGAACACTCGGTCGGTATGCGCGAAATCATTGATATTAAACACGGCGGCATTGAAGGTTTTGGAGTGGAATGCTTGTATCTTGGTACTTCGGTGCCTGTGGAAAAAGCAGTCGACGCCGCGATTGAGTCCAATGCTGACGCGATTCTGATTTCCACGATTATTACTCATGCCGATATTCACCGCACCAATATGAAACGGCTCGATCAACTCTGCCGCGAAAAAGGTGTCCGGGATCGCCTGATGCTGGTAGCCGGCGGTACTCAGATTACGAACGAAATTGCGGTTGAGTCCGGTATGGACGCCGGTTTCGGACGCGGTACCAAAGGCATTAACGTAGCCAGTTTCCTGGTTGAGCGGCGCCGTAAAATGAGTGCGGCCAAAAAATAAATGCACGCGCATCGGAGCCAATCGGGGCCAATATTGGCCAACAAATAAGGGGCGAACAGATTTGAGACGCATTGACCTTTTGGCTGCCGAAATTGGCAGCACGACAACCGTAGTCAGCGCTTTTGACAAACTCGCAACCAGTGATCCTGTTTTTCTGGGTCAGGGGGTTGGTTCAACTACTGTTGTCGAAGGCGATGTCCGGATAGGGCTCAATGCGGCGATGGCAGATCTGTCTACCCGAATCGGATCTTTTGAACCAGACCGCATTGCCGCGACTTCAAGCGCGGCAGGCGGTTTGGTGATGACAGTGCACGGACTTGTTTATGACATGACTGTCAAAGCAGCCAAAGAAGCTGCCTTGGGAGCAGGCGGAGTCATCCGCATGGTGACTGCCGGCCGCATCCGTCCTGAGACGACAGAAGAGATTCTAAAAATCAGTCCGCGCATTATCATTTTAGCCGGCGGGGTTGATTACGGTGAAGAAGAGATCATTTTGGAAAACGCCCGGTTTTTGGCAGCTTTGCCATTGAGTGTTCCGATCGTATACGCCGGGAACAGCGCGATTCAAAAACAGGTGTCTGCCATTCTCCGCGCAGGCGGCAAAGAAGAACTGATCTTGCCGAACGTCTATCCCCGCATAGATGAATTAAACATTGAGCCGGCGCGCAAGTTGATCGTAAAGCTTTTTGAAGAGAAGATTACACAGGCACCGGGCATGTCCCATATTAAAGAGATGGTGAATGGCCATTTGAAACCGACGCCTGGAGCAGTGATGGATGCTGCGGTGCTGCTGCAGAAGACATTGGGAGATTTGATGGTGCTCGATGTCGGCGGTGCCACTACGGATGTCCATTCCGTGGCAGAAGGCAGCTCGGAGATTCGCGACAAAATGATTAGCCCCGAGCCTTTTGCCAAACGTACCGTGGAAGGTGACTTGGGCGTCTACATTAATGCCCGTAATGTTGCTGAAACAGCCGGATTTGATGCTCTGCAGGCTGCTACCGGCCTGGATCTCGAAAGCGAGTTGGAGCGTCTACGCCCGATTCCGACTGATGACGGCATGCGCCGGTTTGTGGAAGCACTGACTTTGGCAGCGGCAAAAGAAGCGGTTAATCGTCATGTCGGCCGGATTAGGTATCTCTATACTCCCAGCGGCAGAGTGACGGTAGCTTCCGGGAAAGATTTAACTACTGTCAAGTGGATCATCGGAACAGGCGGCGCTTTGACCAGATTGGATATCGGAGCGCGTTTGGAAAATGCCCTCCGTCGGCGCCCGGAAACCGGCGAACTACTGCCGGAATTTCCGCAGTTCCTGACCGACAGCGACTACATTCTGGCAGCAATTGGCTTAATCGCGGAAGATTATCCGGATGCTGCCACGGCATTGATGCTTAAGAGCTTTAGGATGCGGAGGGATATTAGTGGCAGCTAATCCAAGACTGGAGATTAATGTTGGCAAAATTGCCGGTAATACTGCGCAAGTTGCTCAGAAAGCCGGTGCCAACGGTGTTAATATTGTCGGGGTTACGAAAGTATGCTGTGGTGCCCCGGAAGTGGCGCGGGCCGTTAAGCAGGGCGGTGCCGCCATGCTGGGCGACTCCCGTTTGGAGAACATCGCCCGTATGAAAGAGGCCGGAATCCCCGGGCCTTATATGCTGATTCGAATACCGATGCAAAGTGCCGCGGCGGAAACAGTCCGTCTGGCAGATTATTGTCTGCTATCTGATGTGGTAACGGGAAGGATTCTGGGAGCGGAAGCCCGGCGACAGGGAAAGACGATGCATGTAATTATCATGGTGGATGTCGGCGACTTGCGGGAAGGCTTTTGGCCCAACCAGATTCCGGGCGCTGTTACTGAACTGGCTGCTGTGGAAGGGCTGGCAATCGCTGGCCTGGGGGTCAATCTGACCTGTTACGGAGCGATCAGTCCCGATGAGAACAATTTGGGATTGCTAATCAGTTTGGCTGAGGAAATCAGAAAGAACAACAAACTGGAATTGCCGATCATTTCCGGCGGTAATTCGAGTAGTCTGGGAATGCTGTGGGAAGGCAAGCTACCAGGCGGCATTAACCAGTTACGCATTGGTGAAGGGATCATGCTTGGCTGCGAGACTCTGGAACGCGCACCGCTGCCAGGATTACATACCGACGTCTTTACGGCCGTCGCCGAAATTGTCGAGGTGCGTGAAAAACCGTCGCTACCGATTGGCCGTATTGCACAGGATGTCTTTGGGAATGTACCTGTATTTGAAGACCGCGGCATTCACCAGCGCGCCATACTTGCACTGGGACGCCAGGATGTTATTTTTGATGGATTGCAGCCTTTAGACGCCGGTGTTGAAATTTTGGGTGGTTCCAGTGATCACTTGTTGGTCGAGATTAGTGGAAGAAAGGCAGCAGTAGGGGAAGAACTGCGTTTCCGTCCGGATTATGGTGCTGTGTTAACCCTCAATACTTCGCCATATGTACAGAAAGTTTATTTTAGCTAAGCGCAACGAAAAGTGGCACTTTGTGGATGCACTTCGTGGATGCAACAAGGGAGGAAAAGAAAGTGGCGGAAAGGCTGGTAGTGGCCTTCGGCGGCAATGCTATTTTGCAGCCGAAGCAAAAGGGCACGGCCGAAGAACAGTTTGAAAATGTCAGAACAGCTTGTCAAGCTTTGGTAGGGTTGGTCAAGTCCGGTGCGGAATTGATTCTAACACACGGCAATGGACCGCAGGTCGGTAACATCTTGCTTCAGAATGAAGCTGGCAAGGATATTGTTCCTGCCATGCCACTCGACATTTGCGGCTCAAAAACCCAAGGATTTATCGGTTACATGATTCAACAGAGTTTTGTAAATGAATTACGAGCTGCGGGTCTGTCCAATGAGGTCGCCACTGTAGTGACGCAGGTAGTCGTCAGCGAAGAAGATCCGGCATTTGCCAATCCGACCAAACCGATTGGCCCTTTCTATTCCGAAGGTGAAGCCCGCCAGATTATGACCGCCAAAGGCTTTGTGATGAAAGAGGATGCCGGGCGTGGCTGGCGCCGAGTAGTGCCTTCTCCGGATCCGCAGGAGATCCTCGAGAAAAATGTTATTGCCACGCTGGTGAAGAATGGTGTGATTGTTGTGGCCTCCGGCGGCGGCGGGATTCCCGTAGTGCGCAAACAAGGCCGGATCGCGGGAGTAGAAGCCGTGATTGACAAGGATCTCGCCGGGCAAAGGCTGGCTCTGGACGTGCAGGCTGATACATTTGTAATCCTGACCGATGTGCAGCAAGTGGCATTGAACTACGGGCAGCCCAATCAGACCTTTATTTCGGAGATGACTTTAGCTGAGGCTAAGCGTTATCAAGCAGAAAAGCATTTTAAGGCCGGCAGTATGGGACCCAAAGTCCAAGCGGCCGTCAGGTTTGTGGAAACCGGCGGAAAACGGGCCATTATTGGCTCTCTGGCGCAGGTGGAAGCCGCCCTGCAGGGCAAGGCGGGCACGATTATTACGCATTAAAGAGATTACCTGGTCAAAATAAATCAACCAAAATTTTAAGGAGTGTGTTAGTTATGCCGATTAGTTTAAAGGGACGCGATTTTCTGACCCTCAAGGATTTCACCCCCGAAGAGATTGCCTATCTTCTGGAGCTGTCCGCGGCTCTCAAGCTCAAGAAGAAGATGGGGATCAAAGGCGATCTGCTGGAAGGAAAGAACATTGCCTTAATCTTTGAAAAGCCCTCCACCAGAACCCGCTGCTCCTTTACAGTGGCGTGCGTGGACGAAGGTGGGCATCCCGAGTATTTGGGTAAAAACGACATTCAGTTGGGCAAGAAAGAATCTGTGGCAGATACCGCCAGAGTGCTCGAGCGCATGTTTGATGGTATCGAATTCCGAGGCTTCAGCCACGATCATGTGGAAGGCCTTGCGAAATACGCTTCGGTTCCGATTTGGAACGGCTTAACCGATTTTGATCATCCCACCCAGGTACTGGCCGACTTCCTGACCATTCAGGAATACCTCGGCGGTTTGGGCGGCGTGCGTTTCGTCTACACCGGTGACGGCCGCAATAACATGGCTAACGCCCTGATGATTGGTGCCGCCAAAATGGGTATGGATTTCGTAATCTTGGCACCCAAGAGCTATAGCTATACTGATGAGAACGGCAAGAATGTTGCAGTGTCACTGTTCCCAGAGGAAGAGTTGACCGCCTACTGCCGGAAAATTGCTGAGGAGACTGGTGCCTCCATTACGATCACTGACGATATCGCCGCTGTGGAAGAAGCCGACGTCATCTACACGGATGTCTGGGTATCCATGGGCGAAGAAAACAATCCAGGCATGAAAGAAAGAGTCGCAGCTCTGAAACCTTACCAGGTGAATATGGAGATGCTCGAGCGTACCGGTAACCCCGATGTATTGTTCATGCATTGTCTGCCTGCATTCCACGGTGCCGGCATGAAAGAAGAAGAAGTCACTGACGAAGTTTTCGAGAGCAAGAATTCGGTTGTGTTTGACGAAGCCGAAAACCGCATGCACACCATTAAAGCGGTCATGGTCGCCACCCTCGGTAAATAAAGGCGAATCCCGACGAATCAAAACGGAGGCGAATCAAGGCCCAAAAAGAGCCTTATTCCAATAAACTTCAAGAGGAGGAACAATTCTAATGGCCAAACGTCAAAAAGTATTGATTCTTGGAGCCGCCGGACGCGATTTCCACAACTTTAATGTCTATTTCCGCGACAACGAAGATTACGAAGTTGTGGCTTTTACAGCGACTCAAATTCCTGACATCCAGGGCCGCAAATACCCCGCGGTACTGGCAGGAAAGCTCTATCCGAAAGGGATCGACATTGTCGACGAGTCTGAAATGGTCGATCTGATTAAGAAACACCACGTAGACTTAGTAGTATTTGCTTACAGTGACGTGACTCACGAAAAGCTCATGCACATAGGCTCCACCGCGATGGCTGCCGGTGCGGACTTTATGATGATGGGCCCCGATCACACCATGGTTAAGAGCACCAAACCGGTTATCGCTGTTACCGCAGTACGTACCGGTGTTGGCAAGAGCCAGACCACCCGCCGGGTTGCGGAGATCCTCCAGGGAATGGGCAAGAAGGTTGTTGCCATCCGTCACCCGATGCCGTATGGCGATCTCGCCAAACAGGCTGTCCAGCGCTTTGCCAGCTATGCTGACCTCGACAAGCATGAGACCACCATTGAAGAGCGCGAAGAGTATGAGCCCCATATCGATAAGGGTATCGTCGTATACGCCGGTGTCGATTATGAAGCTATTCTTCGTGAAGCCGAAAAGGAAGCCGATGTAATCCTGTGGGACGGCGGTAACAACGACATTCCGTTCTACAAATCCGATCTGCACATTCTGTTGGTTGACCCGCACCGCGCTGGGCACGAAGTCAAATACCATCCCGGTGAAACCAATCTCAGAATGGCTGACGTCGTCGTCATCAATAAGATTGACACTGCTTCTGCTGAGGGCATTGATCAGGTTCGCCAGAGCGCGGCCAGGGTTAACCCGAAGGCTGTCGTCGTTGACGCTGCCAGCCCCATTTTCGTGGAGAATGGCGAGCAAATCAGAGGCAAGAGAGTCTTGGTTATTGAAGACGGCCCGACATTGACCCATGGCGAAATGAAGTATGGTGCTGGTATTGTTGCCGCTAAGAAATACGGCGCTGCTGAATTAGTAGATCCCCGCCCGTACGCAGTTGGCAGCATTGACTTTACCTTCAAAAAGTACCCCGGCATCGGAACACTGCTACCGGCAATGGGTTATGGCAAACAGCAAATGCGTGACTTGGAAGCCACAATCGATAAGACCGATTGCGACTTGGTCATCAGCGCTACCCCGATTGATATCACCAGGGTTATCAAGGTGAAAAAACCAATGCTCAGAGTCGGATATGAGCTTCAGGAAATCGGAACTCCGAATCTGAAACAGATTATTGAGAAATTCTTCAATAAATAAATCTGTTTGGTATGATTTTCGGTAAGTCCGGTGAGCTGATGGTAATTCAGCAAGCATAAATGAGCCCGGGAGCAAAGGCTGCCTGCGTTTTTGCAGGCGGCCTTTGCTGTTTTTCGTCATAACCACCGCGGTAGTAGCTTAGAAATTCCCGAATTTTTCACTAATGGCGACCTTTTCCGGCAGGAAATGCTTTTTGTCATGTTGAACCATATGCCATTGTAATTCCCCAACCGGTCGATTACCGGAAGAGGGGTTTGGGTAAGAAGAGGTGCTTATAAATGGATATCTTTGCAAAATGCCAGGAATTTACGGCAGCCAAGGAACTCAAGGAAGCAGGCGGTTATCCTTATTTTATACCGCTGGATGAAACAGAAGGCACTGAAGTTACGATTAATGGACAGCGTCTGATCATGATTGGCAGTAACAATTATCTGGGGTTGACTACAGATCCGCGCGTGCGCGCAGCCGCCATCGAAGCCATCCACAGATTCGGAACCAGTTGTACAGGGTCGCGGTTCTTAAACGGTAACCTCCAAATGCACATTGAACTCGAACAGCGCTTGGCCAATTTTGTGGGGAAAGAAGCAGCGCTCGTTTTTTCAACCGGCATGCAAGTCAATTTGGGCACGATTTCTGCGATTGTTGGCCGCGGGGATATCGTGATTACCGATCGCGATGATCACGCCAGCATTGTGGATGGTTGTCGGCTCTCCTTCGGTCAAATGAAACGTTACCGGCATAATGATATGGCTGATTTGGAGCGCGTGTTGAAACAATGTGATCCAAAAGCCGGCAAGCTGTTAGTCGTTGACGGCCTTTTTAGTATGGAGGGCGATATCGCGCCGCTACCGGAGATGGTGCCACTTTGCCGTAAATACGGCGCCCGCCTGATGTGCGACGATGCGCACGCTCTGGGCGTTTTAGGTCAGGGTCGGGGAACGGCTGCACATTTTGGTATGACTGCAGATGTGGATCTGATTATGAGTACTTTCAGCAAATCATTTGCTTCTCTGGGTGGCTTTATTGCTGGGGATGAAGTTGTGATTCACTATATTCAACACCATGCCAGATCACTGATTTTCAGCGCCAGTATTCCTCCGGCAAGCGCAGCCGCAGCTTTGGCGGCACTTGATATTCTGGAGAAAGAGCCGGAAAGAGTGGAACGCTTGCACCATAACGCTGAAAAAATGAGAGCCGGGTTTAGGGCGTTGGGCTTGGACACTGGCAATAGTGTTACGCCCGTAATTCCCATTATTATCGGCGATGATCAAAAGACTTTTGCGGTCTGGAAAGCCCTATTTGAAGCTGGCGTTTTTACCAATCCCGTGATCAGTCCGGCAGTTGCCCCAGGGCATTCGCTGCTAAGAACGAGTTATATGGCGACTCATACTGATGAACAACTGGATAGAGTGCTGGAGATTTTTGCAGAAGTGCTAAAACAGATCGATTTCCGTCACCAACCCGACGCATCGCTGGAGGCTGCAGCCAGCGCCGATTAGTTGAGCGATGCAGGCACCATTCATAAACCCGCGACCTGCAAAGGTTTAGCGGGTTTTTTTATTGTGTTTAAGAGACTGCGAGTCATACATTGACAGGCGGGGAAAGATATGCTAGAGTGAGATTGCAAACCCGACTAAACCACTCGGGATTGATCAACGACAAGAATTTGGGAGGCGGGGGGCAGGCATAATGAAACTGACGACCCGCGGCGAATACGGCGTTTTGGCCATGCATGATCTGGCCATGCATTATGGCACGGGTCCTGTTGCGTTAAAGGTCATCGCCGCGAGACAGGGAATTTCCGAGCATTATCTGGAGCAGTTAATGCGCCCGCTGCGACAGGATGGACTAGTGCGTAGTGTGCGTGGAGCACAGGGCGGCTACGAGTTGGCGCGCGCTCCTGCCGAAATATCAGTTGGCGATATTTTGAGGGTAGTGGAAGGTCCGCTTTCAACACTTGAGTGTGTTGCAGACGGCGCTTCCTGCAAAAGGTCTGCCAAATGTGCGGCCAGAAGCGTCTGGGAACTGCTTGATCGTAAGATTAACGATGTGCTTGATTCGACGACCCTGCATCATCTGTGTACCGGAACGGTCGGGCAAGAGTAAGCTGAAGGAGTGCGAACTGGGAATGACGAAGCGAATTTACATGGACCATGCTGCCACTACACCGCTGCATCCTGAAGTGCTGGCGGCAATGATGCCGTATCTGACTGAACTTTATGGGAATCCTTCCAGTATTCATAGCTTTGGTCGGGAAACGCGCCAGGCAATTGATACTGCCAGAGATACGATCGCGGAAAATCTCGGTGCGGCTGACGCATCTGAAATAATCTTTACCGGAAGCGGATCTGAATCCGACAACTTTGCCATCAAAGGCACGGCCTTTGCGCTGAAGGAAAAGGGGAATCATATTATTACTTCAGCGATCGAGCACCATGCGGTTTTGGATACCTGCAAATGGCTTGAAAAACAAGGATTCCGGGTGACCTACCTGCCGGTGGACGCCTATGGATTAGTTGATCCGGCGCGCGCAGCTAAGGCAATCACTAATGAAACGATCCTGATGTCAGTGCATTATGCTAATAACGAGATCGGTACGATCGAGCCTATTGAAGAGCTGGGAGAGATTGCCCGGGCGAAAGGAATTCTGTTTCATACGGATGCTGTTCAAGCCATTGGCAGCTTACCATTGCGGTTGAAAGACATGCCTGTTGATATGGTGTCGTTTTCCGCGCATAAGTTCTATGGCCCTAAAGGAATCGGCGGCCTATATCTGCGCAAAGGGACCCGCCCCATACAGTTGATTCACGGGGGCGCTCAGGAAAGAAACCGGCGCGCCGGAACAGAGAACGTTGCCGGGATTGTGGGTATGGCTGAGGCGCTCAAGCTGGCGCTGAACGACATGGAGGCTCGCAATATCAGAATTGCTGAATTGAGGGACCGCTTGATTCAAGGCGTTTTCAATCAGATCGATCATGTCAGGCTCAATGGACATCCTGCCAGACGTTTGCCTGGCAATAGCAGTTTTTGTTTCCAATACATCGAAGGCGAATCGCTGCTGCTTAATCTTGACCTGCAGGGCATCGCTGGTTCGAGTGGATCTGCTTGTACCTCTGGCTCGCTGGAACCGTCCCATGTTTTGCTGGCGCTCGGTTTGTCACATGAAATTGCTCACGGTTCATTACGTCTGACATTGGGGAGCGCGACCACGAGTGAAGAAATTGATCATATATTGGCGGTTTTGCCGGGCATTGTTGCCAAATTGCGTGATATGTCGCCGTTATTCAACGTGAAAGGTGTAGGTGAGGCAGTGTGTACAGCCAAAAAGTGATGGATCATTTTTCAAACCCGCGCAATGTGGGAGAGCTTTCGGATGCTAATGGTATTGGTGAGGTTGGCAACCCGACTTGCGGTGATATCATGAAAATGTATATCAAAGTTGAAGACGGTCGTATTGCCGATATCCGTTTTAAGACTTTCGGCTGCGGTGCGGCGATCGCTACCAGCAGTATGGTTACCGAAATGGTCAAAGGTAAGACTTTGGAGGAAGCGCTGGCAGTGACCAATAAAGACGTAGCGGAAGAACTGGGTGGTCTGCCTGCGCCTAAACTGCATTGTTCGAATCTGGCGGCGGATGCCCTGCATAAGGCGATCGACGACTATCGGGAGCGCAGGGCGGCGGGAGCGGAACCGGGACGGGAAGAGGGAACGGAACCGGAATCCGGACGGGGATCGGCAGAGGCATGAAGCAGAGGCGCGTTCTGGTTGCCATGAGCGGTGGCGTGGACAGTTCCCTGGCTGCTGTATTGCTGAAAGAACAAGGCTATGACGTGATTGGTGCAACGATGCAGCTTTGGCCGTCCTTCCTGCCGGATCCTGAGGAGGACGGCGGCTGTTGCTCGCTTTCTGCAGTAGAGGATGCCCGCCGGGTGGCCAGTAAAATTGGCATTCCATTTTATGTAGTCAATTTTCAGGACCTTTTCCAGAAAGAAGTCATTGACCGTTTTGTTGATGAATACGCCGCCGGGCGGACGCCTAATCCTTGCATCGTCTGCAATACCTATGTTAAATTCGGAGCGCTGCTTCACAAAGCGCGCCAACTGGGTGCAGATTATCTGGCGACCGGGCATTATGCGCGGGTCGAAAGCGGCCACCGCTTCTTGTTGCGCAAGGCAATTGATGCCAGCAAAGACCAGACATATGCCCTTTATGGACTGACTCAGGATCAATTGGCCGCCACTTTGTTTCCGCTGGGTAATCTGCACAAATCTGAAACGCGTCATTTGGCTGCGACACACGGTTTGGCTGTGGCTGATAAGCCCGATAGCCAGGAAATCTGTTTCGTTCACGGGGATTATCGGGATTTTCTGAAGTCATATCGCCCAGAGCTGAGCAAACCCGGGGAGATTGTCGACCTGAGCGGTAAGGTGGTCGGTAAACATGCAGGGCTGGCCTTTTATACTATTGGGCAGCGCAAAGGCTTGGGTGCCTTAGGCCCTAAGCCGATGTTCGTGGTCGCCCTGGATAATGAAAAAAACCAAGTGATTGTGGGCGATAGCAGTCAGGTGATGGGCAATTCCTTACTGGCAGGCCATCTGAATTGGATCGCGATTCCGGCTCTGCAGGGGAGCATGAGAGTACTAGCCAAAATAAGGTATTCGTTTCCGCCGGCGTGGGCGATTATTAAGCCGTCGGCATCGGCTGAACGAACAGCTGCTGGACGAGCAGTTAACGGAGCGGCCGCCTCCGCCAGCTTAGTAAAAGTGGAATTTGAGCAACCGCAAAGAGCGATTACTCCAGGTCAGGCGGTTGTCTTTTATGTTGAGGATAAAGTAGTCGGCGGAGGGACAATCTTACAGGCGCTTCCGGAGCACTGACCCCTTTGTTTCTGAATTAGACCTGCTCCTTTCCGGAATAATATTAGATAGCGAATTGCCTCGGCCGGAAAGGAGTGACGCAGGTGAATCGTTTCGCAAAAGGAATTGTTGCCGGTGGCCTGCTCGGGGCGGCAATTGGTGCGGTTTTGATTCTGCGCAGCAGCCCAGAGACTCAGGAGAAGATTCTCGCCCGCACAAGAGAGATGGGCGATAGCGCTAAGCGCACAGCGCATAAGGTTGCGAATAGCGCTGCACAATTCGGATCGTCGGTAAAGTCCAACACATTGGCTTTCACCAGACGCTTTACAGACAACAGGCCTGAACTTGAATCTTGAATTGAATCTTGAAAAGGCGCACCGCAAAAGGTGCGCATTTTAATATGGGGGCCGCTTAGTGGGTAATAACAAACAGGCATTTCCGGTAGGCGTACTACGCGTATTGCTGGTAATCCTGATTATCGTGCTGGGATTCTTTATCCTACGGCCAGTGTTTGGTCTACTGCTGGGAACGCTCTTTCTGGCCTTCCTGCTGAATCCATTAGTCGAGCTGATTCAGTCCAAAGGAGCCAGCAGGCAGGCAGCGGCTTTGACATGCTATTTACTGCTCGTCCTGGTGCTGTTCTTAATTCTGGCAGTGGTGATTCCAATATTGGCAAATGAAACGCGCCGGGCGGCCGAAGCCTTTCCGCGCCTGGCTGTTGACATTCAGAAAAGGCTGGCCGCTTTTGAAACCTGGTTTGATCGTTTGCGGCTGCCGATCAACCTCAACCTTCGAGAAGCCTTGCAGACCGGTTTGCAGCGGCTGCAGGCACAGATTGAGTCACTGATCACGCGCCTGGCAGTGGGCATTCCCGGTTTTTTTTCGAGACTGGCCACCTATTTTCTGGCCCCGATACTAGCTTATTACGTCAGTCGTGATTATCCGACACTGGCCAGACAAATCACGCGGCTAGTGCCAGCCAAACATCGCAATGATTTTCAGAGAATCAGTACTGAGATAAACCACGCCTTATCGAATTACCTGAGAGGGCAGCTGACAGTAGGATTATTTGTCGGCGTATTTGTGGCGATTGGTCTTGTATTGCTTAACGTGGAGTTTGCGCTTTTGATTGGCTTCGGGGCTGGATTATTCAATGTGATTCCTTACTTTGGACCCGTGATCGCAGCTGTGCCAGCAGTCTTGCTGGCTTTGCGCCAATCGGTCTGGACGCCCCTGTATGTGATTATTTTGTTCATAATAGCCAACCAGCTGGAAAGCGTGGTACTCAGCCCGCGTATTTTGGGGCGCAGAGTCGGTCTGCATCCATTTGTGGTAATTCTGGCCGTTCTGATCGGGGGCAGGCTCTTTGGGATCTGGGGTTTGCTGGGGGCCGTGCCGGTAGTGGTCATGATCAAGATCGTATTGCCATACTTGTGGTGGCGCACGAGCGGAGAGTCAGAAAAGGGATTGTTGCGGCCAGAATTGGCTGCCGTAGCCGTCTATGAAGCGGATCGAATCTGGTTGGTGCAGACAGTCAACGGTTGGCATTTACCCGCGACAACAGTGGCTCATGGGGAAGCACCGGTCTTGGCTGGCAAGCGCGCCGTCGAAGAAAGCCTTGGGTTTCAGGTCGACTTTGACTCAGACAGCCCGCAGCGTATTACGCGGGATGAGTGCGCCACGCGCTACCTGTTCGCTGGACGCCCGAATGAAGAGGTTCGCGAAGCCAAGGCAGGTGCTAAGCTTTTCCCGGCTGTAGAGGCCGTGTTAGCCTTAGAGGGCGGGCAAGAGGACGGACAAAGGGACGGTTCTTCTGTCTGACACAAGGGGACGGTTCTTCTGTGTCATTTTCCGGAAATTAAATTTAGATGACACAGAAGAACCGTCCCCTTGTGTCCCCATGTCCGCAACTAGATGCGCACGGCCGTACCGCTGGCAGTAACCATCAGCATTCCTTCGCGTATAACTTCATAGTCCAAATCGATTCCGACAACGGCGTTGGCTCCCATTCTACGCGCCTCTTCACCCATTTCCTGCAGAGATATGCGGCGGGCCTGCGCCAGTTTTTCTTCGTAAGCGCCGGAACGACCGCCAATAACGTCGGTCAGACCAGCCAGCATATCCCGGACAATATTGGCACCCATAATTGCCTCACCGGCGACAACGCCAAAATACTGCTGGATTGGCTTACCTTCAATTGACGGAGTGGTAGTTAAAATCATCTGTACCCATCCTTTCTTTGTCCGTGTTTGCTTGCTTATACGTCCAGAATTTTGGTAAGTTTCATCCGGGGGATGGGCAGCGGACACAAGGGGACGGTTCTCCTGTGTCATCGACATGTGGGGATTATCAATAAATGACACAGGAGAACCGTCCCCTTGTGTTCCCCGCTTTCTGCCCAATCCAAATTGACAAGCCGGTTCGGCAGAGGTATTATTAAGGATGAATTAACCGATTTTGGGCAGGCTTTCCTGCTCTTTTTGATCCGATGCGTGACTTCAGGGCAACTAAGCTCAAACGGGCGGGGGAATAGGCGATGGCGATGCAGCGTCTCAAATCGTCTCGATTGACCAAAATCAAAGTGGCAGCAATTATCATGACGGCGCTTTTTGTGATCACTGTTTGTCCGGCGCGCGCGGAGGATCAGTCCAGTGTGCTGGAGCAAGGGCCGCGGCTGGCGGTGATTTTGGTCATCGAAAACTTGAATACCGCAGACTTTCTGGCTGAACAGGGTCTTTTGCGTCAGGAGCTTCTCCCACGGGGATCCTTCGGGATCATGACGACACGCTCCTCTGGCTCTTTCTTACCAGAAAAGCAATTGATGACGATCTCAGCGGGCCTTTTGAGCATTGCCGGCACCGAAGCCGGACTAATTTACGAATCATCGGAAATGGTGGAAGGCATTCCAGCTGGCGCTGTTTTCACAGTGCGAACTGGCGAGGAGGCACCCGCACACGGAGCGGTGGCTCTGGAAATAGTGCGCATCCACAACCGTGTCAGTGACAGTGATACTTCCGGGGTTCCTGGAATGCTGGGCGGCATACTAAGAACGAACGGCATCAGGACCGCGGCTATTGGAAACAGCGACTCCCTCGGTAAGGTCAGGAGAACCGGTGCGATCCTGGCAATGGATCAGACAGGTCGTCTTGATTTGACTGCAATTGGATCGGAAATTCTCATGGCGGACCTAAGTTTTCCCGGGGGAAAGCGCCTTAACAGCGCACTGGCGCTGCAAAAGTTGCAGGAGTTCAGAAAACAAAACGCCCGCTTAATGATTGTGATGGAATACGGCGACGGCGAGCGTCTCGCCGGTGAACTGCCCTATATGAGCGCCCTTGCGGCTGCAAAACACAAGTCTGACTTTATGCGCGACGTCTCGCTTTTTGCGGCAGAAATTATGGAGAATCTTGACCTATCCCGCGAACTGTTTGTCATTTTGAGCTCGTCTCCAGATGATGCGGCTTGGGCCGGCGGAGATCGTCTCTGCCCCGTAGCCGTTTTCGGCCCGCACTTTGACCAGACAGTACTAAACTCTGCGGGAACGCGCATTCCGGGCCTACTTATTCCGCAAGACATTAGCGCTACGATAGCTAGTTATTTTGGACTGGAACTGCCCGCTTCCGCCAACGGCCGACCAATGAACGCGGTGGCAGGCGAATACCACGAACTGGCGGCATCCCACGCACGCTGGGTGAATACTGAGCAGCTGCGTCGCCCGGTACTCGAAACTTATGTCGTAATTCTGATTATCAGCATCCTGGCTGCGGCGGTCTTGATTTTATGGCGCGGCCGTCCCTTGCTGCAGTCACTCTGCCGCTACCTTCTGGAGACGCTGGTGTTTGTGCCATTGGCACTCCTGGTGTTGCCGCTACTCGGGATTACATCATTAGCAGGTGTGCTGCTGTTGACTGCAGTCTTCGCCGCGATCCTGAAAACAATTGGCAGCGCCATTTGCAAAGAATCTTCTTTTATTTTTGCCTTTGCCGGCGGCCTGACCTCGATTGTGCTACTAATCGACACGCTGGCAGGCGGATTTCTGTTGCACCGGTCGTTGCTGAGTTATTCGCCAATGCTGGGAGCGCGCTTTTACGGAATTGGCAATGAATATATGGGCATTTTGATCGGAATGTCCATTGTGACTGCTGCCGTTTGGCTGGACCATACTAAGATTAAGAGTAGGTGGAAACTGCTACTGGTGGCGCTCTACTTTCTGATCGTGACCGTCATCACCGCATTTCCGCAGTGGGGCGCGAATGTCGGCGGCGCAATTACCGCTGCTGTTGCATTACCAATCACCTTTTTGATGTTCGCCGGCCGCAAAATAAAACCAAGAGCAATCTTGGTGGCTGGTGGCGCTACGTTAGCCTTATTGGCTTTTATGATCATTTTTGAAATGCGCAAGAACCCTGCCGACATGACCCATCTTGGAAAGGCTTTTTTGTCCTTAATCAATGACGGACCACAGACTTTCATGACATTGATCCAGCGTAAGATCTCAATGAATTTGCGCCTTTTCCGCTATACCTATTGGACAAAAGTCTTGATGGCCTTTCTGCTCATCCTGCCGCTCCTGTTTAAGAGGCCGCCGCATGTACTGGCGCAGATTTTTCGCAAACGCCCCATGCTTAGGAAAGGTTTCATCGGAGCGGTATTGGCTAGCATCATCGCGCTGATCGTTAATGATTCTGGTGTAGTAGCTGCAGCCACCTGCATGATCCTGGCAGGAATCGGATTGATCGATCTGGTATTAATCGAAGTGTACGCGCCAGATTCAGTTGGCGCACAGCAGCCAAAAACGGCGAAAAGCTGTTAAAGGGAGGAATCGGCGTGACCAACCGGAAGGTAATTCGGATCCGGGACGGAGAGACCATTAATTCAGTAGTCCGGCGTCTGAGAAATACAGTAGAACCGGTTGTGCATCTGGTTTCTGATGGAGCGGACAGTCTGTTTGCCAACATTGTTAATCTACGCTTGATCCATTATTATGCCGCTCAGGACAACAAGACTGTGATTATTGAATGCAACAGCCCGGAAGTGAGGAAAATGTGCGCCGCGATCGGCCTCGGCCTTGCAGGCGATGATGTAGGTGACGGTGGCGCTGACGACGATAATGACACCAGCGCAAACGCCATTTACGATACCTCAGCAGCCGCGGCGACGGAAATGGAACCGGCCAAAGTGCCCGGGTCTGCCCTCGGGTCTGCGCCCAGATCTGCACCAAAGTCTGCACACGAATCCGCACCGGGTTCAGCAGCTGGTCGGCCAATCAACCCGCAGCTGTTCAAGTACATTCTTATTGGTGCGCTGCTGGTAGCGGTGATTTTCGTTGTGGCCGCCGTTTTATCCGTGCTTCCGAGCGCGACAGTGATCATCCATCCAACGCGCCGACAAATGGTGACAGACCTGAATATTGTGCTATCTTTAACGCAAAAAAAGCCTGACCTTACCGAAAAAGTACTGCCAGCCACCACAATTGACAGGCAGGATGTTCTCGAGTTTACGATGCCGACCACTGGCAGGGCGCAGGTTGGCTATAAATCGGCCCAGGGATTAGTGACTTTTATTAATGATAACGCCAATCCGATCACTGTTCCGGCTGGCACAATCGTGATGACCCAAAATGGGATCTGTTTTGCCACCGCGAAAGAGGTTGTTGTACCCAGGCGGAATGTCGAGTATTTTGCAGGCGTACCTGCCGGATTACGAGCTGGTCAGGCCGAGGCTGCTATTGCGGCAGTAGAGTTGGGGAGCGCGGGAAATATAAGCGCCCGCAGAATTCAGACCATCCAGGGACCACTGGCCGAAAACTTGCGGGTCG
>ENA-UOOK01002917-UOOK01002917.1-fermentation-metagenome-genome-assembly--contig:-NODE-2917-length-20207-cov-4.465413_pt1 | contig 20207 bp, 11 predicted proteins | sample MGYA00245777_ERZ724023 | MGnify/ENA primary metagenome ERZ724023 (study PRJEB28704, sample SAMN03018312) | fermentation metagenome | biome: anthropogenic terrestrial biome; feature: soil; material...
ATGCTGGATTCTGTTTTCGTGTTGCCTCCAATATTTGATGATAGCTATTATGGTCAGGTCATACATGAGATCAGGGAGATGCAGATTATGGATTTTGGTAACTATGCTCATGGTAATCAACCTATCCAGCACATGATCTATTTATATGGTTATTCAGGGCAACCCTGGAAAATTCAGTATTGGGTCAGGGAAGTGATGGACCGACTGTATAATGCTAATCCTGATGGCTATTGCGGAGATGAGGATAATGGCCAGACTTCTGCCTGGTATGTGTTCTCTGCTCTTGGCTTTTATCCGGTATGTCCTGGCTCTAACCAGTATGTGTTGGGAACTCCTTACTTTAAGGATATCAAGTTGCACTTGCAGAATGGAAAGACTTTGGAGATCTCTGCACCGGGCAACAGCACGGAAAATAAATATGTGAGATCTCTTAAGGTCAATGGGGTCGAATATACGAAGAATTATGTGACTCATTCGATGCTGTTTGACGGAGGAAAACTCCTTTTCGATATGGATAATAAACCGAATAAGCAACGTGGCATTACGGATTCTGATGCTCCTTATTCGTTTTCGGATTTTCATAACAGATAACTGAAATGTGTTTGAAAAAATTGTATGTCTTATTAGGACTTGCCTTCTGCTCGGGAGTGGCTATGGGCCAGAATTGCACAGACTGGGTGAATCCCATGATCGGTACCAATGGTATGGGGCACACCTTTCCAGGTGCATGTGCTCCGTTTGGCATCGTCCAGCTAAGTCCGGAAACGGATACGATCCCACAGAATGTAAATGGAAAATACCAGCCTCAGGCTTATGCTTACTGCGCCGGCTATCAGTATCATGACAGGACTATTGTCGGTTTCAGTCACACTCACCTGAGTGGCACCGGACATTCTGACCTTGGTGATGTCATGATAATGCCGGTAGATGGTCCCCTGAAATTGAATCCAGGAACGGCTGCAGATCCGGATGCCGGATACCGTTCCCGTTTCTCCCATAAAACGGAGAAGTGTGCCCCTGGCTATTATGAAGTGGAATTGAGTGATTATCATATTAAGGTCCAGTTGACGGCTACTCAGCGAGTGGGCGTTCACCAGTATACTTTTCCGGACAGGAAAGGTCGTTTCATCCTGGATCTCGGCCATGGAATCTATAATTACAAAGGCAAGACCCTTTGGACTTATCTGCGGGTTGTGAATGATACTTTGCTGACCGGTTACCGGATTACTAATGGCTGGGCCCGCCAGAACTATACTTACTTTGCCATCTCCCTGTCTTCCCCGGTGAAGGACTGGGGCTATACGGACCGTCAGAAGATGCCATACGGTGGGTTCTGGGGCAGGTTTGACCTTCACCATAATTTTCCGGATATGGCCGGAAGGGAAATGGTGGGCTATTTCGATGTTGACCTTCCTTCTGATGACCGGCTGGTCGTGAAGGTCGCTCTCTCCGGGGTCAGCATGGCGGGTGCCCTGAAGAATCTTATGGCTGAGGCTGCCGGAAAGTCATTTGAGCAGATCCACCAAGAGGCCTCTGACCGTTGGGAGAAGGAACTCAATTCTATAGAGGTGAAAGGCTCTCCTGATCAACTGGCCATGTTCTATACTTCGTATTACCATACGATGATCAATCCTTCGGTTTATATGGATGTGGATGGGAGATACAGGGGGATAGACCAGGAGATCCACCAGGCAAAGGATTTTACCAACTATACGATTTTCTCCTTGTGGGATACCTATCGTGCAGAACATCCTTTGCTGAACCTGATGAAACCGGCTGAGGGACTGGACATGGCCAGAACTATGCTGAAATTACAGGAACAGAATCCGATGCACCTCCTGCCGGTATGGAGCCTCATGGCGAATGAAGGCTGGTGCATGAGCGGCTATCATGCTGTAGCTGTCCTGGCCGACGTTGTGTCTAAGATTGGGAAGTTGGATGCCCGTGAGGCGTTGAAAGCGATGGTTACGACAGCTACTTCTCCATGGATGGAAGGCATGAAGGATTATATGAGACTGGGCTATGTGCCTTATGACCACTGTAGTATCTCGGCTTCGAACACCCTGGAATATGCGTTTGATGACTGGGCAGTCTATCGCGTGGCTCAGGCCACTGGGGACAAGATTGTTGCAGAGCAGTTTAAAAAACGGGCTTTGAACTACCGGAATATCTATGATCCGGCCATCAGTATGGCCTGTCCCCGTTGTGCGGACGGTACATTCAAAAAACCGTTCAGTGTCTTACAGACCTATGGGGAGGGATTTATAGAGGGGAATTCTGCCAACTATTCCTTCCATGTACCCCAGGATGTTTTTGGCATGATCCATTGCATGGGTGGGGACAAGAATTTTATCCGCCAACTGGATCATCTTTTTTCTTCTCATCTTCCGAAAGTATATTATGAGAAAAATGAGGATATTACTGAGGAAGGGCTGTTGGGGGGCTATGATCATGGCAATGAGCCCAGCCACCATATCGCCTATCTGTATGCCTGGACTTCCCAGCCCTGGAAAACTCAGTACTGGATCCGTGAGATCATGAACCGTATGTACAAGAATAATATCAATGGCTTGAGCGGAAATGATGACTGTGGACAGATGTCTGCATGGTACGTTTTCTCGGCATTGGGATTCTATCCGGTATGTCCGGGGACAGATCAGTATGTGCTGGGTGCACCGTATGTTCCTTATGCCCGGTTGAGTCTTCCGGATGGGAACACTTTTGTCATTATGGCGCCTGGGGTGAGTGATTCCAAAAGATATGTGAAGGCTGTCAGACTGAATGGAAAAAAATATGAAAAAATATATATCACTCATGAAGACATCCTCAGAGGCGGAACTCTGGAATTTATCATGGCTTCTCAACCTGATAAGAAGCGTGGGCTGGCCTTGTCGGACAAGCCTTATTCATTAACATTACCTGATCGGTAATATCACTTTTATAATTATCTTATTATTATGAAGAAATATTCTTTCTTGTTTATCCTTTTGTGGTCTGTTCCCTTGCTGGTGTCTGCCCATTCTCATAAAGATGCCTTATCCCTGTGGAAAAATTATCCGGTAGGGAGGATTAATTTTGTCGATAAGGCGCCTGATACGGAAGGCTCACGGATTTACCATGCTATTATCCCTGATCCTGTCGCTTTTATCCAGGATAAGGCACGGCGGGTGCTCTGTACTTTGTATGATTCTCCTAAAGACAGCATTCCTCCGGTTGACCAGATTGACTATATCCTGGAAGACAGTAAGGGAATATCTGCAAAGGGAGGTGGCCATGGCCATATCAATATATGGTTTAGTACGCGTCATGTGGAGCAGTCCTTCGCAAACAGAGATACGGCCAAGGTACTGTATGAGACGGCCGGTGTGCTGTTTCATGAACTTACCCATGCTTATCAACTTGAACCTCAGGGGATCGGAGATTATGGAAGCAGTAAGGTCTTCTGGGCGTTTATTGAGGGGATGGCTGATGCTGTACGGGTGGCAAATGGTTATTTTACTCCTCAGGACCGTCCCAGAGGAGGCTCTTATATGGATGGTTATCGCCGTCTGGGGTTCTTCCTGGTCTGGATCAGGGATCATTATGACCGGAATTTCTTACGGGAGTTTAACCGGAGTACCTTGAAGGTGATCCCCTGGTCGTTTGACGGGGCGATCAAACAGGTACTGGGCAAGCAATATTCTATAGATGGCTTATGGCGTCAGTATGAGGTTGCCGTGGGAGATATTCGGCCATGAGTAAAAAACGATTTGTGTTCTTGCTCCTGGCGGGCATGTCTTCCATTTGTATGTCCGGAAAGTCTGTGGAGCCAGTCCGACTGACCGATTATGTGAATCCTTTTGTCGGGACAGATGGCTATGGGAATACTTATCCCGGTCCTCAGGTTCCGTTTGGAGGGATTCAGATAGGACCGGATACGGATGAACATTTTTATGATGCGGCTTCCGGGTATAAATATGATCGTCATTCCATACAGGGATTCAGCTTGAACCATTTAAGCGGAACGGGTATCCCTGATCTGGGTGATTTCCTGTTTATGCCCGGGACCGGTAAGGTGAAGTTATCCCCTGGAACAGAGGAATACCCTGATTCTGGCTACCGTTCTCGTTTTTCTCATTCCGAGGAGTGGGCCTCGCCTGATTACTATGGGGTGGTGCTGAAAGATTATGGCGTCAAGGCTGAAATGACTTCAGGAAGGAGAAGCGGCATCTTCCGTTTTACTTATCCTGAATCCAAAGAGTCTTTTATCCTGATCGACATGAATCATACGTTATGGCAGACTTGTGTGTGGTCTGATCTCCGGATGGTTAATGACTCGACGATTGTGGGATATAAATTGGTAAAAGGATGGGGACCTGAGCGACATACGTATTTTGCAGCAGTATTCTCAAAGAAACTGACGGATTTTGCCATCTACCAGGATAAGAAACGGATATACTATGATAAATCCGGCCGGTTTCGTTCCAGTCGTGAGGCATGGGGTACGAATCTGATGGCTTGCATCCGGTTTTCTACCCAATCCGGTGAGCCGGTATATGTGAAGACCGCTATTTCATCTGTAAGTACAGAAGGTGCACTGAATAATCTGAGAGAACTTGACGGAGAGTCATTCGATTCTCTCCGGGCAGAAGGGGTGTCATTGTGGGAGAAAGAACTTGGCAAATATCAAATTGTTGCTGACCGGAAAGATAAAACGACTTTTTATACTTCTGTTTATCATGCTTCCTTATGTCCTTTTGTCTTCCAGGATGCTGATGGGCGGTATCGTGCTTTGGACAAGAACATTAGCCAGGCAGACGGTTTCACTAACTATACCGTATTTTCGTTATGGGATACCTATAGGGCTTTGCATCCTTTGTTTAATCTGGTACAACAGGATAAGGCAAGGGATATTTCCTGTTCTCTTCTGGCTCATTATGACAGGAGTGTGGAGCACATGCTTCCTGTCTGGTCTTTTTACGGGAATGAAACCTGGTGCATGATCGGCTATCATGCCGTTTCTGTGTTGGCTGACATGATTGTCAAAAAGATGCCTGGCGTAGACTATGAGCGGGCTTATCAAGCGATGAAAGCTACGGCGACAAATCCTCACTATGATTGTCTGCCGGAATATGATCGTTTGGGATATGTCCCGTTTGATCTCGAGAATGAATCTGTTTCAAAGACTCTGGAATATGCATACGATGACTACTGTATAGCCCGGGCTGCACAGGCTCTTGGGAAAGGGAAGGATTATGCCTATTTCTTCAATCGCGCCTTATCTTACCAGAATCTCTATGACTGTTCTACTCATTATATGCGAGGGAAGGACTCTCATGGAAACTGGCGTACACCTTTTACTCCGGTGGCTTATCAGGGGCCCGGTTCTGCCGCTGGCTGGGGGGATATTACAGAAGGCTTTACAGTGCAGTATACTTGGTATGTGCCTCATGACGTCCAAGGGCTTATTGATTTGATGGGACCGAAATGGTTCAAGGCTCGTCTGGATTCTTTATTCTCAATCCCTTTACCTGAAAATATTCCCGGTGCCCATGATATTCAGGGCCGTATCGGTGCATACTGGCATGGCAATGAACCTTGTCATCATATCGCCTATTTGTATAATTATATAAAGGAACCCTGGATGTGCCAGAAATGGGTGCGTACGATAGTCAGCCGTTTCTATGGTGATCAGCCGGGGGCCTTGTCCGGTAATGATGATTGTGGCCAGATGTCTGCGTGGTATATCTTTAACTGTATGGGCTTTTATCCGGTCGCTCCTTCGAGCAATATTTATAACATAGGTTCTCCTGCCTTGAGTCAAATAAAGGTCCGGATGAGTAATGGGAGGTATATTGATGTCCAGACAGAGAACTGGAGTAAAAAGAATTTGTATGTGAAAAAACTGTTTATGAATGGAAAACTTTATACTAAGTCTTATATCACATGGAATGATATCAGGGATGGTGTTCGCTTGAAATTCGTGATGAGCAGAACTCCTGACTATAAACGGGGAATACTGGATTCGGATGTTCCTCCATCCATATCTTCTTCCTCGCATCTTGTAAAATATGCCCTTCCTCTTCATGGAGAATGACCGTAGTTTCATAAGGAGCTTGAATAAAAAATAGAATAATATTTTCAGTTATGAGAAATAACGAAAAACTTTTAGGATTGATGATGGCTTTGTCCCTCTTGTCAGTCAAAAACGTATATGCTGTTCCAAATCTTCATGTAGAAAAATGTGTGAATCATAGTACGATGACAGCATCCGTTCCTGGTGTAAGTCTGGTCACCCATCGTCCTCCGGTATCTCAGCGTCTGTTCCGTTCCAAAGTGATTGACCGGAGAATAGCAGAGGTAAAGAAAATCCTGAAGGGGAATCCCTATCTGGCATGGCTGTTTGAAAACTGTTATCCGAATACGCTGGATACGACTGTCCATTATGGTAAGGATGCGAATGGTAATGACGATACCGTTGTCTATACGGGAGATATCCATGCGATGTGGCTCCGCGACTCAGGAGCCCAGGTATGGCCCTACGTCCAGTTCGCCAACAAGGATCCCCGGTTGAAAGCCATGCTTCGCGGAGTGATCAACCGTCAGATGAAATGTATCAATATTGACCCGTATGCAAATGCCTTCAATGATGGTCCTACCGGGAGTGAATGGGACAGTGACGAGACAGCTATGAAACCGGAACTGCACGAACGTAAATATGAGATTGATTCCCTGTGCTATCCGATCCGCCTGGCCTACTATTACTGGCAGGTGACCGGTGATACATCCGTGTTCGGTCCGGAATGGCTGTCAGCCATACAGAACGTACTGAAAACCTTCCGTGAACAGCAGCGCAAGAGCGGACCGGGTCCCTATCATTTCATGCGCAAGACGGACCGTGCCCTGGATACGGTACAGAATGACGGCTATGGAGCGCCTGTAAAACCGGTAGGCCTGATTGCCTCGGTCTTCCGTCCCTCTGACGACGCGACGACATTCCTGTTTCTGGTGCCTTCAAATTTTATGGCAGTGAGTTCCCTTCGTAAGGCATCTGAAATATTGAAGAAGGTGAACGGCCGTGATGACCTGGCCTCACAGTGTACCTCTCTGGCAGATGAAGTGGAAACGGCCTTGCACAAGTATGCCGTATACAATCATCCCAAGTATGGCAGGATCTATGCCTATGAAGTGGACGGCTTCGGGAATCACCTGCTGATGGATGATGCGAATGCTCCGAGCCTTCTGGCTATGGGCTATCTGGATCCGTCAGAGATGAAGGATCCCATCTATCAGAATACACGTCGTTTCGTCTGGAGTGATGATAATCCTTATTTCTTCCGTGGGAGTGCAGCGGAAGGAATAGGTGGTCCTCATGTAGGATATGATATGATCTGGCCGATGTCCATCATGATGAGAGCCTTCACGAGCACGGATGATGCGGAAATCAAATGGTGCATCGAAACCCTGGAACGAACGGATGCCGGTATGGGGTTCATGCATGAATCCTTCAACAAGAATGATCCGAAAAAGTTTACCCGTCCGTGGTTTGCCTGGTCGGACACATTGTTCGGTGAACTGATCCTGAAACTGGTCGATGAAGGGAAAGTCGACCTGCTGAATAGTGCTAAAAGATAAAACAGGATACAAAAATGAAAAGAGGCTGGCAAGTGTTTTGCCAACCTCTTACATTATGACTATCGTAACGATTTACATTTCCCATGCACCTCGTTATGGCTTTGTCAATGATTAGATTTATTTGATGGAAGCCTGATAGATCTTGTCAATGGAGCTCTTCAGCATCTTGTCGAAGTCCCCGTCAGACTGCTTTGCATTTAAGCCTTGTAATAGGGCACGGGAGAAACTAGCGATCATTCCGTGATTCTGTGCCAGTTTTTCACATGCATCATCCTGGGTGTAACCTCCCGAGAGGGCAACTACACGTACGACACGACCGTCTGCCATCAAGTCAGAATAGAAATTGGTTACGGTAGGAATAGTAAGTTTGAAGATTACTTTCTGATCTTTATCCAGTTTCTCCAGATTCTCCTTCAGATATTTCTTCAGGAGCTCTTCGCATTTGGCCTTTTCAGGAGCGTGAATATCGACTTCCGGCTCAATGATAGGAACCAGGCCGTAAGCAATGATTCTTTTGGCAATTTCAAACTGCTGGTCTGCAATCTTCTTGATGCCGCCTTCATTGGCTTCCTTGATCACAGAGCGCATCTTCGTACCGAAGATATGGCGTTTCTGGGCTTGTTTCAGTAAGTCGTCCAGTGCAGGCATAGGTTTCATGACCTGGACGCCGTTCTCCAAAGGAGCAAGACCCTTGTCAACTTTCAGAATAGGTACCACGTGCTTTTTCTCCCACAGATAGTCAGCAGTATACATCCCGTCAATCTTGCGGTTCATCGTGTTCTCAAACAAAATGGCAGCGATAATCCTGTCACCCTTGAATGCAGGAGCCTTGATAACCCTGGTACGCATCTGATGGACGAGATCGAACATCTCCTCGTCAGTCTTCCAGGCATCTTCGTTGATACCATAATTCTTCAAAGCTTTTGGCGTGCTTCCACCACTCTGATCCAGTGCTGCAATGAATCCTTTACCGGATTTCATTTGCTCTAATTGAATTGCATTCATAATTTTCTGTTTTATATTATGTTATTTTATGCCTTCAAACAAATGTAGATAAAATATCAATAACTTATCACTTTTTTCTTGAATTTCTTCATTCGGAATGTGAAATATAGTTAATACCTATTTACTGATAATGCTCTTAACCGACTGTGTATCTATCACTTGCCGCTTTTTATGTCTTTCTCCTCCTGCTTATGCTTATTTTGCCAATCCCTGTTTGGCCACGGCCTCCTGCTTGCGCTTGATTTCTTCCGGATCACCCAGGTAGAAGTCCTTGGTAAGTTTGAGATAGTCATCAAACTCGAAGACGTAGGGAACTGCTGTGGGGATATTCAACTTACTGATATCATCGTCTGATATTCCCTTCAAGTGCTTTACAATACCACGTAAACTGTTACCGTGAGCAACGACCAGTATATTGTCTGATTTCATTAATCGAGGGAAGATCTCACATTCCCAGTAAGGCATCACCCGTGCGATGGTGTCTTTGAGTGATTCCGTATCGGGGATATATTCCGGTGGGACAGCGGCATAACGCGCATCATGCCGTGGATTGTCCGGATTATCTTCTGACATTGCCTTGGGGGCAATATCAAAACTTCGACGCCAGATATGTACCTGCTCATTACCATATTTTTCTGCTGTCTCACTCTTGTTCAGGCCTTGAAGAAAGCCGTAGTGCTTTTCATTCAGTCTCCAGGATTTGAGGACAGGAATCCAATCTTCATCCATCTTGTCCAGAACACAGTTGAGCGTCTTGACGGCCCTTTTTAAATAAGAGGTGTAAGCGATGTCAAAAGTATAGCCTTCTTGCTTCAGAAGTTTTCCGGCGTTTTCCGCCTCCGTTATTCCCTGGGGAGATAAATCTACGTTTGTCCAACCTGTAAACCGGTTTTCTTTGTTCCATTGGCTTTGGCCATGTCTGACTAATACGATTCTTTTCATTTCTTTGATGAATTTATGAAGTCCAACAATATTTTTATTCTGCATCAGCCAGGGAGGTGCTTCTATGGTAGTTGAGAGCCAAAGTTTAGTGTCTTCTCTGACCTTTTACAAATATAACACTAAATATTTTATCGGACTACTTTTTAGATGATTTTTAACGGTTTGACTGTTAAAAGTTATCTTTTTCCAGAGAGGGCAAGCTTGTTTAGACCGTATGGCCGTCTTATTCACTTTTCATGGGGATAATATTACCTTCAGGGTCATATTGGAGTGGCATGACTTTCAATGACCGTAACCAGGTCTTGTTATGGCTGGGTATGCAGTCGTGATGGAAGAGATACCATTGTCCCTGGTATTCGATGATGCAGTGGTGTGTCGTCCATCCCACAACAGGTTTAAGGATGATGCCTTTATAAGTAAAAGGCCCGTAGGGATTGTCTCCTACACCATAGCAGAGCAGGTGAGTGTCGCCAGTGCTGTAACTGAAATAGTATCTGCCTTGATATTTGTGCATCCAACTGGCTTCAAAGAAACGGTGTGGATCATCGGCTGTCAGGGGTTGCCCCTGGGCATCTGTGACTATCACGGGTCTGGGCATTTCCCCGAATTGCCGGGGATCACCGGTTAAGCGAGCCACACGGGAAGGTATAGCCTGTTCCTTACCCGAAGGGAGATGTTCGCTCTTCAATGCTTTGTTATCTTGATACCTTTGCAACTGGCCGCCCCAGAGACCACCGAAATAAACATAGATTTTCCCGTCATCGTCTTTGAACACACAGGGATCAATACTGTAACTGGCACGTATAGGGTCGGGGTCGGGATGGAACGGACCTTCCGGACGATCTGCTGTGGCTGCGCCTAAATGAAACACTCCATTATAATCCTTGGCGGAAAAGATGAGATAATACCGGCCGTCCTTTTCTACTACATCATTGTCCCACATCTGTTTTTCGGCCCATGGGACATCTTTTACATCAAGGATGACACCTTCGTCTGCAACGGGAGCAGACATAGGATTACCGTCAATGGTGAGTACATGATAGTCCTTCATCTGAAAATGCCCGCCGTCATCGTCAAAGGCAGCACCACTGTCCCAGTCATGAGAGGGATAGACATAGATTTTATGGTTAAAAACATGGGCTGCTGGGTCAGCCATGTAATCCTGCGGGAATAAATACCTTGCTTTCATGGTATATTTTATTTAAATAGTTTGATAATCTTTCTTACAATAGGCTTTGGCTGGTATTTCCGATCGAAGAGCAGGGGATAGTTGGTCCTGCCGGGTATGGGCCAGTTGTTCAGCCAACTGTTGTTGTCGGAGACGCCCCAGAGGGTCACCCGGTTGACGTGTGCAGCATATTTCCGATATAACCGGAAGAAGGCGAGGTACTGGCTGTTAAAAACTTTTTGTGCTTCCTGAGTGAGGCCTTTGGCATACGGATTCAAAGTTTGGTCATACTGGAATTCCTGGTTGATCTCAGCGCCTCCGAAATGTTTGGGATTAGGGAGCATATTGATGTCAAGTTCAGTGAATTGTACTTTTACACCGGCAGCAATAAATGCCCGAATGCTTTTTTCATATTCAGTGAGGTCGGGATAGTCATATCCGTTATGACTTTGCATCCCTACGGCATCAATACGGCAGCCTACTGCTTTGAGTTTCTTGATAAGTTTGACCACCGTTTCCCTTTTTTGGGGATTAGACATGGAATAGTCATTATAATAGAGTTCTGCATGGGGATCTGCCTCATGGGCGAATTTGAAAGCCAGTTCGAAATACTCAGGTCCGATAGTCCTGTACCAGGGACTTTTTCGGAGAGAACCGTCGTCCAGAACAGCTTCATTGATGACATCCCATCCGAACACTTTTCCTTTGAAATGTCCTACTACGGTAGTGATGTAATCATGCATGCGCCGGACCATTTCCTCACGGCCGGGCAGTTCTCCATACTGATCCTTGAACATCCAGGGAGCTGTCTGATTGTGCCAGATCAGCACATGGCCTATGACCTTCATCCCATGATCAAGACCGAATTGTACGAGGCTGTCAGCCTGGGTCCAGCAAAACTGCCCCTTTGCGGGCTCAAGGTACATCGGCTTCATGCAGTTTTCCGCCACGATCGAATTAAATTGATTTGTGATTATTGATGTGGCTTTCGGATCTCTGCCTTCAACCTGATCAACGGTTACGGCGGTCCCGATAAGAAAGTATTTTCCGATTACGTTCTTTAATGCCGGGATTTGTTTCTTTGCCTGAGTTGAAAGAGGCAGGAACATTAGAACGGCAAGAATACAGATAGCAATCTCTTTTAGTTTCATTTTCGTATGTATCATATTTTTCTTCATTCAGAATTTTCACAGATAAGTATTTACTTCAGATCTTGGCAGTGCCGGGATTCGATAGCTTTATTGATCTTGTCTATTTTCTCATCACTTAATTCATATTTGGAAATGATAAACATGGCGAGAATCAGAAGGATGGCCGGAATGATACAAACCAGCCATAGAATCCCCTGTTGGGCAAAAACTGTTTGTGTGGTGGCATTGTCCTTGTTAAATCCCACAAAACTCAGTACCAGACCTGGAATAACTCCTCCGAGTGCCATGCCTGCTTTGTAGAAAATGCCGGTCAGGGCATTGACGATACCTGAAATGCGGCGCCCGGTGGTATATTCGCCGTAGGAGATGACCTCCGGGACCAGAGCCCACATATAACCGGTGGCGACGATCACGCCTGTTGACTTGATAAACTGTGCGATATAAACCATCCAGATCTGATTCTTTAAAGCAGGTATGACGGAAACGATGTAGAGAACAGCCATACCGAAGATGGCGATACTCAGGAAAACATAGAACATCCGCTTTTTACCGATCTTTCTCTTGATTGCTGGGACCATCGGCATGAAGATGAAAGCAGGAATGGAACCGAGTGCCATAAAGTCAGCCATCTGGCTGCTGGTACCGTTTACGTTGTAGATCATATAGTAGGAACCTGCCGAATTTCCGATTGCGGTCATGGCAAATGCGGTAATGAAGAAGAAAGCAAGAATACGGAGAGGACGGTTTCGCATAAACTCTACCCACAGATCACTGACTTTTACATTGGCTGTTTCTTTCTTGTCCATTACTACCCGTTCACGGGTCTGGGAAAAACAGAAGATCAGTAGGATAAAACCGGCGATGGCATAGATCGCCATAGTCATAAACCAGGCATGGGCATCTGCTTTTGTGTTTGTAAGTCCATCAGGCGATATCTTCGCTACGATTTTCGGGATGCCATAGGCTACAGCCAGTCCTCCCAGGTTGGCCATGAACATCCTGACAGAGGTGAGGACTGTAATCTCGTCAGTGTCCCGTGTAAGACTGGCATTTAAGGCTCCGTAGGGAACGTTGACCAGAGTATAACACATGGACATGCCTACATAGGTGATATAGGCATAGAGGAGGGATCCGGAAAAACCGTTCCAGAAGCAGAGTATGGCAAATCCGGATAAAGGAATGCCTCCAAGGACCAGGTAGGAACGATATTTCCCCCACCGTGGGCTATGCTTATCAACGAATGTTCCCACAATAGGATCCCAGAGTACGTCCACGAGCCGTACGACAAGAAACATGACAGCAGCTGAGGCTGGGGAGAGTCCGAAGACATTGGTATAGAAAAGCAATAAATACATGCCGATAGTCTGGTAGATGAGATTCTGCGCCATATCCCCGGAGCCAAATCCGATACGTTGGATCCAGTTGAGTTTATAGAATCCCATGGATTCCCTATTTGTAGTTACCTTTGTGTCCATTCTTGTTAGATGTGATATGATTGTCGTTTTTCCGTAGTTGGGTACTTTCCTTGAATACCCTGTATACTGTAGCGTCTTTTTATTCTGCCTGAGTCTGATAAGGAGGATTATTCCCCTGGATTATTTGAGCTGCAAATTTCCCCATAACTTCATATCCCTTGGGGTTCAGATGAAGCCAGTCAAATGAATATTCTGGCCGGATTTGTTCCGGATCCTTCTCGTCACGTACTAATTGGTCGAAGTCGATAACCCCGTCGAAGGCTCCGCTAGTGCGGATCCATTGATTGACGGTCTGGCGTGCAGCTTCATGGAAGAAGGTGTACCAGCCATTGCCTTTAAATGGCGTAATGGTTGCACCATAAACTTTTATGCCTTTTGCCCGTGCTTTAATAGTCATCGTCTGGTAAGCCTCAATCAACTTATGTGAGATTTCTTCTGCATTTCCTTTACAGCAACCGATATCATTGGTCCCTTCGAAAATGATCAATCGGTCCACGCCTTTCTGATCCAGAATATCCCGGTCAAAGCGCTTCAGGGCTGGATCACTGATCCCTCCTGATATAACACAGTTGCCACCGATCCCCAGATTCAATACACCAGCATTTCCATTTAAAGCTTCTGCCATAAAGTCAGTCCAGCGGTTCTGTTTGCCGGTAGTGCTTCCGCGTCCGTCAGTGATCGAATTGCCCAGTATAGCTATTGCATGGGAGGAGGATAGCACGTTGATTTTGGACAGGTTATACCAGTGGGCAGGGGTGTCTATGACAACAAATGGTTTACCGGGTCGTATCATACCCTTGGCAATATAAGATAGGGTACGAGAGCCGCGATGAGAAGTGGCATTCTCCGGAACTTGAGAACCATAGCAGATGGTAACGGCAAGTCGTTGCAGTGGTCGTAGCTGGTAATCCAGGGCATCGGAATAGATGGCTTTTCCTGCGGGTAGGATTACAGACCGCTTGCCGTTGAACTTCAGCCATCTGGCTGTATGGGGATCAATATTGCATGAGTCCAGGGCATCGGCCAGATAGACAGCTTTTATTTCAACGGGGTGGCAGCTCTTTTCATTGGAGAGTTGTACCTCAAGGCGTGTGCCACCTAGAGAGACATGAATGATTTCCCGCAACGTAGTGTTGGCCAAGTTGGTGTTCCGGGGCATGTCTTCAACTCCTGTATATTCTACTGCCGTAGCGAAGGTTCCCACCCATTTCGGCGTTTGGGCATACAGACTTGCCTCTAAGGAGAGGAGCATGAACAATGCAATGATCTTTCTTCTCATGATATTCTTGTTTTGCAGCTGCAAATATAAACATATCTTTTTTAACAAAACATCTAATTCGTAACGGTAACGTTTCAATTTGTTTCATTCTGGTGTTTTTCATGGAGAATCTTAGGCTGGAACAGAAACATTCATTATTTTTGTGGAAATAAATCAAAAGGCCATGAGAACGTTATATCAACTTTTTTCTATCTTTTTGTTATTGTCGTGGTGGTATGTTCCGGACAGTGACGCGGCGGAACAGTTCGTGGATTTTTCAAGTGGAGATTTTCTGCTGAACCGTTCGGAGAATATGGAAATCTATGTTGACAAAAATGATCAAAAAGGAGTGAACCATGCTGCTGAGGATCTCTGTGAGGATATTTGTAAGGTGTGTGGAAGCAAGGTGACCGTATCTGAGAATCAGAGGGCTGGAATTCTTGTAGGAACATTCGGCCATTCCAGAGAAGTTGACCGGCTGTTAGGCAGAAAGGCTCTGGAGTTGAAAGGGAAGAGAGAGAAATATATCATCTGGACAGTAGGTAGCCGGCTGATCATTGCGGGCAGTGACCGTCGAGGAACCATCTACGGTATTTATGAACTCTCACGACAGGTCGGTGTCTCGCCATGGTATTACTGGGCTGACGTGCCGGTGGAGCATCATGACCATATTTATATCAGGCATGGAACCTATACTGATGGGGAGCCTGCTGTACGTTACCGGGGCATCTTTCTCAATGATGAGGCTCCTTGCCTTACCTCTTGGGTCGCCCATACGTTTCATACTCGGTATGGAGGGCATCAGTTTTATGAAAAGGTCTTTGACCTGATCCTCCGCCTGAAAGGAAACTTTCTCTGGCCGGCAATGTGGAATTATGCTTTTTATGCTGATGACCCGGAAAACAGCCGACTTGCTGATGAAATGGGCGTCATCATCGGAACTTCGCACCATGAGCCGATGGCTAGAAATCATGAAGAGTGGTCTCGGGCTCATGGCAGCTATGGCCCGTGGAATTACCGGACTAACCAGAAAAACCTGGACGAATTTTTCTGTAAGGGCATAGAACGGATAAAGGGTACGGAGGATGTCGTGACGATAGGTATGCGTGGCGATGGGGATAAGGCAATGAGTCCTCGTACAGACACGCAACTGTTAACAAAGATCATAACGGATCAGCGGAAAATCATTGCCAGCGTTACGGGTAAGCCGCCCCGTAAGATTCCTCAGGTCTGGACTTTATATAAAGAGGTGCAGGACTATTATGATAAAGGGATGCGCGTACCGGATGACGTAACGATCCTGCTGAGTGATGATAACTGGGGAGAGGTAAGGCGTGTACCTAATAGCAAGGAGCGGAAACGCTCCGGAGGATGGGGACTTTACTATCATGTGGACTATGTCGGAGCTCCTAGAAATAGCAAATGGCTCAATGTGACACCTATACAGAATATGTGGGAGCAACTTAAGTTGGCCTACGATTATGGTGTTGACCGTATGTGGGTTCTTAATGTCGGTGATCTGAAACCGATGGAATTCCCAATAGACTTCTTTATGCATCTGGCCTGGAATCCCCGGAAATATACAGCCTCGGATCTGATGTCATTTACCCGGGAATTCTGCGCACAGCAGTTTGGCGAAGATCAGGCTGATGAAGCTGCAAGGATATTGAACCTTCAGGGGAAATATTCGGGCAGAAGCACTGTGGAGATGCTGGACAGGAATACCTATAATCTGAAATCAGGGGAATGGGAGAGCGTAGCCAATCAGTATATGCGGCTGGAGACGGAAGCTTTGAGGCAGTTTATTTCTTTGAAACCAGAATACAAGGATGCTTATCGGGAACTTGTCCTTTTCCCTGTGCAGGCGGTATGCAACATTTATCAGATGTATGATGCTCAGGCCATGAACCATTATTTATATTCCATTGGTGATCCTTCATGCAATCGATGGGCCCGGAAGACGAAGGAGGCTTTTCAGCGTGACAGTCTGCTCTGCCGGCAGTACAATAAGAAGATTGCAGGGGGTAAATGGGATGGAATGATGATTCAGAAGCATATCGGATATACTGGCTGGAATGATGATTTACCTCATGAGGTGTTACCGAAGGTTTACTATATCAAGGATACGGATCCGGCAGATTTTATTTTTAAAGATACTACTGGATATATTATCATGGAAGCTGAGCATGCACAGTATCGGAAAGATGCGTCAAAGGCTTGTTGGACTGTCATTCCTTATATGGGCCGGACGCTCAGCGGTATTTCCCTCCAGCCTTATACGGCAGCTACGGATAGTGCCTCCCTGACTTATGTGTTCTGCATGAACAGTAATGGGAAGGATTCGGCGGATGTTCATATCATTACCAAGTGTACCCTTGATTTCCTTCATAAGGGAGGGCTTACTTTTACAGTGTCTCTTGACGGTGGAACACCGGTAACCGTGAATTTCAATAAGAACCTTAATGAAGATCCGAAGAATATTTATACTTCTTATTATCCCACTGTGGCAAGAAGGGTCGTGGAAAGTATAATCAGAATGCCGGTACCGAAGACATCAGACGGTATACACATTCTGATCATCCATCCTTTGGATCCGGGTATCGTCTTTGAAAAACTGATAGTCAACTTGCATGGGTATCAGCCTCAATTTCTGTTTGGCAAAGAATCGCCTCGGATAAGAAAATAGGTCTGGTAGACTTTCTCTTTATTAAACTTGTTAATCATGTGTCCTGTCAAGAAAAACATAAAAAACAAATTGTTAATGGTTGTCTGTATGGCTTTGGTCCTTTTTGCAAAGGCTGACAGCGGACAATTATATACTTCTGACCAACTTTCGAGCAGTCTTATCAATTGTATGATACAGGATCGGAAAGGATTTATATGGATTGGAACAGATTATGGGCTGAGCCGCTTTGACGGTTATAGGTTTGTTAATTATCTTCATAATGATAAGGATGCCACATCTGTTATGGATAACACGATCTCTACCTTTCTTGTTGATAAGAGTGGCAAGTTGTGGATAGGCAGTGCAAAAGGGCTGATGAGCTATGATTATAATCATAATTATTTTCTGCGTTATCCCTTTCCTGACAGGCGGCATCCTCGGATATACTCTCTAATTGAAGATCATAAGGGGGATATTCTTATTGGAACGGCGGGCTTCGGACTTTATGCTGTTCCCAAAGATGGAAACAGGATCATAAATAAGATGGGAACAGCACGGAAAGATTCCGATATTTTCTTTACTCATATTTATGAGGATAACCGTGGAACACTATGGCAGGCCAGTCATCTGTCCACGATTAACAGATATATGAAAGATGGATGCTATCTGACGGCACAACATTTGAAATCTCTCTATGGGGCTCCAGTTGCCTTTTTCCAGTTTCATAAGGACCGGTTATTTATCGTTTGTATGTATGGCATAGAGATCTATGATTATGCAACAGGAAAACTCTGCGATGCGGGTTATGATTTTGGTCCTTATAAGGGTAATATTACTATTAATACTGCTACCTTTGACCACAGCGGTAATCTATATATCGGTACTTCTGAATGTGGAGTACTAATGGCCCGGAAAGGGAGACATGCCTTCAAGCCGTTCTTTATTCCTAATAAAAAACGATTTGATTTATCAACTTCCTATGTAACGGATCTGATGGAGGATAAGGATCATAATATCTGGATAGGCTGTTATAAGAAGGGACTGTATCTGGTGAATAATGAGCAGACCTCCTTTCATAGTTGGAGCTTTTCCGACCAGAACTATTCCATCGGCAGCAGTGTCACTTCTCTGGCTGCTGGAGATCATGGCATGACCTGGTGTACAGTGCAAAATAGTGGTATTTATTGTTTTGACAGGAAAGGAAAAATCATCAGTCATCCTGAATCACCGGCTGGAACGACCATCATTTACCGTGACCGGGAAGGAAGATTCTGGTTAGGAACGGGTAATGCTCTATACCGTTATAATCCGGCAATGGGGGCTTCTAAAAGGAAATTGACTTTTACCAGTGCGGGAATTTATTGTATAGCAGATGACGGAGACGGCCGACTTTATATTTCTGTCTATAGTAAAGGATTGTATATCTATGACAGTAATACTGGGAGTGTGAAAGTGTTGAATATGACCCAGCATCTTCCTCATGGACATTTATGCAATGATTGGATCCGTACCATGATCTTTGATCATCGTGGATTATTGTGGATCGGAACTTCTAATGGGGTATGCTGTCTGAATCCGGATAGCTATCGGTTTGATCCTTTCGGCTGGTCAAAGATCTTGACAAATATACAGGCTGATTATCTCTGTGAAGATAAAAATGGGGATATTATTATTGGTACTGATGAGGGACTCTATCTCTATTCGGTGAGGAACCGGAAAGTGAGTTTGTTCCCACATTCGGAAGTTCTTCGTAACAAGCAAATTTGTGGTATCATAAGAGACCGTGAGAATGATCTATGGATAAGTACCACAATGGGTATCTGGCAATATGTCAGAAAGAAAAACTGTTTTATCGGTCATGTCAATGGCAATGGACTGACTGCTCATGAATATGTCCAGGGAGCCGTGCTTCATTGTGCAGATGATTTTTCTGGTTTCGGCATCGCTGATGGGATAACGACTTTTTATCCTGCTGATGTCAACAGGAACAGAATGAAACTGGGGAAGGTGTATCTTACTGATTTTATCGTAGACGGCCAATCTCTGGATTGTCAGAAGGATAAGTTTAAAATACCTTATTCTCAGAATTCTTTTACATTGGAATTCTCATTGCTGACTTATAAAAATATTGATGATATTAGTTACCAATATCGCATAAATGACGGAAAATGGCTGTCTACGCGGGAAGGTGTGAACGCTATACCTTTCAACCATCTGGAACCGGGGAAGTATGTTATTGAGGTAAGGGCCTTCAGTGACAGCCGATGTTTCTCGGCTCCTACAACGATGACCGTCATTATTGAGAATCCATGGTATAGTACTCCTCTGGCCTGGCTTGTCTATCTGGCAATTATCGGTGAACTGCTCTTCCTCTTGTTTCGTACTTATAAAAGAAAAGGAAAGGCTAAACTAGACGAACAGAAAATGCGCTTTCTTATAGATGCTACTCATGATATCCGTTCGCCGCTGACCCTTATCCTGGGACCGCTTAAAAAACTCGAGAAGCGGTTGACCGATAAGGAGGACCAGCATGATCTGAATATCATAGACCGTAATGCTCAACGCTTGCTCTTATTGGTTAACCAGATCCTGGATGAGCGGAAGATAGACAAGGAGCAGATGCATCTACAATGCCAGAAAACGGATATGGTGAATTTCGTGCAGAAAATCTGTTCTCTTTATCAGTATAATGCTAATGACAGGAAAATCAAGTTTCGTATGGTGAGTGAGCAATCTGATATTGAGGCTTGGATAGATCGAATCAACTTTGATAAAGTGGTATCTAACTTATTGTCGAATGCTTTTAAGTATACCTTTAATGGCGGGGAAATTGATGTCATCTTGAGTAAGGATGATAAGAATATGTACATGCGGGTAATGGATAATGGTCTGGGATTCAAAGAGAAAAAAACAGAAAAACTCTTTGAAC
>ENA-UOOK01002918-UOOK01002918.1-fermentation-metagenome-genome-assembly--contig:-NODE-2918-length-20205-cov-5.961836_pt1 | contig 20205 bp, 16 predicted proteins | sample MGYA00245777_ERZ724023 | MGnify/ENA primary metagenome ERZ724023 (study PRJEB28704, sample SAMN03018312) | fermentation metagenome | biome: anthropogenic terrestrial biome; feature: soil; material...
CTCTGTCAACATACTTGCTCATAGTTTTGATTTACCTCCGTTTGTTAATACTTTTTGTTCCTTTTCCTACAAAAAAAGCCTTCTTCTTTTCATAACCTCTTTCAGTCATTGAAAAAAAGCTCGTTTTGCTGTCTTGAAGTCAATCCAAAGCAAACTTTTGCACAGCAAAGCAAAAATCTTTGCACTGCATGATCTCTCTTTTTACAGTTACTGCAAAACTGTAAAATACAACCATACGGTACAATGCCACATGGCCCTGAAAACAACTCTTAAGGATTAATCTATCTTAATATTTCAATCCCCTGCCACTTGTTTTCATCTATATTGTTCATCCGACTTTCAGAATTCTACAAAAAAATACAGATCTTTGAAAATGTTTTTGCACTTTTGACGTAATCAACAGTTTCTTTCCCAACTATTCATCACAATTACAAAAACATTTCTCTGATTCTTTTCCGAGTCCTCTGAAAGCTTCTCAACTTAAAGCCACGGATTGACTTCCTTTTCTTGCCTCACCCCCTTTCCTTGTATTTTATCTCTCCTGATCCTCTTTACCCTTGTTCCGTCAGGATCATCAAACCGTCTATGAATTTCTTGATATTGATCTTTCCTCCGCGCTCTCGTTTCCCTCGAATAAAATCCATCTCCGCCCGGATTTCTTCAAACGGAAACAGGCTCCCCGAATAACGCTCAAACGTCTCGTTCATAAAATCTTCTATCCCAAGATGGGCAAGATTACACATCCCCGCAGCAATCGCCCGCCGAACCCGTTGTTCCATATTCTGAGGGGTATGAGTAAGTGTCTTAAAAAGCTGTCCAAGACTAATCTGCGATAAAGAAACATGATTTTCCCGCAAATACTGGCACATTTTCAAAATATCTTCGCTGCCGCGCTCTCCAGACATTCCCAGCTGATTCAATATGTATTGATAGCGGCGCATGGAAAAATCGTCTTTTTCCTCTTTTCTCACAGGAGAAAGAGCGGTATCTTTTTGAAAAATATTGCGAATATTGGAAAGCGTTTTTTCATTCTCAATCTGGTTAATAATATTTCTGACCACCGTTTTTACTTCAATCACATTAATCGGTTTACTAATAAAGAAATCAATCCCCGCATGATAAGCTTTTCCAATCAGCTTTTTATCAGATACCTGTGAAATCATAATACATTTGGCATGGCAATTCATTTTTCTTAGGTTTTGAACAATTTCAATTCCATCTTTTTCCGGCATCAGAAAGTCAACAAGAATCAGATCCGGATTGTGGGAAAGAATTTCCTGCTCATCGGGGACTTTCCCTCCGGAGTCTCCGCAGATTTCCCCCAAATGATATTCTTCAATAATATCTTCAAGAATATCGATCACCGTCTGATCGTCTTCCACTATATAAATATTCAAAAGCTATCCCTCCAATGACGCAATCGGAATCGTAATTCGAAATTCCGTTCCCGCTCCCAAAACCGAACGAACCTCTAATTTTCCGTGAAATTCTTCTTCCACGGCTGCCTTAACGCCTGCCAGCCCGACGCCACGGTATATATTTCCGGTTTGCTTATCAAATTTTGTGGAAAATCCCATTTGAAAAATTTTGGTCAGATTCTTCTCTGCAATTCCCGGGCCGTCATCCCGCACTGAAAATACATAGGAATCGCCTTCCTGCTGTTCGAAAATTTCAACCAGCCCCGACGAACGTACGGAAGCGATCGCTTCAATCGCATTGTTTTCGAGATTTTTAAGAATCGCCATAAGAGAATAATGTTTATCTGTAAGAAAATCCTTTTGATAGCGAAAATCCAGTTTGATATCCAAATTTTTGGACTCCATCATTCGATAAGTGGATTCCTGCAAAATATTCAGGATATCTTTAAGATGCATCTTCTTTTCCGGATACTGCTCATCGACCTCTTTTTCAATTCCCTGAATAATTCTAAGATAATCCTTTTTTATTTCATGCACATCCCGCGCAATCGCTAAAGACAATCTCTGTGTTTCCTGCGGAACATCTAAATCGGAAAGCATCTCATATAAATGATAGGCATTTCCCATGATTGTCTCTACATTTTCAGTGTTCTTGCGCATAAAATAAAGTTCTGTTTTGAGACTAGTTGTCATCAGAAACAAACGCTGATATCGCTTTTCATGTTCCTCTTTCGTGAGCAATGTCCGATAACTCTTTAGGAGGATCAGTAAGACCACTACAATGATGGTTCGAATCGCAGCGACTTCAAATAGATAGAGTACTCTCTCTGCTTGTACCAATGTAAAAAGCAGCTTACTGCGCACCATTGTTTCAAAAAGATTAGAAATAAAGTCACAGGTGAAAGCCGCCAAGGTCAAGCGGGTAACGGAAGCCGTATATTTATTTTGAACCATCATTTCAAAAATGAGGCCATAACACAAAAAGAATAGTCCTCCTGGGAGAATTGTCTGTATACTGCCAATAACGCCTTGCCCATTTATAATGGCCAATACCCAGCGAAAAAGGAACACCATACAGGAAACACATCCACAGGTTGCAAGTGAACTTTCTTCCTTATTAATCGTCGTCAAAAGGATCGGCAGAATAGCAACAGCCAAAGAAACACGAAACTCATCGAGAAAGATATTCCAGTAAATTTGAGAGATTACTGCAGTGACAGCCCCTGTCAGAAGATTCATTTCCCATTGTCTTCTGCGATTCATGAACAATCCGAATCCTTTCTGAAATTTCAGCAAAATCTAATCATACAAATTCTAAATCATGAAAAGTTTCAAAATTTCTTTATATTTCAAAAATAAAGTAGGAAGTCACAGTTGGAATATTAAATAAATTATAACATATCCACAAGCAAAACAGAATAGTCCTTTGAAATTTTTTTGTAAAGTGAACTAAATCTGCTGATAATTTTGTCTTTATCGTTTTTTCTCTGATATCTGCCTCAAATGTTTATTTTTTAAAAACTTCTGCAGCACCAAAAATGATTGAATTGATTCTTGTTTTACTAAAAAACATCTGTACAAAACCAATCTTTAAGGCAAACTAGAGACTTAAAAACCCGATCATAAAAAGGTTCTAATTCCTTAGTAGGCGCCACCTGATCAGGTATCATTACCACAAACATCCCAGCACGGCGGGCAGATTGAAGCCCATTGGGAGAATCTTCTATCGCAATCGTTTCCTGAGGAACAGTCCCAAGAGCCCTACAGGTATTGCAGTAAATTTCAGGATTCGGCTTACTATGCCGAACCGTATCTCCCGTTACAATTACTTTAAAATAATCTTCGATCCCGGCTTCCTTTAAATGTGCAATCGTTTTTACTCGCCTAGTAGAAGTAGAAAGCGCCACCGGGATTTTCGCTTCTTTTAAGTAAGATAAAATTTCCAAAACGCCGGGTTTCATTGGAAGCCCTTCTTTGAAAAGTTCTTCTTCAAAAATTTCCGAGCAGCGGGTACGAAAGTCATCATAAGGAAAATATTTCCCATATTTTTCAAAAAACAAGGTTCTGGTATCCTCATAATTAAGTCCCATTCCACGATTTAAAAGACTCTCAACTCCTGGAAGGCCCCATTCTTTTCCAACTTGAGTCCATGTGCTTTTACTAATTCGTTCAGTATCGAATAAAACACCATCCATATCGAATGCAATCGCTTTGATCATAAAATAACTCCTTCTTAGTTACTGCAGCTAACTAAATAGAAAAGCAGCCACGGAATCATTGGAACTAGAAATCCCCATTTGAATTGCCACATCACCGCAACATACTCTCGGATAACTGCGCTGGGCCAATAATAAAGAGCTGTCTTGCTCCCGACGCCTTGGGCATCAATCCCAATCTTCCTGGCATAAAGGCTTGTACGAAACACATGGTAATTACTGGTAACAAAAATGCAGTGATATGGCCTTCTAATTGGATCGAGCAGTTTCCTACAAAACTGAAGATTTTCAAAAGTTGTTTTTGATTCTTTCTCCATCAAGATTTTCGAATCCGGAATTCCTCTCTTAATCAGATAATCCCGCATTGCCTCTGCTTCTGAGATGGTCTCATCTGCTCCTTTTCCGCCGGAAACCACAAATTTTGCCCGGCAGCCACCTTTTTGATAAACCTCCATTGCTTTTTGAATTCTGCCTGCCAAAAGCGGCGAAATCTGTTCTCCATGGAGCAATCCCGCTCCATGAATAATCACATAGTCACATTTTACTTCTTTAGGTAGGTGACTATATAAAAAAGAATAGAGCAAAAATGCGACAAAGGTAAAACCGATATAAGCACTTAAAAGGATGATCAAAATAACAAGGGCCATTTTATTTTCTGACATGTTTTGTTCTATGGCAGCCATATAAAGAATGAAACCAATAACCAAAAAGATTGCCATACCGGCACCAAATGACAGCAAATTCTGAATTCGTCTGCCTTCTTTTCTCACCATAATGACGCCGTTGATCAGAAGAAAAACTGCCACTGCCAAAACGCTGAGCGGAATCACAATTACAAGAATTAAAGATAAAATGGTTGCAATTAACGGAGCATGATTGCTTTCCATCATGATCCCGGAAAAGAGGAAAAAAATCGTTGTCAGGAGAAATATGCTGTTGCGAAACCGACGTGGTTCTCGAATGATTGAGCTCAACGTCAAAGCGCCGCAGATGACTCCAAAAAACAAAAAAATCAAACTTTTTTCTCCCCTTCGGGTTCATTTTACAGCCCTATTTCCAAAATTTTTCTTAAAAAAAGAGACTTTTTTAAAGCCTCCTTTTAAATTTTCTTTCCTGCAAGCACTTCTTTATAATCTTTTAGATTTTCTTCCAGAAGTCTTGGCGTATTTAGCCCATACGGACATTTTTTCATACAGGCACCACAATGCAGACAGTTTTCTATCTTTTTCATTTTTTGCTGAAATTCCTGTGTTAAATATGCTTTAGAAGGGGCTCTTCTCAAAAGCAGCGACATTCTGGCGCAGTTATTGATCTCAATTCCTGCAGGGCACGGCATACAATAACCACAGCCTCGGCAGAAATCCCCCTGCAGAGTTTTTCGATCCTCATCAATTATTTTTTCATATTCCGAATTCATTTTCGGAGGATTCTCTTGAAAAGATAAAAACTCGTCCAATTCCGACTCGCGCTGGATTCCCCAGAGTGGAAGCACCTGCGGAAACGCGCTTAAATAAGCATAGGCGGCCCCCGCATTATGAATCAATCCGCCAGAAAGTGCTTTCATCGCTAAAAATCCCATGTTTTTCTCTTTTGCACCATTGACGATCTCCAAATCTTTTTGCGTCGCAAGATAACAAAATGGGAACTGAATGGTATCATAGAGTCCGGAATCGATCGCTTCTTTCGCAACCGAAAGGCGATGATTGGTAATTCCGATAAAGCGGATTTTTCCCTGCTTTTTTGCTTTTTCCATTGCTTCGTAGAGGCCCGTCCCATCTCCCGGTTTTGGGCAAAAAGAAGGATTATGAAACTGATAAATATCAATATAGTCGGTCTTGAGCTTTAATAAACCGGTATCAAGATCTTTCCAGAATCCTTCTGCTGTCAAAGACGGCGTTTTGCTGGAAATATAGACTTTTTCGCGCAGATCAGAAAATGCGGCACCAAGCTTCTCTTCACTATCAGAATAACTGCGTGCCGTATCAAAGAATGTAATTCCGCCCTCATAGGCTCGTCTTAAAAGGTGAACTGCCTCCGGTTTTGAAATTCTCTGAATCGGCAATGCGCCAAATCCATTTTTACTCACCGTAATGCCGGTTTTCCCCAAAACGACTTTTTCCATCATAACGCCCTCTTTTTTTAATCACAACTATTTTTATTATAATAAAAATTGACAAAAAGTGCAATCTTTTTCTCGGAATTTAGGAGGATTTCTCTTGACAAATTTCAAAGTGCTTTTTACCATAATCTTATTTGAACCCGAAAGGAAGCTCTCATTTTGGACGAACTGACAAAAGCTTACTTTTTTGCACAAAAAGTGCATCTCGGACAAGTCGACAAAAGTGGAAACGACTATTTTCTGCACCCGCTTGCAGTTTCCGGAAAAGTAAAAGCTATCCCTTTAAAAGTAATCGCTCTGCTCCATAATGTAATTGAGGATACCATTTTCACCGAAGATGATTTAAAATCCGCAGGCTTTTCCGCGCGAACGATTTTTGCGGGAAAGTGCCGTTACCGCAAAAAAGACGAGTCCTATGATGATTATATTCTGCGTCTCTCTACAAATCAGGATGCAGTCATTGTAAAGATCGTTGATCTGGAACATAACGCTGATCTTTCCAGAATTTCCGCTCCCACTCAAAAAGATTTCACGCGTACTCAAAAATATCGTGAAAAGCTTTGTCTTCTTAAGAAAATATAATAGAAGAACTTTTGACCGATACCATTTTTTTCTTTTGCCCTTTTGTTTCTTCTGCAAAGGTGTCTCGGGCAATCTCCCCGCTGAGTGCCAAAAGGCAAATCAAATTTGGCCCTGCCATTAAGCCATTCATAATATCGGAAAAAGTCCATACCGCTTCCAACGGTATGGTTGCCCCTACAAGAACAGCGATCGTATAAAAGACTCGGTAAATTTTGCGGTAAGAAAGTTTCGGCAATAAATATTCCAGCGCTTTTTCTCCATTATAAGCCCAGCCAATAATGGTAGAAAAGGCAAACAAAGTAATTCCAATCGCAATCAGCTTTCCTCCAAAAGGTCCGAGAACCGTTTCAAAAGCAGCAATAGTCAAAGCTGCTCCCTCAACCGGGTCTCCATTAGAATCTGTAATCCCCAGTACGCCGGAAGCAACGATTGCAAGCCCGGTTATCGTGCAGATGACAGTGGTATCAAAAAAGACCCCGGTCATGCTGAGATAGCCGATTTCTACAGGATCTTCCGAAGAAGCTGCCGCCGCTGTAAATGTAGCGGAACCCATCCCTGCCTCATTGGAAAAAACGCCGCGGGCAATTCCCCATTCTGCCGCCCTCTGCATGGAGGCTAAAATCGTTCCTCCCGCTCCTGCCGCCGCCGCTTTAGGGGAAAAGGCAAGGCGAAAAATTTCAATGATTCCGCTGGGAAGATTTTGAAAATTTCCAAGGATCACAATCGTTCCACCGATTAAATAAAGAATTGACATAATCGGAACCAAAGCAGAGGAAATTTTAGAAATACTGCGAATTCCTCCAATTAAAATGATAAAAGTCAACACCATCAGCACGATTCCACTGATGGTCGGCGAGACTCCAAAAGTCACATAAAGTGCTTCCGATACAGAATTTGCCTGCGTCATATTTCCGATTCCAAAGGATGCCAGCACTGCAAAAACTGCAAAGAGGATTGCTAATATTCTCCCGATAGAATGAAAAGGAAAGCGCTCCTGCAGCGGATACATGGATCCTCCGATCATTTCGCCCAATTTATTTTTTCTGCGGTATTTTGCCGCCAACATACATTCCGCATATTTTGTAGCAAGTCCCAAGAGCGCTGAAATTTCCATCCAAATCAGCGCCCCCGGCCCACCTAAGACCAATGCAGTAGAAACCCCAACAATATTTCCTGTGCCTATGGTAGAAGCAAGCGCCGTCATCAAAGCAGAAAAGGGAGAAATCCCACCGTCTTTTACAGTGCTGCGTGCTTTTGGACTAAGCGCAAAGTGTAAAGATTTCGAAAGGTTTTTCCACGGCAGAAAGTGGAGACGCAAAGTTAAAAAAGCGCCGGTTCCCATAAGCAGAGTTAGCAATCCCGGCCCCCAGATAAAAGCATCAACCGTCTCTAAAAAATACAAAATCAGCGCCTCCAAAATGATCAGAATAAATCTTATCATTCTTATGAAACCTTCTTCCAAAATATCCATTGGGAAAATAAACAAGCATTCCGAAAATAAGCTCTAAAAAACTGCCCGATAGATTGTTGATTTTCCCAATATACAAAACCGACTTCGTTTGTTAAAATATAAACGAAATAAACAGACTGATCGAAAAGATTTCACAATTCTGCTTAGACAGCAGTTTTATGGAAAAGATAACGTTCAGTTTGAAAATATTTAAGGAGGAATCAAAAGATGGCACGTTTTACACTTCCACGTGATATTTATTATGGCAGAGGCACTCTGGATGTATTAAAGGAGCTCTCTGGAAAAAAGGCAATGGTTGTTGTAGGCGGCGGCTCAATGAAACGGTTTGGTTTTTTGAATAAAGTCCTCGAAAATTTAAAAGCTGCAGGCATTGAGACTCGTCTCTTCGAAGGTGTAGAGCCTGATCCTTCGGTAGAAACCGTCATGAGAGGCGCTGCGGCAATGCGCGAATTTGAGCCTGACTGGATTGTTTCGATCGGCGGCGGTTCCCCGATCGATGCCGCAAAAGCGATGTGGGTCTTCTATGAATATCCAGAGACCAAATTTGAAGACCTGATTACGCCATTTAGTTTTCCAACCTTACGGAAAAAAGCGCATTTCCTGGCGATTCCTTCTACCTCCGGCACTGCAACCGAAGTAACTGCTTTCTCTGTAATTACTGATTATCAAAAAGGAATTAAATATCCGCTGGCAGATTTTAATATTACACCAGACGTTGCGATTGTCGACCCTGATCTTGCCGAGACTATGCCTCAAAAGCTAACTGCTTATACCGGCATGGACGCTCTTACTCACGCAACAGAGGCTTACGTCTCTAAACTTCACGGTCCCTTTACCGATCCTTTAGCACTCAAAGCAATCTCGATGGTTTTTAAATATCTGCCGGATTCTTATAAAGGTGATCATGAAGCCCGTGAGCAGATGCACTATGCACAGTGCCTTGCAGGAATGGCATTTTCCAACGCACTTTTGGGAATTGTTCATTCAATGGCACATAAAACCGGCGCAGCATTTTCTACCGGACATATTCCACACGGCTGTGCCAACGCTATTTATCTGCCTTATGTCATTCAATATAATGCAAAAGATCCGGATGCGTTAGAGCGCTACCATGAAATTGCCGATATGCTGGGAATCGAAGGCGATAAAAAATCCCAGATGTTCACTCTCTGTGAGCGTATCTGGAGTTATAACGACCACTTCTCAATTCCGCGTACACTAAAAAGTTTTGGAATTGATGAAGACGAATTTAAGCAGAAGCTTTCCAAAATTTCAGAAGATGCAATCGGTGATGCCTGCACTGGTTCCAATCCCCGCTCTATCACTCCAAAAGAAATGGAGCATTTATTTACCTGCATTTATTATGGAACACCGGTGGATTTCTGATTGTTTCGCTTTTAGCCTCTTACAATTTGTAACCCCCTATTTTTAATATCAGTTACTATCAGTGTGGGAAAATTCACGCATTTTCCACACAAAAAAGCCGGGCGGAAATTTCCGTCCGGCTTTTTTACCCTTTTTTAAAAAACCAACGTACCAAGGTCTCCGGTTTCCAAAATTAAAATTTGTTCTTCAAATCCAGTTTTGGTATTGATATAAACCAACACCTGATCCCCATTATCTCCATCGCATAAAAATTCCCAGCATAGCGTTTCTGAAGAACCATTTGTGGGAATCAGAGAAAGTCGATGAGAAGTCACCTTCAAATGCGGGCTGACCTTTTCCTGTGCTCGCTCTACAGAAAGTTCCGGCGACGGAATTTCTCTCTCTTTATGGTTCATAATATATCCGGTGGCATTATATTCTGTAATTTCTCCATTATCCAGCGCAACAGATACCTTGATTAAATCCGGGTAACAACAAGCGTCTCCCTGCTGAAATGCAAAATTAAAAGTGACTCTTCCATCATGCTGCACATAATAACGCTCCGTCATATTGGACAGTCCCCGTGAAGATAGAAAGTTTTCCGCTGATGCTTTCGCTTCTTCTACACCAATACTTTCTTCTGAAATTTCCCGAGTGTTTTCGTAAGTGACTACCTCTCCTCCCTGTTTAGAAACGCTCACCTTTGCACTTTCCAAAGTAAAATTATAAGTGGGAAGATTTCCTTCCGTATCCTGTGTATGATCAAGCGAATTCACATCAATTCCCAGAAACTTTTCTGCGTTGAGCGCTGCGTTTCCCTGAGAAATTTCTTCTTTTCCTTCCAAAAATTCAGGTTTTTTCTGCATAACTTCATCAGAAAACGGTCCATCATAAATTAAAGATGGAAAATCGGTAAAATCTTCCGCCGTCTCTTTTAATTGATCTGAAAATTGCCCATTAAAGACTGGTTTTACGTCCGTTAAATCTTGATTCAAAGTCTGTGCATATTTGGAAAGCTGCTTCATGGTATCATACTGTTCGTCCGTAATTTGTTTTCCGGCGCTGACTTCCTCAGAAAGCGTCATAGAAAAATCTCCCACCTGCGTGATAAATTTAGAAATTGTATTGAGAGAATCATCGTCAACAGGCAAGGCACTCAAAGCTCCTTTCGCCAGGCTTGTCTGTCTGACCAGCCTGGCTGCAAGTCCGTTTTGCTGTGTTGCCGTATTGGCATAGGCACCTTTTTCCAATGTAGTCTGTACACTTTTTATGCTGTCCCGCAAGTCTCCCATTGCTCTTGTATAACTATAATTGAGATTCTGCTGTGCTGCCTTTGCCTCCATTCCGTTTTTAACCGCGAAACCACCTGCGGTCAGAACAATCGCAGCCGCAACTGTGGACATGATAATTTGTTTTCGGGTCATTTCCTATAACCTCCTCTTTTCTTCTATAGTCTTTACCTCGTATTTTTAGATTATACAAATTGCAAATTGACCCCAAAAGGCGTATACTATTTTTTGATTATCTATCTTTTTTTAAACAAAATCCAAATCAAATGTGGAGGAACTAAAGCATGACGATGGAGGAATTTTATAAATCCATTAAGGGCAAAACGATTGCTTTCTGCGGCTTAGGCGGAAGCAACGTTCCCCTCGCAAAAACTTTTTCGCAAAAGGGTGCAATTGTAACCGGCCGTGACCGCCGCAGCTATGAAAAATTGGGAGATACCGCAACAGAACTGGAAAAAGCCGGCGTTCGGCTGGTTCTAGGAGATGACTATCTCAATGATCTTCATGAAGAGATTATTTTCCGTACGCCCGGCATTCAATTTCATCTTCCCGAATTGGAAACGGCACGCAAAAACGGTCAAATTGTCACAAGCGAAATGGAAGTTTTCTTTGACGTCTGCCCCTGTCCGATTTTTGGCATCACCGGCTCTGATGGAAAGACGACAACTACCAGTATTCTTGCCGAAATTCTAAAAAAATCCGGCAAGACTGTCCATGTAGGCGGCAACATCGGCACTCCACTTCTTCCAAAAATTGAAACGATCAAACCGGATGACGTTGTGGTTGCAGAACTTTCGAGTTTTCAGCTGATCAGCATGAGGCGCAGCCCAATGGTCGGTATTGTCACAAATATCACCCCCAATCATTTGGATATGCACAAAGACATGAATGAGTATATCAACGCCAAAAAGAACATTATTCTGCATCAGAATGCGTTCGGCCGGGCTGTTTTAAACTTGGATAATGAAATTTCTGCTTCTTTTGCCCCTGAAGTGCGCGGTCGGCTGCTATGTTTTAGCCGCAAACAAAAAGTAGAACACGGCTGCTGGCTCAATAAAAACGGGCAGATCGTTTTTTCTGATCAGGGAAAAGACACCGTCATTCTGGATACCAAAGATATCCGAATCCCAGGCAGTCATAATATTGAAAATTATATGGCAGCAATCTGTGCTTCATTTGGTTTCGTTTCTTCGGATGACGTAACAACCGTAGCAAAAACCTTTCCCGGCGTTGCCCACCGCGCCGAATTTGTCCGCGAACTGAATGGTGTTCGCTGGTATAATGATTCGATTGCGACAACGCCCAGCCGTACGATAAAAGGAATGCTTTCTATTTTTTCGGAAAAGCTGATTTTAATTGCCGGCGGCTATGACAAAAAAATCCCATTTGAGCCTTTGGGTCAACCAATCTGTGACCATGTAAAGACGCTGATTCTTCTTGGCAACACAGCGCCCAAAATTGAAGCGGCTGTAAAAGCTGCTCCCGGTTACAAAGACGGTTCCCCAAAAATTTTGCATGTTTCCACTCTGCAAGAAGCAGTCGATCTCTGCAGCAAAGAAGCACAAAGCGGTGATGTCGTCGCTCTTTCCCCTGCCTGTGCAAGCTATGATATGTTTCCAAACTTTGTAATTCGGGGCAACACCTTTAAAGAGATGGTCATGGCTCTTTAAATTTTTTCAATTATTTTCATCATTCTATCGTTTAATAGTTTCACTGAGTTAATCCTTTTTTATAATTAACTCAGTTCTTGTTTTAATCTAATTTGTTCTTTGAAAGGACCTTTGGATTCATGAAATTAACAGATATTTTAACCCAACTATGTCAAAGCCGCGGCACCAGCGGAGATGAAGGTGGCCCCATAAAAACGGCCATCGAATTAAGCGGGCTTTCCGGCAGACGAGATACGCTCGGAAACGGCATTGTATTTTTAGGGGACCCTCATGCAAAAGAGCAGGTCCTTCTGGACGCTCATATGGATCAAGTAGGACTAATCGTCACGGGAATTGATGAGGAAGGATTTCTTCATATTGATCGCTGCGGTGGCGCGGATCGAAGAGTTCTCCCGGGATGTCCTGTAACAGTCTTCGGAAAAGAGTCCCTTTTCGGTGTGATCGGAAATTTGCCGCCGCATCTCTCCGATGGTAAAAGCGACACTGTTCCAGCCATTACAAAGATGACAGTGGATTTAGGTCTTCCCTCTGAAAAAGTAAAATCTCTTGTAACCCCGGGAGACCGCGTAATCCCTCAATATCAGCCGCAAAAGCTTCTAAAGACTCGCTTTGCCTCTGCCGCTTTGGACAACCGTGCCGGTGCAGCCATTTTAATTCGTTGTATTCATCTTCTAAAAGAAGAGACTTTATCCTGCGGCATTTCCGTTCTGTTCAGCACAAGAGAAGAAATTGGTGGACAAGGTGCAGTCACCGGCGCTTTCGGGCTTTCTCCAACACGTGCTATTTGTGTAGACGTCAGTTTTGGCGATCAGCCCGGCGTGCGGGAAGAAGTCAGCCTTCCTCTCGGGAAAGGGGTAATGATCGGGGTTGCTCCTGTTTTGGATCGATCAATGTATCAGAAATTGGCTTCTCTTGCCGAAAAGAGGAACATCCCCTATAAATGGGACGTTATGGGCGGTGACACCGGAACCAATTCCGACGCGATTGCAACAACACAAAGTGGGGTCTATACAGCCCTTTTGAGCGTACCGCTCCGCTATATGCATACCGCCTGCGAAGTGGTTGATACCGATGATCTTGAAAACGCTGCTCAACTGATGGCGGCTTATCTGCGGGAGGTGAAATAATGGATCAAATTTTAAAGGAACTTTGCTCCATTCGTGGAATTTCCGGCGACGAAAAATTAGTGCGGGAAAAAATTCTCAAAGAAATTCAGCCTTTTGCGGATTCCGTTTCTATTACGCCACTTGGCAGCATTTTAGCGCATAAAAAAGGAAAATATCCTGCAAAAACAAAGCTTCTCATCAGTGCGCATATGGATGAAGTCGGCATGATCGTCACTCATATTGGAAAAGAAGGGCTGCTTCGTTTTACCGCTGTCGGTGGAATCGATCCACGGGTACTGGCTGGGCGCACCGTCAAAATCGGCGATCCCGAAATTCCTGGCGTCATCGGAATGAAGCCGATTCACGTCCTTTCGGCTGTCGAACGCGAAAAGACTGTCCCCATCGAGGATTTAGCAATCGACATTGGTGCTTCTGGAAAAGAAGAAGCAAGCAGCGTAGTTTCTCCGGGAGACAGCGTCACTTTTGAACGCATCTTTTATGAAAATGACCATACCGTCATGAGCCCTGCTCTGGACGATCGCGCCGGATGTGCAATTTTGATTTTTCTCATGCAGAAAACGGAATGGAAATACGACACCGACTTTTTATTTGCCGTACAGGAAGAAGTCGGACTTAACGGTTCTAAAACCGCAGCATTTTCCGATCAGCCGCAGGCTTCTATCGTTGTAGAAACCACAACGGCCGCAGATGTTGCCGGAATGGCTCCGGAAAATCGGGTCTGCTTTTTAGGAAAAGGTCCCGTGATTTCCTTTATGGACAAACGAACAATCTATGATCGGGAATATTGCCGCATAGCTTTTGAAGAAGCAAAAAAAGCAGGGCTTTCCTGCCAGTATAAACAGGCAGTTGCGGGTGGCAATGATGCAGGTGCCATTCATATCAGTCGAAGCGGAGTTCGCACCGTTGCTGTCAGCCTTCCAGGCCGCTATCTGCATTCTCCGATGAGTGTAATTAACCGGAAAGACTATGAGGACGCAAAATCTCTGGCTGCTCTGATGGCAGAACGGATTGCAGGCGAATGATTCATCTGATACAAGACCCGCAGGAACTAGCCCCCTGGGACAATTCCCCCTTAGGCTGCCGCATCTTTTCTATGGCACTGGGCTATGGAACCAAAATGCCTTTTCTTCATTTCTGGCGCGAAAAGTCTGGCTGCATTTCTTTAATGGATGACGTTATGACTCTTGCGGGAGATTTTGAATGCCCCTTGGAATTACGAGAATTTATTCACTTTTCGGGTGCAAAAACTGTTTTCTGTGAAAATCCTTCTCTTTCTAAAAAGCTTGGATTTTCAGCCTCGGATCAAGGCCCTGAAATGATACGAGATTCAGAGCACCCTGCAATTCCTTGGAATCTTTCTCATCCAATTTCACTAAAAAAAATGCACGCACTTTTAAAAGCATGCAAAACGCCATCTTTCTCCGTTTCGGATTTTGATTCCTTTTATCTCGATCTTAATCATCGAATTCGCCATCAGACAGCCGATGTCTGGGGAATCATGGACCATGATGATCTGATTGCATGTCTTGCAGCCTGCATATGTCCCCAAAATGCTCTGCTTTTTTCCGGCGCAGTTCATCCGAATTGGCGTCGACACGGAATTTTTTCAGCTATAATAGAAGCCGTTCCGGTTTATCTTCCGAAACGGACCCTCTTTCTTTGCTGTGAAAATTCCCTTTGCTCCTATTATCAATCTCTGGGATACCATATCTGTGGTCAATGGATTGAAATGAAAGCCTTATCTTAAAACATAACAAAGGAGAACCTCTCTTGAATTTATATCCTTATTTTAAAATCGACGATTCTATAAAAAAAGCTGCTGATCATGCTCTGCAAGAGGCCAACCAGCAGTTAAATGAAATTGAAAAGACGACAGATTACAATCAACAAAAAATGCTTGCCGCTTTTCTCGAAAGCCGTGTAAGTGAAAGCCACTTTGCTGCGAGTACCGGATATGGATATGGTGACCGCGGCCGTGAAGTGCTGGATCAAGTCTACGCAAGAGCCTTAGGTGCTGAGGATGCACTGGTGCGTCATAATTTTGTCTCTGGAACACATGCGCTAACCGTAGCGTTGTTTGGTGTTTTGCGGCCGGGAGATACAATGCTCTGCGTAACCGGACTGCCATATGATACCCTTCAAAGCGTCATTGGCCTGACCGGCGATGGAAATGGTTCTCTAAAGGAGTTTGGCATTCGCTATGAGCAGGTCGATTTGACTCCTGATGGAAAGCCCGATCTCCCCGCAATTGCTAAGCGGACTCATGAGCTTCAGCCTAAAATGGTCTATATACAAAGAAGCCGTGGCTACAATTTGCGTCCTTCTCTTTTCGTGGAAGAAATCGAAGAAATTATTCGTATCTGCAAAAGACAAGCGCCAAATTGTATTGCAATGGTAGATAATTGCTATGGTGAGTTTGTAGAGAAAGAAGAACCCACTTCTCATGGTGCCGATCTCATGGCAGGCTCCCTTATCAAAAATCCGGGTGGCGGAATTGCTCCCACCGGAGGCTATATTGCAGGCGGAAAAGATTTGGTTGAAAGCTGTGCCTATCGGTTAACGACTCCTGGAACAGGGCGTGAAATCGGATGCACATTGGGACACAACCGCGAACTTTTCATGGGCGCTTTCCATGCTCCTCATGTGACTGGAGAAGCTCTTAAAACGGCCGTCTTTACCTCTGCCCTATTTTCTCAATTTGGGTATGAAACCTCTCCGCGTTGGGATGAACCGCGTGCTGATATTATCCAAACACTGCTGCTGCGTAATGAAAAATCATTAATTGCATTTTGTCAAGGCGTTCAAAAAGGAGCTCCGGTAGATGCCTTTGTAACACCGGAACCATGGGATATGCCCGGCTATGACAGCAAGGTGATTATGGCAGCCGGCGCTTTTACTTTGGGAGCTTCGATTGAACTTTCCGCAGATGCACCTTTGCGCGCTCCTTGGGCTGCATGGATGCAAGGTGCTTTAAATTTTCACAGCGGACGTTTAGGAGCAATGTTGGCAGCGCAATCTATGCTAGAACAAGGACTTTTAGGAAAATAAAGTTGCAATCCAGCTTTATTTTTGATAAAATAAGGGCACCGGTATTTTTACTGTTGCTCATATGCGGGTATGGTGGAATTGGTAGACACGCCAGATTTAGGTTCTGGTGCCAACAGCATGCAGGTTCAAATCCTGTTACCCGCACCATCTAGGCCACGAAACTAAAATGTTTCGTGGCTCTTTTTGTATCGTCTATTTTGCATCTTATCCTTAAATGTTCTTTATAAAGGAATGCAGCATGAAGTATTCAACTTTGTGCTTGTTATTTTATAAAGAAATGAATTATTCAAGCAGCAGAATTCTTGTCAACTAAATCTATGGAATAAGCTTAGTTTTATAATTGTCATTAATTGTTAAGTTTTGAATTATAATATTGAAAAAAATGATACTAGTGTTATAATTAGGAAAAGAATGCTTAGTATAATGTATATCATAGAAACATGTATACAAGTGCCTTATGTTAAATAGGGTCAGATGTATTGGGGCGATTACAAGCAGTTGCTGTGCTATGCTTGTAATCCCTGATTACAAGCATAGCACATCAACTGCTTTTGTGTAAGTATTCTTTTACTAATTGGGGTAGGTAATAATAATGGACAGTAGAGTTTTTTCTTCTAAAATGATTTCAAATATGAAAGAACATTTGGAAAGTAACTCGACAAAATTTATTACCTATCCCAAATTTGTATTTCTTTGCGGAAAAGCTATTATAAATAAAACCGAATACGAACGATCTAATAGAGGATTGATTGGAAAATATATTTGCAACGAAAATAATAATATCTATATTGTCCTTTCCGAAAAACTCTGGGAAGATGGTTTTAATTCAGATATTGATTTATTAACATTTGAGGAATTTTTAGCCGAAGTAAGTGACTGCATAGTTTTATTTGTAGAAAGCCCTGGTTCTTTTTGCGAACTTGGTGCATTCGCCTATGCCGATAAACTTTTTAGCGATAAATTAATTGTCGTAATTGATAACCAGTATCAACATAGTAAATCATTTGTTATGACAGGCCCAGTACTGAAAGTAAAACGGAATAAATCTGTTGTTGTATATGCTAATTTAGATGATGGAGGGTTATTATCAAGTTTTGAGTTAAGAAATGCAATACTTAAAAAAACAGAACATTTTGATTCTAAGATGGCTACTATAAACAAACGAGTTGCTAACTACGATAGTGAAAAAATTAATATCAATTCCTTTATAAATGAACTACTTGAATTGCTAAAGATAACACAGCCTATTGGTCGAACAGACTTGTTATGTTTATATAAAATAATCAAGGGATTTTCAACATTTTCTTTTGTAAAAAGAGATGGAAACAAATTTAACACTGAAATCAAGTATGATTATGTTCTAAAATTACTTCAGACTGTAAACCTAATTCAAATAAGGAAGGATGTTATTACGTTACCAAATTATAAAAAAATCCAAAATCTTATGTTTATACATAATGAAAAAGCAGCAAATATTGAACGCAATAGACTAATATGTCGGAAGTACCGTTATTGGGGAATTAATGAAAATGACTACCATTGAAAAGATAGCAGACGATCTTAAATTAAGTGATACCTACGTGAGAAAAATTATTGATAGAGCTGCATTTTATTACAGAGATTATTATATTCCTAAAAAAGATGGTAGAAAACGACTGATTTCGCAACCAAGTCCAGAACTAAAATCTTTTCAATATTGGACTGTTATTAACATATTGAAAAAGCTCCCTGTTTCAAGAGGTAGTTTTGCATATAAACAGGGAGATTCTATAAGTAAGCATGCAAATTATCATAAAGATTCAAAATTTATATTTCACACAGATATAAAACATTTCTTTCCAAGCATTCATTCCAAGTTGCTTGATAGCGTAATCAAAGCTTATCCCAATTGTATTACTTCTCTGGGATTGGATTTGTCTGAAGCTATAGATACTATTAATAAAATATGTTTTCGGAAGGATAGTCTTTGTATAGGGACCGTGAGCTCTCCGATAATCTCAAATATAGTATTATACGATTTCGATGAAACGATGATTAAATATTGCTCCGAAAAAAATTATAGATATTCCAGATACGCAGATGATATTTACATTTCGTCGTCTCAATTCCTTCCTAAAGATATTAAGGCGTCTGTTTCAAAAAAGGTGAATTCATATGGATTTGAAATAAATAATACTAAAACTTGGTTTAAGTCTACAAAGTGTTGTAGAAAAATTACTGGTTTGGTCTTAACAAACGATGGTGGAGTTTCTTTAGGCCTAAAAAGAAGAAAAGAAATAGAAAAAATGTTATATAATGGTCTAATCCATCATAAGGGAAATAAATCTCAGATAATTGGTTATTTGGCTTTTTTAAAAGATATAGAACCAATTACATATAGTAAATTGCTAATAAAATATTCAAAATATTGCAAGGGCGATGTTATTAAAGCAATCAATAGTATACCCCAAAAATAAAAAGATTTCTGTTATCCACCCTCACCCAGATAGGTCCCAAGACAAGAATGCCTTGGGCCTTATTGTTACTCGCTCTATTCATCGTTTTACATCTTTCCAAACTTTTGACACTGTCCTATTGACATAGATTGCGTAGTAGAATAGTTTTTGATTTTTTATAATTTGCTGGAGAAAACCCTTTATTCCTTGGAATCTTCTTCGGTCAGTAGGAAAACAAAAGGGAAGGTCCAATCGCCACTTTTTGAGTTCTTTCCGAAGTGAATAGAGGTCGTCAGACTTGTTCTGATGGCCTCTATTTTGATATGTTTATAAATCGACATTTTTTCAATTGTTGAAAGGATTGAAACCACTTTTTATTTTAACTATTGGTTGTACTTTGTTTTTCACAAAAAAAGAAAGGCCACAAGGCATTTTGTCTTGTGGCCTTTCTAACCTTATGCTGTGTAAAGATTTTCTTGTTCCTCTATTTTAGCTTTTTCCAACATGCTGGCTTTGCTGTACTGGTCAAGATTATATCTCGTAACGGACGAGTCGCAGTGAAATGTAGTTGGATTCCCCAAATCAGAATGAAACGCAATCTTGAAGATTACTTCTACCCTATCGTGAAAAACAGTTACATGATCTACATATTGCTGAACCATGGCACGAACTTCTTCCTTATGACTGCTCTTTGCAAATTCTTTGATTTTGGAAAGATTTTTGAGAACCTGTTCCTCCGTAAAAGCAGGACTGTTCTTGTGCCTGTTTTCGTATTTCTGGAGAAACAGGTCACAGTCCTCGATCTGCTTTTCCACGTTTTTCAGTTTATCTCCGAGTGTTTTATTGTATCCGGTCTTTTCAATCGCTTCTACAAGATTATCGCGAGACTTTTTCAGGATTTTCAAAGTAGCACGATACTCTTTGTATTCATCACTGCTATTGTTACTGTTTTCCTGAAGCTTTTTATTCAGCTGACGAGTAATCTCTGGAATTGCAGTATGATTGAAAAAGTGATCAAATAACTCTTCAATGACAAACCCTTCCACATATTCCTTACGAACTTCACCGTTGCTGCAGGAATGGCTATTGTCGCGATTGTTGCAGCGGTAAGTTAAATAAATAGGACCTCCATTTCCAGTATTGCGAGGATTCCCGTGCATTTTGCCTCCGCATTCACCGCAATAGATCAGTCCGGAGAGAAGATAAAAATACTTATTGTGACTCTTGCCTTTTGGGTTGATTTGACGGATAGCCTGCACCCTATTCCACAACTCCTTAGAAATAATAGCAGGAACGCCTCCTTCTACACGGATGATCTCGCTATTCGGTTTCTTTTTGTGACTATTGCGCTTTCCCTGAGAATTACCCCTCGCGATCTGATTAAAAATATAAACGCCGGTATATTTTTCATTCATAAGACTGTCAGTTTTGATACAATGTAACGATGAAACTTTCGAGGTCAAAA